>TARA_R110002049_G_C9176712_1_pt1 | contig 18047 bp, 18 predicted proteins | sample TARA_R110002049 | Tara Oceans TARA_R110002049 (sample SAMEA4396941) | marine metagenome | biome: Polar Biome; feature: [SRF] surface water layer (ENVO:00010504); material: water (ENVO:00002006), including particulate matter (ENVO:01000060) such as... | depth 5 m | reverse complement strand
CAACTGGCGGAAATCATTCAACTTAGTTTTCGGTTGGGCTCTTAGAGGTTTCCTTTGCTCATTTCTCCAGCGATGTGATCAGCCTGCCGAATTGCCAATGCCACGATCGTTAGCGTGGGATTTTCCGATGCACCTGTCGTAAACTGGCTTCCATCGGATACAAACAGGTTGGCGATGTCATGTGTCCGACCAAAGTTGTTCACAACGCCGTCTCGCGGGTTTTCCGACATCCGGTTGGTACCCAGATTATGGGTTGAGGGGTAAGGCGGTGTCGGGAAAACCCGCGTCGCTCCCACGGCTTCGTAGATTGCCATCCCTTGCTTGTAAGCGTGTTTGCGCATCGCGATGTCGTTAGGGTGGTCATCGAAATGTACGTTGGGCACCGGCAGGCCGTATTGGTCTTTAAGGGTGTGATCCAGTGTAACGCGGTTGGTTTCCTGCGGCATATCTTCGCCCACGATCCACATACCCGCCATGTTTTCATAGCTATCAAGTGCTGTGGTGAATTCACGGCCCCAACCACCTGGGTCAAGGAACGCCGCCATGAAAGGCAACCCCAAAGCCAGTGTTTCCAGCTCATACCCGCCAACAAAACCGCGCACAGGATCATGTCGCGACTCGTCCTGAATGATGCCCGCCATGGTCGTTCCGCGCCACATTTTCACTGGTTTCTCAAACGTGGCATAAACTGATCCGGTCATGTGGCGCATGTAGTTTCGACCAACCTGGCCAGAGGAATTCGCAAGCCCATCTGGGTAAATCGAGGAGGCTGAGTTCAACAGCAATCGGGGGCTTTCGATGGAGTTACCCGCGACACAGACGACCCGCGCTTTTTGCAGGTGCTGGGCACCGTCCTTGTCAGCATAGAGAACGCCGGTTACCTTGCCGCTGTCATCATGTTCTATTTTGAGGACATGAGCGCGGTCACGCACTTCCAGATTGCCTGTCGCCTCTCCGCGCGGGATATCGGTATAGGCCGACGACCATTTGGCCCCCCACTTGCAGCCCTGAAAGCAGAAACCGGTTTGTTGGCAGGCCGCACGGTCGTCGTAATCTGCGGAGTTTATGGCCATGCGACCGGTGTGTACTTCCTTATAGCCGATCGCCTTGGCACCGGCCTCGAAGACTTTGTAATTGTTGTTTCCGGGCAATCCTGCACGCCCACCTGTGCGGGTCACGCCAAGCTTGTTTTCTGCTTTCTCATAATAGGGTTCGAGTTCGGCCAACGTGATCGGCCAGTCAAGCAGGTTCGCGCCCTGAACGTCACCATATGTTGTTCTTGCCTTGAATTCGTGTTCCTGAATTCGCAACGAAGCGCCGGCCCAATGGGTCGTTGTCCCGCCTACGGCTTTGACAATCCAAGCCGGCAAGCCGGAGAAATCCCTCGACACGCGCCAATCACCAGAGGTGGAGCGAGGATCAGTCCAGGCCAGCTGCCCGAAACTGTCCCATTCGTCGTTGATATAGTCTTCGGGAAGATAGCGCCCGCCTGCTTCCAACGCCACGACGCTGATGCCTTTCTGAGCAAGTTCATTTGCCAGAACACCCCCGCCGGCACCGGTCCCGATGATTACGACGACATTGTCGTCGGTTAAGTCAAATGGTGCAGCCATTGTTCAGCCCTCCCTCAGATCCAATTGATGTCGTCAAAGCCGCGGTCAATATAACCGCCTTTGCTGAAGCTCTCGCCTTCATAGCCAAACAGCGGCCAGACCGGTTTTTGGTTGTAAAGCCCAGTCACAAGCCCTCCGCGGATGGTTTGAAAGAATGGACTTTCCTCCATACTGCGCAAGATATCAACACGGTCGCGTTCCCATCCGGTATCAACATAGCTGTCAAACCCCTTGCCAACAGCCGCCGCGTTCAGCGCCGCAATACCAGATTCAATCATTTCAGCTGCGTCGGCGGTGTCGTATCCCTTGACGGCAGTCGCATAGAATTCATCTCCCACATGATCGTGGGGATATATGTCCCGTGCCATCTGGATGAGCGTGGCCATGGTCGCAGGCGCAAGATGATCCACCCCCAAAGCCCAGGCAGCTGTACTGCTGGCAACATAGCCGCTACCGACGATCAGTGCGGCTCCGGCAGCAGCACTCCGCGACAGCAGGTCACGCCGTGTCAGCGCCGATCTTTCTGGTTTCGTACTCATCGATTCCTCCCTTCGAATGTTGGTGTCAGTGATAACGTCCATGCTTCTGAAGAACTTCAATCTGGTACCCGTCGGGATCCTGTACAAAGAAGAACCGTGCAAGCAGAGTACCCTTGCGATTGAATTCCACGATGTCACGGGGCGCGTAACCGGCTTTGGTGAACCGGGCATGTTCGGCGTCCAGATCATCGACGCAAAACGCGATGTGGCCATAGCCATCGCCCAGATCATAAGCTGTGGAGCGGCCCTTGTTGACCGTCAGTTCCAGTTCGAACCCGGTCTCATGATTGCTCATGTAGACCAATGTGAAGTCATCAAAATCCAGCCGCTCTACAGATGTCAGCGCAAAGGCACTTTTGTAGAATTTGACCGACTTCTCCTCATTGAGAACCCGGATCATCGAATGAATGGCTTTGGCCATAAGTTTCTCCCAAACTGCATTTCGAGGTTGAACAGCCTAAATGTCCCAGAAAGATGTCTAAGCTCAACTGCATGGTGTAGGCCGATTATCCGCCTTTCTGAGTAGAGGCGTAGGATTTCAAGACACTGGATTTATGATCCTACTTAATAGTCCTACTATGATTTGCGTTCGCACTTTCTCGTCGGGCACGTCAATTTTTGCAACTGGGTCAACCCGCCGCGCTCAGGGCACGATCACCCCACGACCAGTAAATTTGCGGTTCTTGAAATCGCTTAGGGCGGTGTTGATATCTGACAGCTTGTACTCGGTGTAGTGCATCTTGACCTTTCCATCGGCATGAAGCTCCATCAATTCAACAAGTTCGGTGTAGTTGCCGACCAAGCTGCCACCGATGCTGATCTCGTTGATCACCAGATCCACGGTCGGCACTTCGATCTTACCACCGTAACCAACCATGAAGAGCTGACCGCCTTGGCGAAGCATCTTCCAGCAGGTGTTTTCGACGCCCAATTCGCCAACAAAGTCCATGACGACCTGAGCGCCACCGCCGGTTATCTGTTTGATTTCTTCGACGACATTCGGTCCACCATCCAGAACGAAATCTGCGCCCAGCTCTTTGCACAGCAGACGTGCGGCAGGCTCGCGGTCCACCGCAATGATGCGGCAACCCGATATCTGATGCAGACATTGTAATGCTATGTGACCCAACCCACCGACGCCGACGATCACGCAATAGGCGCCAGGGCGCAGCATCTTGGCGGCCTTCTTGGCGGCACGGTAAGCGGTGATCCCTGCATCGGCCATCGGTGCCACATCCAACGGCGTGATGTTCGGGTTCAGTTTGATTAGGGACCGCTCAGACGTCAGGAAATATTCGGCAAAGCCGCCGTCCAGCCCAAGTCCGGGAAATAAACTATGCTCGCAGTGCATGTCTTGGCCATAGCGACAGCTCAGACAGATGCCGCAGGTCCGGTGCGGATGGCAAATCACCGTGTCGCCAGGTTTGACGGAGGTGACGTTCGAGCCGACATCCTCTACCCAGCCAGCATTTTCGTGACCCATGATATAAGGCAGCAAATTGCCACCTTGGTCCATGATGTCTTTCCAGACGCCTTCGATGATATGCAGATCGGTTCGGCACAATCCTGCGGCACCTACTTTGACGATTACGTCATTCGGCCCCATTATCGTCGGCGGTTTCACCGTCTCGATTTTCAGCTGAACATTCATTTTCGGGTCGTATTCGTACAGTCTTGCGGCTTGCATTTGATGTGCCCTTCCAATTTGATTGCGTCGAAGCGTTTCTATTTTCGACCAAGATTTTCTGCACCTCCGCCAAGGGCGCGTGCGGCTGTCGGATCTTCGTCCTCGGCAAGATCAGCAACCAACGTCTCGGTGGTCAGAATGAGCGTCGCGACAGACCCCGCATTCATCAGAGCAGCACAAGTGACCCGGACCGGGTCGATCACGCCCGCCTCGATCAGGTTTTCATACGAGCCAGTGCGCGCGTTGTAGCCTTCATCGCCACTCATCTTGCCGACCTTTCCGACAACATCGTTCGGCTCGGCGCCAGCATTGAACGCGATCCGCGCAAGCGGCAGCGACAACACCGATTGTACCAGCTCCACGCCCTTCCGCGCATCGCCGGACACGCTAGCCGCGACGTCGTCGAGCAAAGCCGCCACCCGCAACAAAGCGACGCCACCGCCGACCAGAACGCCTTCATCTGCAGCCGCACGCACAGCGTTCAGCGAATCCTCGATCAACTGGATGGTACGTTTTTGCTCCACCGGGGTGACGCCACCTGCCAGAATGACCGCCGTGCCGCCACACAATTTTGCCAGCCGTTCCTGCAACTTGTCCTTGTCTACGTTGGGGGGCGCTATATCAAACAAACGCTGTACCTGCGCCTTGCGCGCCGTGATTTGTGCCTCGGCCCCATGTCCGCGAACAACGATGCATTCACCGCTGGTGGCCTCAATTCGATCGGCGCTGCCCAGATCCTCTCGGGTAATGTCTTGCAAACTGTCGCCCAAATCGCGGGCCAACACCTTACCGCCTGTTATAATGGCCAGATCTTCCATCATCGCCCGGCGCCAATGTCCAAACTCAGGCGGATGCACCACGAGATATTTGCCAGGCCCATCTTTGCCCAAAAGCGTCAACAATACTTCTGGCGAAGTTTCCTCGGCGATGATAACCAGCGGGCGGTTGTCTTCGGCCGCAATCGCTTTGGCCGCCTCAAGTTGCGCGGGATCTTTTAGTTTGATGTCAGTAAGGACGATGTAGGGATTTTCCACCACGGCCCGCATGGCTTCAAGATCGGTTACCATATGATGCGAGATATACCCGCGTTCAAATGACATGCCGTCCAGAACGGAAAGTGTTGTCTCTATGGTTGTCCCATAGTCGGTCGAAATGATCCCCTTAGCGCCGACACGCGCGAACGCCTCCGCAACCAATCCACCCAGCTCAGGGCCCGAGGCAGATATCGTCGCGACTGCTGCAAAGACAGATTGATCCGTGACCTGCTTGGCAGCGGCCCGCAGGTTTTCGGTGGTCGCGGCAACCGCAAGAGCAATGCCGCGAGACAATTCCACGGCGCGCGCGCCCTTCTCGATCAACGCAACCCCGGATTGGATCATACCGTTGGCAAGTACAATGGAAGTGGTGGTGCCATCGCCTGCGACGTCATTGGTCTGCATGGACACCTCGCGCAGAACCTGTGCGCCCATATTCTCGAACCGGTCATACAGCTCCACTTCGGATGCAATAGAGACGCCATCCCGGCTGATCATCGGGGTACCGATAGGACGGTCGATCATTGCGTTCATGCCAAGCGGCCCCAACGTGGATTCAACAGCGGCGCTCAGTTTGTGAACCCCCCGCGCCAAAGCGCGGCGCGCTTCATTTCCATGGATCATCAGTTTTGCCATATCTTCCTCCTTCGGCCCCAAGGGCCGCTGTTGTGGCATATGTGTGTCAACCGCCGTTCAGCGTTTAAATGCTTGCATGTCGCAGTCGGTTGCGATGTTGCTCTGAGCGATAAAATCGACAAGCGTTGGTTCATCACCGGACAGGTTGGCCTCTTTGTAACGGCTGCTCTTCAGTCCCCGGCACAGTGAGCCCGAGAATTCCATATTGATGCGAACTGATCGCAGTAAATCCATGTAGGCTTTGAACCCCTGCTCTGTGATCGCCATGCCTTCCCAGGTCAGGAACGCCAGATCACCAGGCTTTGTCGCAAGCCCCGTGCTCTGCAGTAAATCGAGATATCGTCCAGCCTGCCTCATGTCTTCCGTATCGTCGAAGTTGAACTCAAGCAGCGCTCCCAACGGCGTTGCCAAAATATCTTCGATCGACTGACCTTCAGAAATCAATGCTTTGATGACGACCTCCTGACGTCTTTGAAAGGCTTTGCGGTCAAACTTCACGCGCAACGCTTCAAGATCGTCGCCTCCGCGCAACTCAGCGAACACATCAGCAAATGTACCACCCGCATTTACGGCGGCGTTCATTTCTTCTGCCGCCATGTGGTCTTCAAGCCAGACATAGCTCTGTCCGACCCAAGGCAGCGCATCGACTTCGCGCTTGATACCTTGGGCCATCAGAAAGGCAAAGTTCGGCGAACACCAATAGGTTGGCAACCGGAACGTCACCGTCACATCGGCCGTATTGTCGACCGACACTGTCTCAACGAAACCCATGTCAGTAATGGGCTCGTCAAGTTCAGGGTCCATAACTCGGTCAAGGCACGCCCAGACTTCAGCCAGTTTAGGATCAATCAATACGGATTTTTCCATTGCCATTACTCCGCGGCAATCGATATTGGGTTGGCGGACAGCGCCTTTTTCTTGGCTTCGACATCGATGTTGTAAAGCCGTGCCGCATTCAACCCGAGGATCTTTTCCTTGACCGTATCTGTCAGTTGCACGCCCCGCTCCGCAGCGATGTCTTCGGGTATCTGGTAGTCCCAGAATTTCTCCACCAACCATTTTGGTGTCCAGATTGCATAATCCGAGCCAAACAGAATCTTGTCCTCACCGACCCAGAACAGAAGTTCCGCCATCACCTCGCCAAAGTAGCGCGGACGGGTATGGATAAACGGCATCGCTACTGCCAAACCGGCGAACACATTGGTTTCTTGGGTCGCGATCCAGCAAAACTCGTCTAGACGCGGCAGGCCACAATGCTCAACGATCCAATTAAGGTTCTGGAAATCAGTTGCAGCGTAGTCCACGTCTCGAACATCAAACGCATCAAGGTTAAGTGGGATAATTGTCGGGCCCTTGTGGACATGGACATTCTTAATTCCGAGTTTATCCAACAATTCAAAACATTTATAGGCGTTCGGGTCGTTCAACTTCCAGCCCTTGCTGTTGCCTTTCCATTCAGCGGTGTACATTTTGACACCCTGAATGTTGAAGGTCTCGTGCATATAGTGGATGTATTCCAATGCTTTTTCGCCGTCGCGTGGGTCGAAAGCGCCGTTCACGATAAATCGGTCAGGATACTTCGATGCCATGCTTGAGCTTCGCTCAATACTGGAGAAACCGTTCTTATAGAAATCGTTCAGATACGTTGACTGAATGATTGCCACATCGTCCGGTCCGTCGATGAAAAGATCGTGGTAGACATCATCCGCAGAATACTTTTCGAACTTACCCTTTTCCCATAGTTGTTCAGGTGGGCTAAGATTGGTGTGATAGGCGTAGAAGCATTCGATAAACTGCTTGCCATGAACATTCGACTGATTTTCGGGGCTGCCGTCCCAGAAATGGGTATGGCCGTCGAGCACAAAAATCTCTCTGCCGTCAGGTGTTTTGAACATAGTCAATACCTCTAAGTTGGGCGCAGATCTGCGCTGTCGTGAAAAAGGCGGCGTAGGAAACACTCCCGCGCCGCAGGGGAGAGGTCAGATGAATTCCAGCATTTCGTCCATATCGCCGAACAGGATCACGGTGTTGTCATCGGTGCGCACCATACGGCCATAGTGCGTAGAGGAGTTTACCTCGAAGGTTTCCGCTGTCATTTCGCGGCCCAGGTATTCGGTGATCTCATCCATCTTGAAGATCATCTTGCCTTTGCCATCAATGCGGATCAGCGCTGGATTGTAGGTGACGGTTACGCCCTCTTTTTCATCCATGTATTCGGCGATTGCGCGTGCCTCGACCGAGTCCGACATCGTCACACCGCATTCGTGCGAAATGGTCCTATCGAACGTGATGTCTTTCATGGCTTTGAAAATGTTCCCGTGGGAATTGTCGCGAGCAACGTTTGACATGTGTGTGGTTCCTTATGTGCGGGACAGATTGAGTTCGGAAAGGATCTTGCCGAACCGTTCTTCAGAAACAGCGCGAGCTTCATCATAACTGACCGGTTTGGCATGTGCTTGCGACCAGATCGGCTGAAGCGATTTCGATGCTTTGTCAGCCAGTTTCGCGTGTTTCATGATCCATTTCTGGAACAATTGGCGGTTCGCGGCACCATGCTTTTCATCCGTCGCCAACAGGTAAATAAGGTCAATAGTGTTTGCGAGGTTGCGCTCATAGTCGCCTTCTGCCGAAGCTATGACCGAGGGTGTCATAAAATCGTTGTTCGGCGCGCCGGCTTGCATCAGGAAACCAGATCGGAACAACTCGCCGACCAGTGGTTCAAACACCAGATTGGTCGCAAAATACTGTTCGAGATAGTCTTCCGCGCCCATGATTGTCTCAACGGCCTCGCGCGTGCCTTGCCAGATATCGTCTTCCAGCCAAGCGGCCTTGCCAGCGTCATCGTCCCAGCCTTCAATATCCAAACCAATCTCGGCCAGATAGAGTGTGATGTCTTGGGTCAGGCGCATTTTATAGGATGAATTAGTCAGCGTTGCATTGTTGATCATCTGGGTAAAACCGCCGCGCTGCGCCTGCATCATTGCGGTTCCAAGACCAAATTCCACATGCTTCCATGCGCCGAGATGTTTTTGCAGAATCTTGCGCCATGACGCATCAAAAGCATGTTGAGCGCCGGACTTTCGTCCATTGGCAATAACCGACTGCACCCCGATTTCGATGCGTGACTGACGCTGATAATGGGTGCGTTCCCATTCCTGATCTGGCGCACGAAAGGCATGCCAGTTCGAACTTTTCGCCTGAGTTGCATCTCTTTCGTAGGCGCCTTTACCAGTCGGAAACTGAATGATCCAGTTTTGGATCAGATAGCGTTCCGGGTCTGGTTGAACATCGACTGTGACGTCTTCGTAATGCGTGGCGCGCTTACCGCGCGGTTCAAAATAGCGATAGCGGCGGCTTTCTGAATCAGCGAACTGTGCAGCACCTGCGGCACCGGACCCAACCGAACTTGATGTAGCAACCATGTCTCTCTCCCTAGTGTGTACGGGGCATATCGCCCAGGCTGTTGTTAATGTGCGGCCACCGGCACTTGCGCGGTGGATGGTGTGAACTTGTCAAAATGCGTTCGGTCCGGATCAATATCCTGCATCATCAGAACCGGTTGCAGCGCCTCGATCATTGGCGGTGGACCGCAGGCATAGGCACAGGCATCAGTCTCAACCCCAAGGCGACGCAATTCAGACTGGACGACTTGGTGGACAAAGCCCTGCGCGCCAGTCCAGGAGGCATCATCCTGGGCGTGGCTAAGAACGGGGACAAAATTGATGCTGGGGTTTGCGGCGGTAATAGCATTGATCTTGTCGAGGTAGAAAAGATCGTTTTTGGTCCGTGCACCGTAAAAGAAGTAGACTTTCCGATCTTCACCGCTCGCGATGTGATCGTGCAGAATCGACCAGATTGGTGACATCCCCGATCCTGCCGCGACAAGGATTATGGGTCCGGTTTTTTCTTCACGACGGAAGCAACTCCCGAAGGGCCCTTTGACTTTGACTTCGGCTCCGATTTCAATGGCCCCACTGTCGAGCGCGTTGGAGAATCTCCCGTCGGGGTATTTTTTGATGATGAATCTGAGGTTTTGAGTTTGGTCCGGCGTATTTGCCATGGAGAACGAACGTGTAATCGTCTCCCCCTCTTGGGTCGTGACGGTGATGTCGACATATTGACCGGCCCAAAATTTGATTGGCGTCTCGATCTTGATCTCAACGGCCAGAATATCGTGGGTGAGGTTCTCCTTGCCGGTGATCTTGCCCTGAAAATCCTTCACGGCGATAGATTTCGACAATAGCTCCTCGTCAAAATTCAAAAGCTCGATGGTCAGGTCTTCCAGCGCCAATGACCGGCAAAGTAGGATGCCTCCCGCTTCACGCTCAGGGTCACTCAGCGCGAAAGTGGAATATTTCAACAGATCAATTTCACCTTCGACAAGGTTGCATTTGCATGCCGAACATTGACCTTCCTTGCACCCGTGCGGCAGCGAAATTCCTTGCCGGAATGCGGCGTCCAAAATGGTTTCACCATCCTCCACTTCAAATTCGACCCCGATGGGTTCCAGTGTGACTGTGTGGGTTTCGGACATCGGATTGTTTCTCCCTCAGGGTGCAAATTCCATGCCGGTGCCCCATCAGGCACCGGTTGGCTTCGTTATTGCAGACCGGTTGCCCGGTCTGCACATATGCTCAGTGACAGGGGTTAATCGTGAAGCCTGCGGTGTATTCCGCCAAATGCGCCTTACGTGTCGCATCATCCATGGCCCGCAACGCATTGAGTGGTGAACCCAGTTTGTTCCCACGCACGTGATCCAGCGTCCACATATCCTTGTCGTCGAACCGCAGATGTGGTTGAGGGATAAGGGTCTTGCCGTCAGAACGTACAAAGTTCAGATCAACAATAGCGTCTGCAAGATCCCACCCATCATAGAGCGTTTCCCACTCGCGCTTGCCCGAGAACTTGCCCATCGCAGGCGTCGGCCGACCTTCGTATTGGTCTGCAAAAGCCTCGACTGCAGTCCAGCGGTCGATTTCGTGTGCGAAGGTATGCAATTCGCCATCGATTGTGTCGACGACCATATCTTCACGGATCAAGCACGGTACCAGGCACGACCAGCAACGGTGCGGGTAGACGTATCCGACATCCGAGTTGAAGAGCAGGACCTGTTCTCCCGGCTTGCTAAGTTTGGCATACCACTTCCAGAAATCGCCGAACTCGGCGTACCAGCCTGGATACTTGTGCTCAAACCACTCAAAGTCTTTCTCGGTCTGAGCTTCAATCCGCCAGAAGTTGACGGGCCAACCAACCGCAAAGAACTGTCCGACTTTATGGACATAATTCTTCTTGGTGATCCGTTCCCAAGCTGCGGTTACGTCATCATGATGGATCTTGATGCCGTATTTTTCCATCGGAAGCATGTAGGTCCGGTAATAATCCTCATAGACCCAGCGATGCCACATCTCGGCATAGCTTTCCTTGTTCTTGTCACGGTCCGTGGTGCCGTATTCGATGAACGTCCCGATAGCGGCATCGACGATCGCGTGGTTCTGCCAGAAAGCATACTTCAAATCGCGTTCGATCAGGAGATGGTTCTCTGGTTCTTTCAGGGCGGCCATCATTAGCGAGTGGCCGTTGCCGATGTGGCGGCTCTCATCCGACTGCACCGACAGGAAGACGGTAGGCAGTGCATAGTCACCGTTGCGCGCAGCCTCCGAAGGCATAGCCACGAACAGCGTATTGGTAAAAGCCGTCTCGGCCACAACTGTCAGATACATGCAGGCCGCAGTCATCGTGTCGCCGGTGATGAAGCCTTCGCCAAACTGACGTCCGATGGTGGTGGCATAGCATTTGCCAAAAGCCTCTTCTGTGATGTCAAAGCCGGCCGGATCGATATAGTTCTCCATGTACCACTTCTTCAGGTTCATCTGAATTGTGGAGTGACGGAATTCATCGACCATTTGCATCGTAAACCCGGTACGGAGCTCTTCACCGGGGGTGATGCGGCTGACCATTGCCATGGAACGTGCAGCCGAGATTTCTGGGAACGGGATGATCGCCAAGAACAGCTTCATCCATTCGACCCAGCGCGGCTCCACGTTGCGGAACATATCGCCGCGCAATGCGGCATCGAGGGCACCGTACACACGGTTGTCCTTTTCCTCCTGCATCGAGAAATAGGACCGCAGCACCTGTTTCATTGGGTCACGAGGGGCCTTGGTGATCTTGTAGTCCGTCGGGTAGGTCATCGCCTCCTGGACATAGGAAGGATTCCACCCAAGGTCCGCGATTTTCTTGGTCGCATCGGCAACGGATATGCCTTTTTGCGCCGTGATCTTATTGAGTGTCAGTGTTGACATGGCAACTCACCTTTCAGATTAAATGTGACGTTTCTCTGCACGTGGCACGCGCAGGGTGGACGGCAAAGGTCGAGGAATTGACAGTCGATGCCTGTCTGCAAGCGTGACAAACGCCTAGCATCAACAAAAAATGACTATGACAGTTTACTTCCAACGCAGGCCTCCCCTCCTTCGTTCTTGGACATCGCGGCTTCTAAGCAGCGTGCCTTTTATGTTCGATCAACTACGCTAGGGTCAGAATCGCTAATCCGGCAATCACGTTTTTTTCCGTCTCATTGCGTTACGACTGTGTAACGATTCTTTACGTTTGAGGAAGTTTTTGGGCCTGCTCAGACCAGGTCTATAGTGTCTAGGCAAATTCCGATGACGTGACGATTCGACGCGCATCTAGGGGGGGGAAATGTCAGAGACAGACGCACATTCGGACAAGATGCAAAAGCTGCAGCAGATGCGCGTCGCACTTGTTTTGCTGCTGAGTCAGGAAAACACAAAACTCCTAAGCGAACGCCAGCGCGCCGCCGGCAAGGAAATTGAAATCATGTGCGCCGAGCGCGACCATGCCGCCGAGACACTTTCAACGGCCGCACTGGAACAATTATATACGGAAGATCGGATCGTTAAGGAAACCTTGAGCAACACCGAAACGGAAATAGCGCGCATGGAGCAAGTCTTGGCGAAGATAGACGTCGATATCGGCAAAATGTGTCAATCCTGACAGGGTAATCAAAGAGGAACACAATGAAAGACGGGCAGGACGAACGCGAACATTTGCAGCTCTTCGATCTGATCGCTCGCGATTGGGTACTGCCCTCAGTGGCGCATAGAGTAGTGTTTAACAACGATGCCACGGCTCTTGCATTTGACTGTGTTGACGGTGGGGTGCGGATTGCGGCAACCGCTGACAAGGCGTCACCAAACTCTCGGATGCGGCGCGCAGCCGACACGGCGCGTTTGACGATCGCGCCCCGAATCGAACCGGTAGCAGCCTTGAAGACAGCTGACTACACAACCTCGCGATCCTCGCGGGTTGTCGCACACGGCTCCTCGCACTTTGCCTTTGGCGCCGAGAACGGTCGCATCAACACAACAACCCCCGGCGGCACGTCAGTTTATCTGCCTTACAAAGCTACCGGTGCGGTCTCCGTCGTCGCTGCAACCGCGCAAGAAGATGGCCCCTTGGCCTATGCTGTCGGATCTGAGTTATTGCTGCACCGAACAAAAACCGACAACACACCTCAATTGGTAACCATGCCAGCTGAGGTCGTTACACTTGCTTTTTCACCGGACGGTACTGCGCTGGCCATCGGACATCGTCACGGTACGTCTATCTGGACTTTTACCGCTGGTACATCAGGGTTTGAACTGGACCAGAAATCCACGGATCTGTGGTGGAGCAAGGATGGGAATTGGCTTGCCTGTGGTCTGGAGGCTGTTGGTTTCGCTCTCATCGACATCAAGAACCAGACAGCGGTGACTCATGAAAACTTTACCGGTCCGGTAAAGTCGGCTGCGTTTGGCGCGGATAGCGACACCGTAATTGTCGCAGGCGCATTCCGTGTGGCTGCATGGGACTTACACGCGCCTGACAAGTGCATTCAGACCGGCAAAACAGGGTTGACGCTGATCGGCGCGATTGCAAGTTGCCCAAATCGAAATCTCGTCGCCGTTGGTTACGCGAATGGCCTTGTCAGCGTCGCGCGGATCGGAGAGCCCGGCGAAATGCTGTTGCGCGAAAATACTGGCGCTGGCATTGCGGCGCTGGCGTGGTCGAGTGACGGTCGGTTTCTTGGCATTGCAGGGCTGGATTGCACCGCTGCTCTGGTTGAGTTTCCGGATGGCATGTTCAAACCCTAAAGCAACTATGGAGAACCAATAGATGAAACCCGCTGATACTCAGACCCTTACCGACGAAGAGAAAAGCAAAGACCTGTTTTTTCAGCGCATTGCAGCCATAGGCGGCGAAATGATCGAAGAGCACGGCAAAGAATTTGCCACCGGCGCATTTGTGCTGGCAGCACGTTGGATAAGCGAAGGGCGCATGGGCCCACCTAAAAAGCCAACTGTCTTGCAATCATAACGCCCGATGACCTTGGCGATTGGCGTCCGATTTCGACTGAGCCACCAGATTCTGGATGTGAAAACTGCAAACCACCAAAATTGGCATACGACCTTTGACCATGCCGTCAGGTCGTAAAGTGTGATATAAGACAACCGTGGAGGAACAACATGGATATCATTTCCAAAAGATCTGGCCCAAGACGAGAAGACGAACATGCGAAGCGGCACATCAATCAAAACTGGGGCACAATCGAAAAGCTTGCTGACCAAATTAGCGGTGGCCGCTATAGTGCCGACAAGGCCAAAAAAGCAGCACTGCCACCGCAGGCAAGTGGCAAGATCATCATTGATCAGGCCGCACCCAGGGCACCTGATGAGGTCAAACCATATCTCCGTATCAGCGTAAACGGCCGTGTTATCGTGGCGGATATGAATTCCGGTAGACAACTTAATTTCTTGGGTCAGCTCAAACGAGTTGGTGGTGTCATGCGATTTGTCATCGCAACCAAAGAGAATGGCTTCTTTTCGCCATTGGACGATGAAACTTTCAACCTGATCAGCGATCTGTCTGAAAAGACCATCAACAGAACCTTCTCCGAAAAGGACCTTGAACTGGAGTTGCAGACACGCCTGAACATGATCTGAAATCTCACCGAAGGACTCAGGTTTGCCGTAGCACCTGTCTGCTTCAATAGCTTCAGGTTGATGACTATTAAATCCACGGGAGGGGATTTGATGAAGAGTTCACTCGACGAATACAAGCATCGGGACAGTTACCACGAACTGACCCCCCGTGAATTCGACCCTGCCGAAACGGCAAGGGCATGGGCGAAGTTTATTGCCAATCGCAATGCGCCCAGCCTGCCTACCACAGGTGTGCGCCAAGTGATCCACCAGTCGTGGATACGCAGCAACAAAAGCGGCATTCGAGCCGGGCAGTTCGCGGCACCCTCGCTCGCCAAGGCCGAACTCGACGAAAAGCAGATATTCTACCAATCCGAAATGCGCCGGGCAACACAAGAGTGCCTGCATAACATGAACGATATGCTTGCTGGTGCCGAAGCAATGCTGATTTTGACCGACAAGGATGGTGTCATCCTTGAGACGGTCGGCGACAAGGCAACGCTGAATAAAGGCAGTAAGATCAACCTCGACGTCGGTGGGGTCTGGAGCGAGACTGCGTCGGGCACCAATGGCATCGGCACTGCACTTTGGATGGACAAGCCGGTCTATGTCCATGGCGAGGAACACTTTTGCGAAGGCATGAAGGCATGGAGTTGCGCTGCGGCCCCAATTCATGACCCTGCCGATCACTCAATCATCGGAATAATCAACCTGTCCGGTCTGACAAATATTTTCCGGAAACACAACGCAGCCTTCGCCGCCGCACTGGCCCGCGACATTGAAGTATCGTTGCAGCAGTCTCTGTCGCAAATGAACTTCAAGTTACTGGAATGGGTTGTCGGACGTAAGCCGCAGCGCACGCTCGCAGGCAACGATGGACTCGCAATCATCAACCGCTTTGGTAGGCTCATTTTTGATCGATCCAGCCAATACATCGCTAGCGCCCCGACTGTGTCGGAAAGGTTGGGCAAACCGTTTCTTGATTTCTCGGGCAGTATTTCGGAGGAGGCGATCATTGCTGCTTTACCGAGCAGATTCATTTGTAAAGACATCCAACTAATAGAATTTGACGGCACGATCAAAGGGGCGTCTTTGGTTCTCGAAGACGGCATGGGAAGCCCAGTACAAAAACGGCCCTCAAAACGCTACCCCCTGCCCGGCATTGAGATCGGCAACACCGGCCTCAAAATCGTTGGCCGCAGCGCGGCACTTCTGGAAGCATTGGAAACAGCTAATAGCCTGTTGGACACCAATGCGCCGACGCTTATTCAAGGCCAAACAGGTGTTGGCAAGCAACTCTTTGCGAGGTTAATCCACGCGGCAGGTGATCTGTCGAAAAGCCAACGCTTTACGACAATCAATTGCGCTGCACTCTCAAAAGAGATGCTCGAAAGTGGCTTCGCCCCACCAGATGCTGTCGAGACTGACATTTCTGTTCCGCTCTCCAACAAAGAAGATGGCTTTCTGATATTCGATGAAATCGGTGAGCTTCCGTTGGAATTGCAGCCGGTCCTATTGCGCCTACTCGAAAACGCCGATGCACAGATTCTTGAGGATTTTTCGCGTAACTCTGCACCCCGCATCCTGTCCATGACAAACCGGCGCCTCATGGACGAAGTCGTTGCGGGCAGATTTCGGCGCGATCTCTACTATAGGTTGGGCGCGGTTGTACTGGAGATTCCTCCACTTCGAGACCGAGGCGACGACATTTTGCTGATCTTTGAGCATTACAATCGCCTACTCTCAGCAAAATCGGGGCGCGAACCCCTAGTTCTTGGCTCCGATATCGAAGAGGCCCTGTTGGCGCACGATTGGCCTGGAAATGTGCGTGAATTATGCAATGTCGTCTCTTCACTGCACTGCAGGGTAACCGCCAGAAATGTTGCAACGTACGACCTTCCGTTCAATCAGGATCGTAAGTATGTTGATGTTCCTCCGATTCAGGCTAGGCAACCCATCCCGCAGACAACGGGTTCAGCGTCCCTCAAGGACTCAGAATGCGCAGTAATCGAGCGTGCCTTGATCGCTCACAACGGCAACCTAAGCAAGACAGCGGTTATGCTGGGTATTTCGCGTCCGACACTCTACCGCAAAATTGAACTTTACAAATTATGCGTCATGGACAGGACTGTAAGCCAACTTTAACAATCCAGCCTCACAGCACATTGGACCAAAAAATGCCGTCAAATAAAGCGAATGCCTATCAAGGGCACTTCGGGTCCTGCGTCGGTTAGTGGCGGCTTCGCTCCCTCTCATTCCAGTTCGACCAGCAGGTCCTTGGCGTTGATCGGGGCACCAACCTGCAGGTGCACGGCCCTCACGACAGCTTCACGTTCGGCGTGGATGCCAGTTCCCATCTTCATCGCCTCGATGGTCAGCAGTAGATCGCCCGCCTTGATCTTTGCTCCCACAACTGCGCCTATGATCTGTTAATTGTCACTGAGAACTGACCCTGGCACGCTTACGTTCCGGTCTCTCACTTCATTTATGCAGCCTTTTCATCGAACGCCAAGGGGCTTTTCCCACCTAGCGATGAGTGCCGCCGATGCGGTTTATAGAATCCATTGGCGAATTGGAATATTGCTCCTTCTGTTTGTCTGCGCATGCCCCATCGGTTGCGCCAAATCTACCCTGCTTTTAGAGATTTGAAGACCGTTCAACACTTTTGAAAGGCCCACTGCAGTGCCTCCCGCTGGTATTGCCTCTTCAAGGGGAAGTCGATCTATTCGCGCCCGCATGCGTATTCCGGAACATCCGGCCACCGATTCCGATCACATCCGGCCACCTGTGACGCGTTGCCGTGAGGCAGCGTGTTTCGGGTATCAGGTTTGAAGCGTTTCGTCATCCAATTTGGTGATCGTCTTGCGCATGGACTGCCCCTCGAGTTCTAGGCGATAAGCGTTATGGACGATGCGATCGAGGATGGCATCTGCGAAGGTCGGCTCGCCGATGACGTCATGCCATGCCTTGATGGGCAACTGGCTGGTGATCATGGTCGCGCCGCGACCATAACGTTCTTCGACAATCTCCATCAGATCGCGGCGCTGCGTGGCCGTCAGCCGGTCTGGTCCCCAATCATCGAGGATCAGCAGTTGTGCTTTCGTGATGCTGCGGAACAAGCGGGGAAAGCGCCCGTCACCATGGGCCAGTTCCAGCTCTTCGAAGAGGCGCGGCATTCGCTTGTAGACCACGGTGACACCGTCGCGACAGGCCGCTTGTGCCAGGGCACAGCCGAGCCAGGTTTTGCCGACGCCACAGGGGCCCGTGATGATCAGATTGCGCTTGTCGGTGATCCATTTGCCGGTGAGCAGGCTCTGGAACAGCGCCTTGTCGAGGCCGCGCCGCGCGCGGTAATCGACGTCTTCCGCGCAGGCGCCCACATGGCGCAACCTGGCTGTGCGCATGCGGGCCTCAAAGCGCTTGGTCTCCCGGCTGGCGACCTCGCGGTCGATGAGCAGGCCCAGCCATTCGGCATGGGTCAGGTCGGCGGCGCTGTCCTGCGCCTGCAATGAGCTATGGTTGAATTTGGGTGACGCGCATCATCAGGCGGCGCA
>TARA_R110002049_G_scaffold72490_4_pt1 | contig 18058 bp, 14 predicted proteins | sample TARA_R110002049 | Tara Oceans TARA_R110002049 (sample SAMEA4396941) | marine metagenome | biome: Polar Biome; feature: [SRF] surface water layer (ENVO:00010504); material: water (ENVO:00002006), including particulate matter (ENVO:01000060) such as... | depth 5 m | reverse complement strand
GACGAGCACCGTGAAGACGAGCACCGTGAAGACGAGCACCGTGAATACTCATCAAGTGCGATACACTGCCGAGTTCTGGTAGCCACTCGATATAGAAGCCCCTTACGCCGCCTGCTATCGATTGACAGTCACGATCAGGCTGCCCACAGAATCAAACAAAAACAACACAGCTTTTTCATTAAATTGGCCTGGACTGAGAATTTCAACGGCTCGCAATGAGCAACTCAGGTGCAATACGAGCCACCAAAACAAGGCATCGTGTGCGGTCAAAGCAAAGCCGCCAAGCATGTGCGTGTGGCGTGAACTCTAGCAAATCGTCGCGCCGAATTTAGAATCTTCAGTATTGTCTTAAGCCCTGTCGTGCCCGTTTCACCGAACCTGATTGGCCATGACTTTCCGGCGGCAAAAACGAAGACATTCCCCGTTTTTTCTGTTGGGCATCTCGACATTTCCAGCGAAGAAGACTTGACGAAAAACGCAATCTCTTCGAACCGCACTGCGTATGCCCCTCTGCCGAATAACAAGACGGCATATCGATTCGAAACGAATCATCGAGACACTTGATCAACCACTGTCTCTTCGCTGCCCGGGGCTTGGCTTGATCGTTCATAGCGATCGCGATTCGCAAGAGAACGCTTTCGCCACGGGTTGGGAGCAATCAACCTCGTTGCAATCATGAGCCATCCGACAGAGGTATCGGCAATGCCCCGGTGGCATTTTCCCACGAGAGCCATGGAGACAAGAGAAAGTGCTTCGGGGGTAAAATACGCACGAGCATGCGACCCGTGTGGCAGAGACGACATCGAGCGATTACTTACATCTCATCTTAGGCTATCGGAGCTCAATCGATTTCGAGGAAGCGAACAATCAACGTCGACGGCGGTCAATTCTGAAAATCAGACTCACCGTCTATCGTCCCGCCACGATCGATCGCCACCTTTTCTTAGGCATACTCGATTGCAAGATTGACTGCCTTCGGACATTGCATTCTTCGCTTTAGAATACTCCCCTCCGATGCAACGCCACGTTCATTTACCGCGGGACGACCGAAAGGCGCCTGGCAATTCTCCGGTTAGTTGGTGAAACCATTTCACCAGATATTGCTCGCTGGAAAATCCAAGACGGTCCGCAATCGCGCGCAGGGAATACGAAGTCGTTAGCAACAGCTCTTGCGCTCGTTCGAGCTTCGCCTTTTGGATCATTCCCGATACCGTTAATTCAACGGCGCGACGAAACCGCAGATCAAGCATTTCACGTGAGTAGCCGGAGTGCTTGGCCACCTCGGGAGCTTTCACGTTGCACTCGATTCGATCGCGTATCAATCGCAAGCAATCTGCCACGACAGGGTCTTCGATGTACGTGCCATCGGAGGACTGACGGATCACGAGGCCGGTAGGCGGGACCAGGCGAATCGGTTCGCTCTCGAGACCCGACATGGATCGTTCAAGTGCTTCTGCGGCCAGATAGCCGATACGTTCGGCGTTTTGACTGACACTGGTCAATTCAGGGCTGATCATTTGGCACATCAAGGGATCATTGTCGACACCGACCACGGCAACTTCATCAGGGACCAAAAGCCCGAGGTTGCGGCACGCGACCAAGACATGCCGCGCTTTCGGATCATCGCAAGCCATCACGCCCACCGGCTTGGTTAAACCGATGAGCCATCGCGATAGTTCTTTCTGCATCTCGTCCCATTGATTGGGACGATGAAACGAACTTCGAAAGACAGCACACTCTCGCGAATAGGTTCTCAAAGTTTCCGCAAACGCCACCTCTCGGGCCAAGGACCAGGCCGTACGCGGGTCACCCTCCTTCGCGGGTATTCCGCAATAGGCAAAGTGTTTTAGTCCGCGCTCGATCAGATGTTCTGCCGCAATCTTGGCGATCTTTTGGTTGTCGGTACCCACATAAGAAACGTCCAACGCAACTCCGCGTTGTGATGCCGCACCACCAACGCCAACGACAGGAACATTGAGCGCCGCTAAAGGCTCCGATATTTCCCTGTCATCAAGGTTGGCGATCACACCACTGGCGTGCAGCTGTTGAAAGGAAGGGATACGGTTTGCAAAGTCATCTTCCAAGTAGATTGTCCAGTTGCGCGCTTCTTTCGCGAACTTGGAAATACCTTTTGCAATTTTCCGATCAAAATCTTTGTTGAGATTTAGGATGACCGCAATGTTGCGCGCCGGTGTCGATGAACCCAAATTCGGCATGCTACTTTTCCTTGTCAGCAAGCTAGTGGCGTGCAGCGATCCCAAAGCAACCCATTGATTTTTGCAACGCAAGAACTCGTCGACGCGGCCGAAGGCACCGCACCAGAAAAAGTATAACGCCACTGCGAAAGATTATAACGCCAGGAAAAATATGATCGGTATAGTCGAACAAGCCAGCAACAACTTGGCGCAGTTCGAGACGAATCACGTTTGATTCAAATCGAAGTCTTCCGATCTACTTTTCAATAGGATTGTACAAAGTGAGAATTGTTTCGAAACGACACGTCGGGTTCACCCTTGTCGAGCTTTTGGTTGTTATCGCAATCATTGGAGTCCTCGTTGGGTTGTTACTTCCCGCAGTACAAGCGGCGCGCGAAGCAGCGCGGCGCATGTCATGCAGCAATAACGTCAAGCAACTTGGCTTGGCCTGCCACAATTACCATTCAGCATTTGGGCAACTGCCGCAACAACAGGGGGGCACCAAACGCAACGGATCACTCGTCCAGTCCGGAGCGGCGACGACATCGCCAGACAACACTACCTCTAACAACTCCAATCGACTGAGCGCATTGGTGGGGTTACTGCCATTCTTTGAGCAACAAGCGTTGTGGGAACAAGTCGCAAACGTTTACCAGATCCCAGCGGGCGACCCGGGGGAGGGACTGTACTTTTCCGCGATGGGACCCGATCCGAACAAGACTTTGGCAGCGACCGGTGGCAATCACGGCATCTATTACTATCGCCCCTGGTTTGCGAATATTCCGACCCTGCGATGTCCAAGCGATCCCGGCGTAGGATTGCCGTCCCAGGGACGCACGAACTACGGCGTCTGCTTGGGCGACGGCATGGTCAGCCAAACCAGCAGCGTGTTTGGTACGGTAAGCGCAACAACCGCTTTGAGAATGCAGCAGTCTGCGCGAGGCATGTTTGTCACCGGAAAAGCAACCAAGTTCCGCGATGTTCTCGACGGGCTGTCCAACACCATCATGATGGGCGAGTTCAATACCTATCTGGGTGACCGGGATATCACGACCAAGGTGATGCGTCACGATGTGCGGCTAGAACTCCGCAATGACCCTACGGGTTGCCGAGTCGATATCGATCCGCTTCGACCCCGATTTTGGAACCCAACATTGACAACGGTGACGGACGTCGGCGGCGTCGAATTGAATCGTGGCTACAAGTGGGCTCTCGGTTACTGCATCTACTCAGGAGTGACCACCATCCTGTCGCCCAACAGCGAACTTTGCAACGAAGCGGCGTCCAACGGGCTGGGTGGATCGGCACAACCGGGAACCTATTCACCGAGCAGTCATCATCAAGGCGGCGTCCATGTACTGATGGGCGATGGCGCGGTGAAATTCATCAGCGACTCAATCGAGTCCGGTGATCCGAGCAACAGCACCGTTCATGAAGCAGGCAGTGCGACCGCCGACCCCAGCTTTCCGTCGATCCCCGGCAGCAAAAGCCCGTACGGTCTGTGGGGTGCGTTGGGAACCCGCGCGAATCGCGAAATCATCGATAGCGAATTCTGATACCAGCTCAGATTCTGTCTTTAACTGAGCACGTCGCTGTGACGCTTTTACATAAAACTTTTAACTCTTTGAGAATTACGAATGCAAAATCTATTTTCACGCTCGATCGCCGCCGTTTTACTAACCGGAGTTTTCTTTTTCACTGGGTGTGGCGGAGCCGATCAAGAATTCAATGCGCCGGAGGGCAATGAACTGACCGAGTTTCTTGCAAACAATCCTGAGATCAACGAAGCCACTTACGAATCCGAACCGGTCGAGTGATCTAAGACTAAAAATCGAAATCTGGCTGCGATACAAATTCTGTATCGCAGCTTGTTTTATATCGCAGCCAGATTGACTTTAAGCAACCGAGAGAATTACCGAGTCTTATCGTCTTAATAAACGAGCACGGGCATCTCGGGCGCTGCGACGATCGCTTAGCGAAATTTACGCGCCATGGAGACGCGACAACTTTTGTCCAACGCTTCTATCCGACCCCGATGACGTTTGTCTGAATACGTCGTGCGCCATATCCTGGCGTTACCTCTGCCAGCGAGGCGATTGCAAATCGCTATGGCACTCTAATCGCCATCGCTATGTTCACAGCACTTGCGTGTGCTGTTGCGGAACGTGGGAAAATTTCCGCAATGAGAGACCACTCATTGCACAGCGAACCGAAGGCACTTCGCCGTTACGTGAAGCGTTCATCTTGACTGTTTTTCGCAAGTGCATGGACGCGGAAAGCATGGTTTCAGCCCCGGCAGATCGACGCATCATGTGATGATGACGAAATTGCACTCGCCTTGAACGCTTGTGACCAAGTTCCAAGGAGACATCATGTGATGTGTTCTGAGTCTTGATTGATTGACTCACAGCGAACACAATGCCGCAGCAAAACCTCTAACAGGTGCCCACGAGACTACTCTGCAGTGCGCATCAATCGCAAACGCAGAAACAACAATCACGTTTTTACGTGAAAAAAGTTTGCGACATTTCCGGATGCCGGAGGCACTTCAAATGCGTATCGAGAACGCGTGATTCGGCCTACTAGTTTTCCTTGCTGGCAAGCTAGCGGCGTACACCTTACCCGAAAGTTTTTGTCGGTGACGCACCGTGCGAAGACACTCTATCGATCATTCGATCGCAGTCTCGGAAAAGTATAAGAGTACTGCGAAGGATTGTAACGTCATAAAAAATCCGCTCGGTATAGTTCGAACAAGCCAACGACAAGTTGGTGACGTTCGAAGCGAATGCTTGGCTGTTCGCATCGAGATGCTTCACACCTACTTTTGAACTGGATTGCAAAAAGTGAAAGTTACTTTGAAACAACGACGGGGCTTTACCCTTGTCGAACTTTTAGTGGTCATCGCGATCATCGGGGTATTGGTTGGCTTACTCCTTCCCGCGGTGCAAGCAGCCCGTGAAGCCGCACGAAGAATGTCCTGCAGCAACAATGTCAAACAGTTGGGATTGGCGCTACACAACTACCACTCGGCATTTGCTCGGCTGCCGATGCAGCTTGGCGGGACGAATCGCCTCGGTACGCTGGTGGACGCCGGAACGGCGACCGCATCACCCGACAGCACCATTTCCAGCAACTCGCATCGCTTGAGTGCAATCGTCGGACTCTTGCCGTTCTTCGAACAGCAAGCGCTATGGGAACAGGTTTCCAATGTGTACAGAATCCCCGACGGTGATCCTGGCGCCGGCCTTTACTTCTCTGCGATGGGCCCCGATCCCTCAATGAATTTGGCGGCGTCGCCGGGCAATCACGGTGTGCACTACTATCGTCCTTGGTTCGCTAACATTCCGACGTTGCGATGCCCGAGCGATCCTGGTGCGGGCCTGCCGTCACAAGGTCGCACTAACTATGGGGCCTGCCTTGGTGACGGAATTGTGAGCCAGAGTAGCGGCGTTGCTGATATGTACGGCCGCGTAACGCTTACTTCATCGCAAAGAGCGCAGGAATCTTGTCGCGGCATGTTTGTGCCGGGAAAAGCGACGAGGTTTCGCGATGTTCTCGACGGCCTGTCCAACACGATCATGATGGGCGAAATGAGCACCTATCTTGGTGACCGCGACATCACCACCAAAGTCATGCGACACGATACTCCTTTGGAGGTACGCAACACACCAACGGCTTGCCGAATCGAAATCGATCCACTGCGAGCTCGATTCTGGAACCCCGTGCTGACGACGGTCACCGACGTCGGAGGCGAAGAGCTGAACCGCGGTTACAAGTGGGCTCTCGGTTACTGCGTCTACTCAGGCGTGACGACTATCTTGCCGCCCAACAGCGAACTTTGTAACGAAGCCGCATCCGACGGCTCGGGTGGACCAGAACAGGCGGGAACCTATTCACCTAGCAGCCATCACCAAGGTGGAGTCCATGTGCTGATGGGCGACGGTGCGGTGAAGTTCGTCACCGATTCGATCGAAGCCGGAGATTCGAATAACAGTACCGTCCATAGTGCGGGCAGCGCTGGCCCAGACCCAAGCTTTGCATCGATTCCAGGCAGCAAGAGTCCGTACGGTCTGTGGGGAGCGTTAGGGACACGAGCAAACAAGGAAACGATCGACGAAGAGCTCTAGCTTGCATGTCGTTTTTATCGACATGTTCGATCTTGAATGTTCTCTCGCCAGCGAACCGTCGCAATCAATGCACGGCGTTGGCGAGCGAACGAGGTGCAGGAAAACGCAACGCCAGTGACCGAAACGCTATCGCATGCTGGCTACTTGGGAACCGTGCGAATTCAACACACAAGTGTCAAAGCGATTTCACTCGTCGGCTGATTGCTCATCACCGGAGTCTTGCTGAGGCGGATCTGATGCGACCGATTGGGACGATTCGTGCGTTAGTTGATAAGCCGCGGCCTGCGCTTGTCGGCCGTAGTCGATTGATTCAGCTAAGATGCGCGCAGATTCTTGATCCGCGTGAAATCCCTTCGAATTCTCACTACTGATGTAATCCAATCGCCACATCGCTTTGCGCTGCAGCACTCTGATCGGTGCCAACGCCTCATCGCTGGCACCAGCGTCTTTTGCCGCAATGATTGCGTCGAACATATCCGTCATGGCCGCGGCGGAACGGTCGATCAACGCGCGCGTGCGATCTTGGATCGTGTTCACGCGTGAGAGCAACTCTTGCTCCGGGACGTTGTGGCAGGTCTGACAGGCGCGAGCGATATTCAACATCGGACTGCGTACCCAGTGACTGCTTGCCTTGGTCGCCCCCTGTTTCTCATACGGCATGTGACAATCACTGCAACTGACACCTGCTTTGGCGTGAATCCCTTGGCTCCAAAGTTCGAATTCGGGATGCTGCGCCTTGAATACCTTCGTGCCAGTTTCCTTGTGAACGTAGTCGTAGAACTCACCTCCGTCGGGAAATTCGGTTTCCTCCCACTCGCGCTCAAGGTCTTCGACCTTCAGCCCATTGCTCCATGGATAGGTGAGCGTCATTTTGTTTGCACAATAATATTCAACGTGACACTGACCGCACACAAACGAGCGCAATTCTTGCCGGCTGGCCAGCGCATTTACGTCATAAGGAACCTTTGACCCAGAATCGCGCCACTGCTGAACGCTGGGTAGATGAGGAACGGGATCGTCACTGACGGCCAGCTTTGCCATGCCTTCGATAAATCCGGGGCGCGTCACTCGTATCCGCATTGTCTTGGGGTCATGACAATCGACGCATGAGACCGGGTGCGCCCCGCCCAGATGTGGGTCGTCGCCCGTTGGCGGCGTTAACGAATCGGGTGTCTTGGATAGCTCCGCAAGCACTTCCTCGTACGGCTTCCTGCTAACTGCTTTGAATCCTGCCATCACCGCATCGACGTTAAAATCGGCCGCCAACGTCTCTGCATCGGCCTGCTCTCCCATCGTCTCGAGTCCGATGCGTCGATACGTTGACACGATCGACGCGTGACAGTGCAAACAAGCGCCAGCCTGCTGCACGTCCGTGACCCGTTTGGTGACCTGTTGATCGGAAAGCATATAAGCGTGCCCACGCGCCTCCCGATAGTCGATGCTAAACGCGTATCCGGCGTATAAACGTTTCAACCAAGGAAACTCGTCGAGCTTGCTTGGCGGAAGCGAATGATTTCCACCGTATTCTGTTCGATTCGAATCAACGGTTTTCAGGTAACTTTCGTACTGCAACGGAAAGTTCTGGCCCCACGGTTCCGGATCGGTACTGATTTCGTTGACATCGACCACCCGTATCACCGGAGTCCGAGCCTCTTGTTTTCGTTCAAAAATATTGACCAGCAGCGCGACAACACCGAACGTTGCGAATCCAACAATCATCGTCAGCAGTGCAAGTGAGCCGAAGCCGCGTTTTTCGTGTGTCGTCATCAGCGGATACCGTTGAGAGTTCTGTGATTCTTAAAGAGGACGTCGAGCGGTAGATCCGCTAGTGGCGAAAGGAATGCCCGACATCGGAATGGCAATGAACGCACGAGACGATGTCTTGCGTCGTTGTCGCGGGAAGCAGCGAATGCACAGTGTCCTTGTGACAACTGATGCAGGTCGATTGAGTCACGCGTTTGTTCCGCGGCTTGATTTGAATCGGATCATGATAATCTTGCATGGTAAAAGCGAGCGAATGAAAGAAACCGTTGTCGGCTTTCGTCACCCATTTCCCGACGTAGTCGTGAGGCAAATGGCAATCGTTACAGACCGCGACATGATGGTGGCTACTTGTTTGCCACGAGTCCATATGCTCCTGCATGACATGACAATTGATGCAAGTATCCGGATTGTTGCTCAGGTAACTCGCACCGCGTCCGTATCCAAACGTAAATGTTCCGACGCCCATCAAGACACCGACGAAGACGGCAAAGACCGCACCTCGGACACTCCATCGGTTGCGCCGGACTGGCTCCGTCGCCCCCGCAAAGCCGGATTCAGTCGAGTCGTTTGAATTCGCGATATCAGTCACACGAACGATCTTTATGCGAGGCCTGCGATCTCGATGTGCATTCGCTCAAGAAGCGCAATGCACCTAAACATGTCTGTCAGGCCAAGAGTATCACGTGCCAACGCGGTCAATGCAATTGACGTCTGTCACATAGAATTTGCCGGTGCACTTACACGAAGGACTTCAATTTGAGCCAGCCACCGAGCGAAATGCGTTACCGGCGCAGACCGTACCAGCGAGGCGAATCGTTCGGATATTTGCACAAGCCTCCACTCTTGCTTTACCCGCATACAGTTCCAAGCTAATTTCAAAACCGATAGAAGCGGCAAGCGACCAGGTTTACAAGCGACCGGATTTAGTTGGACGCTAATTGGTCAGTTCAAGATATCGCCGGGCAATTGAAACGAGCAGAAAAGACGCCAGCGATGCGGCCTGCGCAAAAAAAACCGCCATGGTTGGGGCGAACCATGACGGCTTGAGCTTGGAGGCTAGCCCCAAACTCGTTTTCAATCATAGCGGTTTGCGAACGCACGTCTACGTACTGCCAGGGGGTCGGACGCGAGATAAATTTTCTGGCGCCCCTGGCGGGCTCATGACGGGTGGTGGTTGCGACCGATCTATAGCTGAGAGCATCACTTTCACACACGCTTTTTTGTCGTGGGTACGGGTGATACTTGAGCACAAAAGCAAGCCGAACAGTCAGCGCAGGCCTAAAATTCTACGCAAACTGTAAGGTTCATGAACAGATCTGAGGGGTGGGGCATGTCAGATAAAGTATCAATATTATTGGTGGAAGACGATGTTATCGACGCAGAAATGGTCGAACGGGCATTGCTGGCGGTGAACCCGCCTATCTTTAGTCTTCATCACACAAACTCTTTTCGAAACGCACTGCGAGAGGTGAAAGAGAACACCTTTCATTTGGTCATCTTAGATCTCGGTCTTCCGGACAACGCAGGCCTAAACGGCGTCGAACAGTTACTGGCCGCGATCCCTACGATTCCCATCGTCGTCCTGACCGGGCAAGGCGATGACGACACGGCAATGAAAGCGATTGAGCTGGGCGCTCAAGAGTTCTTGGACAAGTCTGAAATGACCCCACAGCAACTTGTTCGCTGTATCAGGCATGCGGCCAAACGGAAACAGTGCTCGCTGCAACCATCCAAGTATGCGAGCACCATCGATAACCGATCGGTTGGCTCTGACCTTGCCCTCATTATTCATAAGGCGTCGAACATTATTTGCTCGCGAGCCGACACGCTGATGAAAACGAAGCTGACGGCCGAACAAAAATCTCTCGTTTCTGAAATCGAAGATGCCTCAAAGACATCTGCCGAAGACATGCGGAGACTCGTTCCTCATTTCGAAACGGCAACCGTGAACAGTCCGCCCGAAAGCTGGCTTTTAGACTGACCGATAGCCAGCCATCCTAGCTCACAGCCTTGCTTGTTGTGGGCCGTGCGCACGCCTGGCGGACACCCGACTACAAGTCGCGCCGTTGGCGCACATGTTCGCACCGATAGGAAGGACGTCTGACGCTAAGATTGACACCCACACTGCTGGGCACGCGTTTCTTGGCTACTGGTTCGTTCCAAGCCTCGCGCCCGATACCCATCGCTTGCGAAAAGAGGTAAATCGGATCAGTTGATACGTCCCCGCCAATTCATTTCTATTAATCTGTAGATGATTTTGGCGGTATCGACAGTGCTTTCCTCGAGGCAATGAATGGACACAACACAATCGACCACGCAACCGGTATTCCACCTGCGCAACGCGATCGTATCAATCGGGCTTGGCATTCTCTTTGTCACGTTTATGACCGCTTGGACCTGGAAGGTGAATGGTTCGTTAGCTGCGTCGCGGACGCTGACGGATTTTCTGATGCCGCTGGGCGTCGTGTGGATGACGCTTTTTGTCCTTGCAATCTGGCTTTGGCTTCGCCGGTCGCGACTGGAGAGTTTGATCGTGGCGGTGCTGTGGGTAATGATTGCCATCACGTTCAACGGCACAATGGCGGGCAAGATAACTTCGTCGGTTGAAGTCCCCAGGTCGGCGACGCTATCCGATGGCTCGCCTCCTCTGCGGGCCGTGTTGGTGCTAGGGGGCAGCGTCTTCAAGGCATATGACGGAGTCATTGAAGTATCACCGGAAGGGCAACGGGTCGTTCTTGCAGCCCAATATTGGCATGCCGGTCGAACGCAAGCCATCGTATGCAGCGGAGGTCAGTCAGTAACGGAGAACGAACCGCATTCCAAAAATGTCCGCAGCATGCTGGAATCGTTGAACGTACCTGCGGAAGTGATTCATGAAGTCGGCGGGACGAACACCACCGGAGAAATGGAACACTTGCTGGAGTTCTTTGAGTCAACGCCGTCAAATTTCCCTAGCGAAGGGCGTGTTGGTCTCGTGACAAGCGCATTCCACATGACTCGCTCGATGAGGCTTGCCAAGACGATAGGGTTGGATCAAGCGATCGACCTGATCCCGCTGCCCTGCTGTTACCGTCGCGGCGCGAGCTACGGATTCACACCTAGAAAATACATCCCGCGAGCAAACTCGGGAGACGCTTTTGCAATTGCGTTGAAGGAAAAACTTGCGGCCATCATCGGGCGTTAGCCGCGTTTCGCAAAATCAATGTGCGAATCGAAGCAAAGTGAACAGGGCGACAAGCTGTGCGCCGGCAACTGCCAGTGCGGGCTCTTGGTATTTCCATACCGCCATTGCGATCGCCAGCATCGCGATCACTACCAGGCACTGTTTCACTGAATACTGCATTGACTTCATGCGTGCCTCAGTCCAATTCGCGCCGTCGCAGATCAACTACCTGTTTTTTTCTTGCTGACCCTTAGCGACGCTCCTTTGTTCTTCACCACTTCGCCGTCCAAATTCTCTTTCGAAGCGAATTTCACTGGCCTTGCATCGAGGGTCGATCCGGTGACGACCAAAGTGACCAAATCGGAATCAACGCTTCGAATAAATTCGGTGAGCTTCTGACTGTTGAAACGCGCGAAGCTTCGACTGCCAGCAACCAATTTCCCCTGCTCGTTAATTTCGGCGTCGGCAAGCACCGGCATATCAGTCAAGTTCGTTTTCGACGGCGAGTTATTCCAGACGAGTCCTTGGCTGCCTGTTTCCATCCAATCTTCGGGAAGCTGGTCCGTGACTCCGTGGATCATGATCTTGGCTCCGGCGGGCACTTGCTTACCTTGAATCGGAAGCGTTAACTCCGCCGAGGCGATGTCGCCCTTGGCAAAGGGCATCGCTGCCAAGTCGAACCGAAGATACGTATGGCGTGTATCCTTGGGACGCTTCGATCCATCCCTGACGTACAGACCCGATACGGCACCCTGCGGCTGTGCAAACGATTGACCAACGGTGACGTCTGCGCCTCGGCCAATACTGGTACGGGCAACGTACTGTTGCCGGCCGGGACCGCCAGCGCTGGCTTTATTACGGCCTGCGTTGGCGCCTTTGGCAGCCGGATTATTTCCCTGACTTGCGGCGACATTATTTTTCGCTGGTACTTTACCGCCGGGCTTTGCGGCAACGGATGCCGGGTTAGACGTCCCGATTGGGTCGCCGCCGGCAACAGCGGGTGGGTCAGCGCCCATGAACAACGCTGCATACAAGACAATGGGAATCGCAATCAATGCGGCTGCGGCGATCGCCACGAACGGCCAGTGCGTTTGCCACTGGAATCCAGATTTCTTTGCGGCGGGTTTGGGCGCCGCTTTGCGGGCGTACGGGTTCGCGTGCGCACCGACCGCAGGCATCGTCCCGCTCGCAGGCATCGTCCCGCTCGAGGGCGAAGGACTGGCGGGCAATACCGAATCGGGGATCGATGCGAACGGGTCCGTGGTGGGCGTGGCAACGGGCGTCGCAATCGCGTCGATTGCCGAGCCTTCGTTTGACTTGCTCACCACTTCGCTCAACCCTGCCTGCAACTTATTCAGTGCCAAGGCGACTTCTGACTTCGCATGACATTCGCTAGAGACTCGTTTTAACTCTTCTTCTAATGCGCGCGCCGAGTGCGGTCGATCTTGGGGCTCTCGACTTAGTAGCCGATGAATCATGTCCGCCAAGGGGCCCGGGATATCGGGATTCCATTCGCGCAGCGGCTTCGGATCGTGCGCGAGAATGGCGATCAGTTGGCCCGCGACCGTCTTCGCTTGCAGGGGAAGCTTGGCGGTACAGAGTTCGTATAAGACGACCCCCAAGCTGTACAAGTCGCTACGGTTGTCAAGCGGTTCGCTTCGAGCTTGTTCAGGCGACAAGTATCCAGGTGTTCCGATGACGCTTCCACGACCGGCCAACTGGTCAACGGGAGTTTGTGCGAGCGCTAAGCCGAAATCCAAGATCTTCACACGACCGCTGCCGGCCTCGATCCAAATATTCGCCGGCTTGATGTCACGGTGGACGATTCCTTTTTCGTGCGCGGCATTGAGCCCTCTTGCGATTTGAGTCGCAATATCGATGACTTCTTCGAAACTCGGTCGCTCCTTCCGCGTTTTATAGGCCTCAAGGGTTTCTCCTTGCAACATTTCCATCGCCATGAATGGCGTGCCGTTCTTCTCGCCGACTTCGAAAATCGTCGCCACGTTGTCGTGGTCCACGGCGGCCATGGCACGAGCTTCGGAGATGAATCGCGCACGACTATTCTTTGTCGCCGCGATTTTCTCATTCATGACCTTTAGCGCGACACTTCGTCGCAAGCGGCTGTCTTCGGCGCGAAAAACGAAGCCCATGCCTCCACGGCCGAGTTCATCGATCACCCGGTACGGGCCTAGCATGCCGAGTTCACCTGGCTGCTTGGGCTCCGTCAAAAAACTATAGGTAGTGTCTTTTGTCGCCATTGCAGATCGAAACGCGGTAAAGCCCGGATGAATTCCGACACGATGAGAACCAATCGTCTATCGCCGGTTGAGCGGAGTGCAGTTTAGCACGTTCTCGACGGCGATGCGGGTCTAGGACGCTAGCACCATTGTATGCCGTCCGGCAGGATGCCGTGGACACAAAAAAACCGCCTGTCGAAACCAAGGTGAATTTCGACAGGCGGAACTTGTCTCGCGTTATCGTCAAAGATGATCGCGAGTGGGGTGGCCGCGCCGCAGCTTCGGCCCGCCGACTTTCGTTACGGGTTACCACCCCGTTGGCAAGTACAGCAATAATCCACTTGATCACCTCCCTTCGGAAAAACCTGGTTAGACGATTGTTCGGTCCAGGTGCCAACCAGAACGGACTGAACGATCGTACGGAAAGGGTCCGTCACAACGCGTCATTGCGACCCGACGATTGCATTATCCTCAAAGAACCAAGTCCCGGCAAGAGAAATATGCAACGAAGGGAGTGACGCAGTAGACCGATCAAGGGTTCGCCCGCGGCATGGCGATGCCAAGATTTTTCTTTAATGCCTTTGTCGATTGGATCGACGTCTAGGCGATTGGCTTGTCAATTTCGTAAAGAACAATGACGATCACATCCCCTGCGGCGAAAGAGTTCATCGGTCCGTTACTCGCACTGGGCTGACTTGCCAAGTTGCCAGTGATCGACAGCACTCGGGCCCCACTCTTGCGCATCCACCGATTGATTTGCCGTTCCATCTCTGGCAGTTCGGTATCGACACTTTTGAAAATCTTGACTTGTTGCATCGCAAAGCCCAAGCTCGAATTACATGTTTTGAATCGCAGCGATTCCGGTGATCGCCAGCCCTGCATTGTGGCGTATCGATCAACGGAATGTCGACGGGCCTGATGCGGGCTGGGGGCCGGGCGCTGCACTGGGCCTGGTCGCGTTTTTCGAGGCCCCTTTCGCAACCGAGCCTGCCGATCGATCACCGCTCTCACCGATCCGCAAGTCGCTAGAGGGATCGATTTGGATCGGTGTCATCCGAATCGGTGGGTTCGAATGAGGTTCCCAAATGCGAAGCTGAACTTCATCGATCATCGCCTCGCCCGCACCGATCACTTCGAACATCACATTCACTTCACCGTCAACGAGTGCTTGCCGATACATTCGCACCGGAGTCCACCTGGATTGGCCACGCAATAGCAAGCCCATCTCTTGGCCGCCGATCGTATCGTAGGCCAGCAGACCTTGGTGCGGCCCTCCGAATCCAATCGTCCGAACCATCGCATCGATTCGAATGGCGGTGCCGGCGGTAACACGCACCGAAGGGCTGCGGATCTGAACCATCGTCCCTTCGTAGCCGCCGGGAAGCGTTCCATCAGTTAGGGGCGTCACGATCGTTCGCAGCGCACCGGCGCCGCTGAAGGCACCGCGAGTGACGAACTGAACTTCACTGTCCGCCCTGGCGTTTTTCCGCTGCCCAAACGACCAACGGTTCTCGCCCAACATCGAGGCGCTGTCCAATGTTCCGGTCGCCAATCGGTTGCGGCCCCAACCAGCATCGGCCATCAGTGGGCTCCACGCCGTTTGAATCGCAGCGGCACCACAAACAGTTGGTGGACAGCTGGTGGTGCTTGGCCAATCCGGCATCAACGCCTCGGTCAATTGCCAATCACTGCGCAGTGCCCACGCGTCGGCTCGTCGAGCCATGCGGATACTCGCGTCGACATCGCCGGCACGGTAGAGAGGTTCTGCTTCGCTTAATGTTTGCAATGCAATCGAAATTAGGTCCGTAGGCGGCTGAGAAGAAACCGCGCGCGCGGCAACCGCAGATTGCCAATCGCGCTGGGCACGCTGGACCATGTCGCTGGTCAACTGCCACCGGTCCAATCCCGCTTGCCGAGCAAACCTTGAGGCCGACATACTTAGCAGACCACCCACACCGGGATCGCTGCTAAGCACAATAATTTCGACGACGTCCGGTGAAACAATTTGCAGTGTTGGACCGCGGTCGGTTTGGACGGGCGTGATCCTCTCTGCAGAGAAGTGCGTCATTCGCCAGATCGCCTTCCTCGCGTCCGTCGGCGAAAGCAATATCTCCACCGACGTTCCATCACCGGCAAGTACCTCGTCGCCTCGGACCGCGGTGGAATTCAGAAGCAACACATCGGTCTTGCCGCTGGAAAGCTTGCCAACGTCGTAGATTTCCGCACCCGATGCCACCAAAATTGATGGCGCGGGTACGGGATTGCCTTCCGCAACCCACGGTGCAATCATCGCAATCATGCGGTTGACGTAACTAAGCGCCATCGCTCGTTGGCTATCCAAGGGCAGGCCGGAAGCCAAGGATCGCGACGATCGGAACAGAACGGCCTTTGGCGAAGATCGCAAGGAACGAATCGCCTGAAGCCACATACCATGCCAACGAAATGAATCGATTGGCGGTGCTCCGATCGAACGCGCGATCGCATCAACTTGATCAACGGCCGAACGTGGTGGCATGCTGGAAATACCAACAGCCGACTCGATTCGCCCACCGACCTCGCGCCGAACACGCATCGTGTCGGAGTACTCTTCCGTCGCGCTGACGCCTCGGCAGCGAATTGGCAGATCGTCGATTAGCGCATCAATCAGTGGCGCATATTCTCGAAACGATTCCGCGGGCGCTGCCAATATTGGCCGTTGCCATAGACTGGGAAGCGATCGCAGACGCCGAGACGAGAGCATCGCCTGGTCAACATGTTGACGATCGAGTGCGTCATCGGAACCCAAGTACCAGGCCGCAACAGGCTCAAGCAAGGACTGCAGTTGAGGGTCGGGCGCTGTCGGAGGAGGCGCATATATCAGCACGCGCGCCCGGATCGCTTCACGCAAAACCTCAACCGTCGGAGGCGACGACAGCAAGACGGCATCGAACCCCAATGATCGAACCCAAGCAAGCGGTTCACCGTTATGTTGCAAAATACGAGTAACGCGCCCGGGCGGAAATGCACTTCGCAACACGCGGGCATCGCGGCGAACGTCCCTGTCCAATCCACCGTTCGATTCGGTTGCCACCCGCAGCGAATTCGCAGAACCTGGTCGACTGATGTCCGATTTCGGCGATGATGCGGCCGGAGTTTCCAGACCGATGGGAATCAGTCCGTCCACGTTCAATTCGTCTAGTCGCAGTGAGGTCTTCCCGGGACCGGAATACGCGTTGACGACGATTGCGTCGACGTGTGGGTCGCGCAAGTCCGCTGTTGCACCGTATTCGCTGCGGATCGCAATCGCCTTCAATCGCAACGCTCTTTCAATCATACCGACACCGATGCGTGCAAATTCACCGGCGTTCTTATAGCTGGTGCCATACACAACGGTAGAAACCGGCGTTCGTGTGTTTTCATCACGCAAGTAGGGAAATCGAACTCGCAGTCCGATCCGACATCCCTCGCGGGCGCTCATCACCGAAAGGTTTGCCGTCAAATCATCGATCGCGCGGACCGGCTCGATCGGATAGATACAGAGAACTTCTGTGCCGTGCCCCGCGACAAACGTCATCGACTCGCAGGCTCGCCCGCTTACACCGCCGTCGATCAAATGCTCATGCTCGATCACTCTTGCTTCGCAGTCCGATGAAGCCAAAATCCAACGTGGCGGAAACGCATCGAGCGCATCGTACAACTGGGCCTGCACATGGCCACCGCCGAAACAAATCAGTCCAATCAGCGAGGTAAATACGAGGATTGGTTGCACCGTTTGCCGAGACCGAACATCCCGCGTTGCTGAGATAATGTTTTCGCGGTGAGCAGACATTGATCGTTGACCACGAGGGGAGAAAGCGAAACAATCCGTTCCGGGTTGCGAAGTCTCATGAAGCTCATTCGAGCCGTGTGCAGCAACCGGTAATAATGGTGTTCGGTAAAAGCGACGTGGTGTTGAAAAAAAGCCACCGGGGGTCGCAGGCCGTCGCCGCTGACGCAACACCTTTCCATATCAAGATTTAAGTGAGTACGCCAAGTCCGAATCATGTTGCATTGACGCAACGTGGCCTTTTGGCAACGCAGCGGCAGAATTCACCCTAAGTTCTTTGATACCAAAGGTTTTGGAACAGCAAAGCGACGCGGCGACAGGGATGTGGCACCGCGAGTGCAATGGATTGCCTTCAACACAATTCAAATGCAAATCTCGCCGAATCACCCGGAGTCCCAGTTATGCCAAAAACGATCGGTTCGACCGCCAAGCAAAATGACGAAACCCCCATCGAACTTCAGGAAATGGCTCGTGCGATCGAATCGTTGCCGGCACGCTACCGTGACACGGTCGCTCCCGCACTGGCCCGCGTCGTTGAATGCAGCACCCGACGCCGACGCATCCTGAACTTGGTTCAGGAAGCATTGTCGCAACTTCGGCTGGACATGAAGTACCTGATCTTCGACCTCGAAGCTACACGGCGAGAACGAGACCAGTACAAAGAGATGCTTGAGAAAGACGGACTGCTGTAGTCCTATCGCAGGCATCCACGTCAGGAACTCGCCCACCGTAAGAGAGAACCTGCGCTCTCGCGCCGATTGCTACGC
>TARA_R110002049_G_scaffold200299_5_pt1 | contig 18077 bp, 18 predicted proteins | sample TARA_R110002049 | Tara Oceans TARA_R110002049 (sample SAMEA4396941) | marine metagenome | biome: Polar Biome; feature: [SRF] surface water layer (ENVO:00010504); material: water (ENVO:00002006), including particulate matter (ENVO:01000060) such as... | depth 5 m | reverse complement strand
CAAGTTTTAAAGGGTGAGTTATTTAAAATAAATCTTTTGCCGGAATACCTTTCAATTGCCCTGATTTAACTAGATGTAATTCATCAACCGACTCTCTAATGCTTTGCATTAACTCTGCTTTTGCATCAGTAATAGGCGTTGCTTTTTTTATGAAAGGAAGGCTCTTTATCATTTCTAAGAAATACGAGACCTTATTGTCGCTAATATCTAATAATAGTTTCATGAGAAGAATTAATTGGTGCTAAATAATATACAACTAAACAAATTTAATCAAAAATGAATCAATACATATAGAATATCAAATGCTTTTAAACAACCACACCTGCTACAGTTTTAAATATGGCACACTTTCGCCTGAAAAGTTGGTGCAGCTTTCTCTCGACCTGGGTTATGAGCAAGTTGTTGTGACTGATATAAATAATACGTCGGCCTGCTTAAATGTGGTTCGGCTAGCCAATAAAGCTGGCATAAAACCGATTGTCGGAATTGATTTTAGAAATGGGACAGACCAACAATTTGTAGGAATAGCTCAGAATAATGAGGGTTTTTTGGCTTTGAATCGGATGCTGAGCAGTCATCTTCATGTACAATCTCCAATACCTGCCCGACCACCTAAAATGGAGCAGGTGGAAATTATTTATCCGTTTTCTGTCGTTGATTATGAGTGTAAATTATCAGATAATGAGTGGGTTGGAATTAGTGTTTCTGATCTAACCCGATTGCCATTTTCTAAATGGAAGAACCGAATGGATAAAATGGTGATTTTGCAAACAGCTACTTTTCAGAATAAAAGAGACTTTAATGCGCATCGTTTATTGCGAGCTATGGATAAAAATAAACTGCTTAGCCAATTGCCGAAAGGCGAGGAAGGAACCATGGAACAGATCATGTTACCGAAGGATGAGTTGTTGAAAGCATTTGACAGTTTCCCACAAATTATTGAGAATACTCGTCGATTGACGGAGAAATGCAGTATCCATTTCAACTATAAAGGCGCCAATAAAAGCAATACTATTCATGAAAATAAGCAACTGTTTGGTGCTTCTGCAGAGGAAGATGAGGCATTGCTGCGAAAGTTATGCTATGAAAATTTGTCCTTGCGTTATGAAAACCCTTCTCAAGAAGTTTATGATCGAATAGAAAAAGAATTGAAAGTGATTTGTGAACAGCGATTTGCGACCTACTTTTTAATCAATTGGGACATGCTGCGCTATGCCAGAGAGAAGGGTTATTTCTATGTGGGGCGTGGCAGTGGAGCCAATAGCATTGTGGCGTATTGTTTATTGATTACGGATGTGGATCCCATTGAATTGGATTTGTACTTTGAGCGATTTATTAATCCCTTTCGAGAAAACCCACCTGATTTTGACATTGACTTTTCATGGAAAGATCGGAATGATGTGACGCGATATTTGTTTGAAAAGTATGGGTTAGAGCACACCGCGTTGGTGGCTACTTACTCTACTTTTCAGCAGCGAGCGATTATTCGAGAGTTGGGAAAAGTATTTGGATTGCCCAAAAATGAAATTGATCGGTTTGCGGAAGAACCACCCAATTCTACCAAATTAGATGATATTCAACGGTTAATTTATCGGTATGCAGCTTATTTACATGGATTTCCATCGCACTTAAGTGTGCATGCAGGAGGAATTTTAATTGCAGAGCGACCCATTCAGTATTTTTCTGCTACTTCATTACCACCCAAAGGTTTTCCAATTACCCATTATTCTATGTTGGAAGCGGAAGATGCAGGTTTGTATAAGTTTGATGTGCTCAGTCAGCGTGGTTTGGGACATATTCGGGATGCGGCAGAAATGATTGAAAAAAGACATGGAGTGAGCTTAGATATTCATGATGTAAAACATTTTAAAGAAGATGAAAAGGTAAAAGCACTTTTGCGCGAAGGGCAAACCATGGGGTGCTTTTATGTAGAGTCACCTGCCATGCGAATGCTGCTTCGGAAATTAAAAGTCGATCACTATTTGGGTTTGGTGGCGGCTAGTTCTATTATTCGGCCTGGAGTGGCCAAGTCGGGAATGATGCGAGAATACATTTTACGATTTAATAAAATGCCACGAGAAAAACCGACGCACCCTATTTTGGAGGAGCTAATGGAAGAAACATTTGGCGTAATGGTGTACCAAGAAGATGTGATTAAAGTGGCCCACCAATTTGCTGGTCTAACGCTTGGCGAGGCCGATATGCTGCGAAGAGGAATGTCAGGTAAATTTCGCTCTCGGGAAGAGTTTCAAAAAGTAAAAGACCAGTTTTATGACAATTGTAAAACGAAGGGCTATCCGCATGCCACCATTGAGGAGGTGTGGCTACAGATTGAAAGTTTTGATGGTTATGCCTTTTCAAAAGGACACTCGGCTTCTTATGCGGTGGAGAGTTATCAAAGCTTGTATTTGAAGGCGCACTTTCCACACGAATTTATCGTGGGTGTGATTAATAATTTTGGTGGGTTTTATTCTCGAGAGGCTTACTTTCAAGAAGCTCGCCGGCAAGGGGCACATATACATGCCCCTTGTGTGAATAAGAGTGATTACTTGACTACGCTTCATGAAACGAAAGACATTTACATCGGCTTTATTCACATGACTGATTTTGAGGAGCGAGTAGCTACTAGAATCGTAGCGGAGCGCAATAAAAATGGAGATTATCTCGATTTGAGTGACTTTGTGAGCCGATTAAGCATTTCAGTGGAGCAGTTGCGGATTTTGATTCGCATTGGGGCTTTTCGTTTTTCAGGTAAAACCCGACAAGCATTGCTTTGGGAAGTGCATCAATTATTAGGAACTGCCAAAAAATCACAACCAACTACCGATTTATTTGGTCCAACGGTAAAAGAATTTAAGTTGCCAAAATTGGATCAAAATCCGTTGTTAGAGATCTTAGATCAGCGATTGATTTTGGGATTTCCACTATGTTCTCCATTTGAATTGGTGAAGAAAATGCCCGAAGGACTCACATTTGTGAATCAGTTGAATGAGGTAGTTGGTAAGAAAGTACGCATGGTGGGTTATTTAGTAACCATTAAAAATACGCGAACGTCTAATCGAAAAATGATGCAGTTTGGAACTTTTGTAGATATCAATAGTGATTGGATAGATACCGTTCACTTTCCGCCTGTAGTGGCTCGGTATCCCTTCAGGGGAAAAGGCTGCTATTTGATAGAGGGAAAAACAGTGGAGGAGTTTGGTTACGTAACTGTAGAGGTAACGTATCTTCAAAAATTAGATGATTTGCAGGTGGATGCTATTTGAGGATTAAGTATTTACCATGCCCTCCAACATCACTACCTTCTTATTAACTTCTTTATTATTAGGATTTAATTTTTGATACTCTTTCAGCCATTTTAAAGAATTGATGGCATCTTTTTGTAAGTAGTAAATGTTTGCTTGATTCAGAACCAATTCTAGTTTTTTAGGATTTTTATCTAGTCCTGTTTCGTTTATCGATAGTGCTTTCCGAAAATTACCTTTGCCAACTAATTGTTTTAAAAGAGGCTCGTAAGCAGCAATATAGTTAGGGTTGATTTTTAATACATTTTCAAAAGAAGTAATAGAATTACTGGTGTCCTTTTTAGCTAAATATACCCATCCAAGGTGAAAGTGTGGGTCTGGATAGGTTGAATCAATAGCAATCGCCCTTTTGTATGATTTAATGGCACTACTATAGTCCAATAAAGCTCTAAACTGTAAACTTCCTAAATCGGTTAAGAGGTATTTATCTGCCACTAAATTTACAGAGGTTTTTAAATGAGCTACGGCAACTTTCCCCATGTTTATCTTATCCCGGTCTGATAAAAGACGAGGTATTTTAGAAAAATATATTTTGCCAGCAAGTCCATTCATTACCGCACTATTCGGAGCCTTTTTAACGTCAGCTAAAAATAAGGTTTCTTTATTTTTCCATTCTTTATTTCTAGCCTGGATTGTTGGAAAGGCAGCCACCAAATAGATTCCTAGTAAAGTGGCACCTACTACGATTGGTTTCTTAATCCAATTCGCTTTTTGAAGTAATTCGGCTAGCCCGAAGCAGACGAAAATACTTACACCTAAAGTGGCAACTGTTGCGAATCGCTCTGCTACAATGCCTACTAATGGAATTATCCAATTGATAAGTGGCAGTAATGCTCCTGCCATTATAATTATTCCAAAGGCTATTGGATTTCTATTTTTGAGGCCTTTTACAGCGATAATCGCTAAAATGAGAACTACTATAATTGTGATAATAGATGTTATATCATATCCATTAATAGGAATCATATTATATCCATAATAGGAAATAAGGTCGGTGGTAAATAGCATTTTCTTTAAATAAAACCACAGACTGTGAAGGCTAAAGCTGACCTGGTCGACATCAATAGTTGGATCAAATAATGGATTTTCTCCTGCTCCATAAATCCGCAGCTGTTCACCTTCTTTTGTAACCTTCCTTAAAATTCTTAAGCCTACTGGAACAGAAAGAAGTAGTCCGATGGATAAGAGTAATTTTTTCCATGTAAATTTTGGGTGGAAGTAGATGGCTGTAGGGATGATTCCTAAAAATATTAATCCATCTTTTTTGCTCAATATGGCAAGGGCTAAAGCAAGTAGCGCAGTAAATAGGATCCACCACTTTCCATTCAATGATTTTAGCCATAGATAAGTCGCGGATAGACTAAAAGTTAACATCAACAACTCGTCTCTAGACTTTATATTGTTTACAATTTCTGAATGGATAGGTAATGCCAAAAAAAGTAGGACAGTAGCTATTGTAATGGTAAAACTCTTATCTGGGAAAAGTTGAATAATAATCAATAGAAAAAGCCAACAAGAAATTATATAGAGTAATAAATTTATGGAATGACTAACCGTAGCATCTATTCCGAAGAACTGATTTTCGATAGCAAAGCTTAAGGTAGTAATTGGCCGAAAACCGTAGCTGTAATTCGCCTGCTTAAAAGTAGATTCTGTGAATATGGCTTTTATATTAGATAGGCCTTGAGTCGCATTTTCATTTTCAGTGTAAGCGTACTCATCATCTAAGTTATACTCATTGTTCAAACTAGAGCCATAAAAAACAAGGGCTAGAATGAGAATTGCTAACAATGCTGCAAAAGCTCTTTTCTTTGTAAGTTGTTCATTTTTTATGATTAGTGTATTCATCAACTTCATTCGCCTAAATTATAAAAAGAAATCCTTTCTTTGAGGGGAATTATAACTTTCAATATGATTTACACATTAGAAGAATTACGTGCGATCCCAATTTTTTTCATTGTAGGAAAGGGAAGAAGTGGAACTACGCTGCTAAGCACTATTTTAGATAGTCATCCTAATGTGGCTTCAGCGACAGAATCTCGTTTTTTGTTAATCGTTTGGCAAAAATATAAGTACTTAAAAAGTTGGAATACTGAAAATACAGCGCAATTTATTGAAGATGTAAAGCGAGATATCCTTGTTAATTATATGTGGGAATTTGATAATGATTTATATGAAAATCTACAGCAATTACCCAGAGAAGCTCAAATTCAAGACTTAATTAAATTAGTTTATATTCATCGGAAGTCTACATTCCCAAAAGCAAAGATTACTTATATCATTGATAAAAATCCTAAATACACCATTTTTGTTGAAAAGCTAATCACTATTTTTCCTGACGCTAAGTTTTTTCGATTAATTAGAGACCCAAGAGATAACGTAACATCTCAAATTAAATATTCTAAAGCTTCAGTTGGGGCTATTGCTAATAAATGGAGAAATTATAATCAAACTCTAGATAGCTTCGGCAAAAAATATCCAACTCAATTCATGACATTGAAGTTTGAGGATTTAATTTTAAATAAAGAGTTGTTTTTTCAAAAATTCGAAGAGTATTCAGGCTTAGATTCTTTAGTTAATTTTGAAAAAGAACGCTTAAAAATTAAGGATCAATTTGAAGAGAAGTTTAGTGATCGTTTGAAGGTGCAGCATCAGGAAACTGTTCAGCCATTAAATCCAAAGAAAATAGGGCACTACAAACAAAAGCTAAGTGAAAAGCAAATTGAAGTTATAGAATCATATAGTTTCCCGTATGCAGAGAAGTGGGGATATAAAAGAGGGCTTTCTCCAATGAAACAACCATTTTTAAAGTCTCTTCGAATACAGCTAAACTATTTAACATTATTGCAAGCACATAGAGTTTATTATGGCCTGCCATTCTCAGTTTTATTGGGTTCTCGTAATTTTATTCTAAATAATTTTCAAAAGAATAAGCGAGAAAAGTTACATGAAGTAATATCTAAAAATGGTAACTGATATTCATTTTGTAGTAGGAATCTGGAGATCTGGCACCACTATGCTAAGAGAGGTACTAGAAATGAGCGAGGAGGTAAAGACCTTGCCTGAGCACTTTGTGTTATTAAATAACCTATCGAGAGCGAAAATTTTTTCTAGCATAGAAAAAGCTAAAATGCTTAACTCCACCCTAGAGAATAACGATTTCTTACATTTTGCAAAACCAAACGTTGAGCAACTGAAGACTAAATTTTCTACTGCTACAACTTTTGAGGAAGCTATTAATGCTATTTATTCGAGTTGTTTAAGAGGGAATGAAATTCCTTCAATACTAATCGATAAGAATCCAATTTACAGCTATTATTTGCCTCAGTTATTAGTGCTTTTTCCAAATGCTAAGTTTATTTGGATGCTTCGAGAGCCTAAGGATAATTGTATTTCGAGGGCAAAGCATAAGATTCAGCATTTTGAGAATTACAATTACTTAGCAAGTTGGTGGAATCATACCAATGATTTAATAGCACAGCAAGCGAAAAAATATCCTGACCGATTCTTATTAGTTCATTACGATGCGATGTGCGAAGCTCCTGAAGCTTACACTAAGAAAATATGCAACTTTTTAGGAGTTAAGTTTGATGCTGAAATGCTCAATTTTAGAAAGCATAAAGAGGAGAAGCAAAAGAATTACTTAGCCTCTTTAGAGGCTAGAGATGGAAAGTTAGATCCAGAATACCTGAAACAGAAGTATGCGATGTGGGAAAACCTTCAAAAACCCATCAATACCTCAAAGATCAATCAATGGGAAAAAGAGTTAACTTTAAATCAAATAGCACAAGTAGATAGTTTATCGAAAGAGTATTATGAAAATTTGATAAAAGGCCAATTTAATAGTTCTCCAAAAAGAGCGATACTCTGGGATAGTCTAATTCAAATTAGTTTGGGAAAGTTAAAGTTTGATATTCGGCGAAATATAAAAAGCTAAGGCCAAAATAATCGATTAATTTTTAAAGCAGTACGTGTTAGAAATCGGATACTACTCCAAAGCGTTTTTTTCATCCAAAGGGGATACTTTCTAATACCTGGGTAGGCTTGTGTCATCCATTGCCAAGCTAGTCCATTTAATACTTTGCCGCAGATTTCATATTTCAAATGAAGAAACTCAGGTCGGATTACATCTATTAGTAAAACTAGCCGCTTTTGATTAGTTAAGTTTTGGGCTTCATGAATTTGAGCATCATTGAATAAAAGTAATTTTCCTTCTTCCCAGGGCCTAGTTTCACCATTTACTGTGAAGCTGCATTCTGGCAAGCCTGATGGAACAGTTATGGGGAAATGCACTCGAATAATCGCATTGGTATCGCCATTATGCGGTTTAATTTTACTTTCTGGTTCTAATTCAGAAATTGAAAAAGAGACTATTCCTGGTATTTGTTTAGCAATTTTCCATGTTTCTCTGAATGCTGAATGATTCTTTCTAAAAAAATAGCCCCAAAAAAGAAGACCTTCAGTTTTCCAACTATTCGCTCTGCTTAACAAACTCTTATTGAAGTAAGGTAGCAGTTTGTTATTTTCTACAAATTCAATAGTTTCTTTTTTTATGGCGTCAAAATTACTTTCCAATAATTCAGTCCACTGAAAGTCGGCCTTATTATAAAACCCTACTTCTTTAATAGAATAAGGCTGAAGTGTGTATGAGTACCAAATTGCATCACTCTTCATTTGTCCGTTCTTTTATAGAGTATTGTGGATGCTGATTTAATAAGCGATTTTGTCGGTAAATGTATTGAGCAATTATCCCTAGAGCAAGTAAAATTACAGAAGCAGAAAATAAGATAGATACAGCAATGGAAGTAAACCCTAATTGTGCTTTAAAGAAAAGTTTTTTGATGATGTAAAATACTCCTACTCCGAAAGACATAATACTACCGAAGATACCGAGCTTCGTTAATAATTGAGCAGGGAAGGAGGAATAGGTAAACATAATATTGAAATAAAGACCTATTAAATTAGCCGATCTATAAGTAGAGGTTTTATTAGATGTATGGAAAGCAATGGGTAAAAAGATGACATTTTTAGTATACCATGCGAGTATTTCATCAATAAACACAAAGGGTGTTTGATGATTCTTTAACTGGATATAAATATCTTTTCGCATAAGGCGAAATGCAGAACCATTTCCATAGCCTTCTGAGAATGATCTGGTAGACCATTTAAAACAACTGCTAATCGCTTTTCTAAGTGGATTCTTCTGCTGAGTGTTTGGAACTCCAAAAACGATATCAACTTTTTTTGTATTTAGCTCGTGAATGAGGTTTTTTATTTCTAGAATTGGATGTTCAAAATCATCATCCATCGTTAACAATAAATTTCCTTTGGCTTCATTTATTCCTGCTAGAGTGGCGCTGTGTTGTCCAGAGTTTTTGTGCAAGGTCAACCCCACTGTATTGTCAAATTTCAGCGCTTTTTCCTTTATAATTTCAAAACTTTTATCCCTGCTACAGTCATCCACCAAAATTAATTCCCACTTGATGGTAGTTAGATAGTCATCTTTCTGTAATGCATCTACTAGCTGACCTATAGATTGTTCGGCCTCATATACTGGAATTATGATAGATAGGGCTATTTTATTCATGAAAAATGTCTCTTTAGCATTTTGGTATATATTTTCTGTTGATTTAAAGGTAATTGTTCTACAATTGATCGAACGTACGCTTCCTCATCTTTATGAAAAAAGACATCTTCTTCTGTTAGTTTTTCACTCACATTAAAGTCCATAAATTTCAACTCCTCTATCTTTTTTCGATAAGCTATATAATCGTCTTTTGTTTGTTCCATCCAAATAACTTCATCGTTGGGGTGTATTTTATCAGTTATTTTATAACCCATAAATTCATTGTAGGCAATAGCTTGTTTGTTCGATTTTAGCACTTGTGCGAAATTTTTCACGAATCCATTGATCAAAAAATTCCAATCATTTAAAATGATGGAAGCGGTGATGGAAGTCTCATAATTCCGATCCTCGTTCCACATAAAAATTCCTCCCTCAGAAGTCCTATTTATAAAGTCAATATTTTTTCCATTGATTAATCCAATGGCGCTGTCATTCTTATAAATTAAAAAGTAAAAGTGATTGACTGTTCTGATTTCCTCAAACCATTTTTGCTGCTGTTCTCTAGTGATTTGCTGCCGATGAATCATCTTATTTTTGATGATATCAGAGTTCCGATATTGGCGAATCATTTCCAAGTCTTCTCGCTCTACTTCTCTAAGTTCTAGGTTATATTTTCGAATAATCATATCAGGTTCCTTGAAGTAAAAATCCACCGTCCATGGTAATGGTAATTCCATTGATCCATCTTGCAGCATCAGATAAAAGAAAACAAGCAGCTTGGGCCAAATCTTCTGGCTCTCCGGCACCGAATGGATATTTGTTTACATGCTCCTCCATAAATTCCAACGAGCCTTTTTCTATCCCTTTCTCATACATCTCTGTTTTTACCATAGCTGGCGCTAAACAGTTGCTACGAATAAATTTTCCTTTTAATTCCAATGCTAAAACTTTGGAGTAGGTTTCTAGAGCTGCCTTACTTGCAGTATACATGCTGCCTCCAATATAAGGATGTTTGGCAGAAATAGAAGAGATAAAGACAAATGAACCGTAGGTGTTCAATTTCTTCTTTTTTATTAGAAGAGCTGAAAGATTTACCGCTGCAAAAAAGTTGATGTCCCACGTTTTCATCATCTTTTCTTTTTTAGCAAACCGAATGGGCATCGTGTCTAAAATGCCTGCTGAATATACTACACCATCTAATGAAGGAAGCTGGTTTACCCATTCTTCAAGAATAGCTTCATCACTTATATCACCTTTAAAATGAATGTGCTTTTCAGATATTAATTCAACAGGCCGTCTTGAATTAGTATATACGTTAGCTCCTGATTTAATTAGTTTTTTGGCTGTAGCGTATCCTATACCTCCTGAAGCTCCGGCGATTAAAATATTTTTACCACTAAAATCAAAAGCAGCAGCGTTTAATATTCGATTGGTGTCAAGCATAAAATATCTTTTGTGTTAATGATGCAACTTCCCCATGATAGACCAACGCCAAACCCGCAAAAAAGCATTTTCTTGTTTTTGCTTTTTTCTGATAATTCGTTACAGATAGTTAGTGGAATAGAAGCAGAACTTGTATTTCCATACTTTGTCAATGAAAATGGAACCTTTTCAGCATCAATTTTCAGTTTCTTTCTTATGGTGTCAATGATTAGTTTATTCGCTTGATGAAAAACGAAATAATCCACATCATCTATTGATTCTTCTGATTTTTCAAACAGTTCTCTGATGTTTTTTGGTGGTTCTTTTACAGAAAATGAAAAAACGTCTAACCCATTTAATTCAAGGTCTTTTTGGGTATGATTAATTCCCGGTCCATAATTTTTTAACAAGGTGGTTTCCTCGTTTAACTGATTTTTTGCTCCTCCATCTCGAATGATGATTGCTTCGTAGCCTTTTCCATCATTTTCCAGATTAAAAGGGATAGATTCTGCGCCTTCTTCAAAGCTAAGTGCCGTAGCAGTGGCTGCATCTCCAAATAATGGGTAGGTACTTTTGTCTTCATAATTAGTTGAAATAGTTGAAACATCTCCACTAATTAACAAGCCTTTTTTAAGTTGCCCATTTTGTAAGAATTGAGCAATTACAGATAGGCCGTACACATAACCTGAGCAACCTAGCCCAATATCAAAAGCCATACAAGTTGTTGGCAGCCCAAGTCGGTCTTGCAGAATAATTGCAGAAGAAGGTAAGTAATAATCTCTAGATTGAGTAACTAAAACTAAGATGTCAATTTCTTCTTTTTTCCAACCAAGTTTTTTGATTAATTCGTTGGCAGCTTTCTCTCCTAAATCAGAAGTAGTAATTCCTTTTTCGGCATGTCGCTTTTCTACTATCCCAGTTGTTTTAATCAAAAATTTGCGTTCTACGTCAGAGACATATTCATAATCCTTATTTTTAATGATCTTTTTGGGCACAACACTACTTATCCCATTTATTCTAACATTTGGTATGCTTAAATAGGCCATTATGCTTGCTTGGATTCAAATAGGTTATATAAGTCTTGAAGTGTTTTAGCATTTCTCAACTCTTCACCCGTAATACTAATTTCGTATTCAGACTCTGCTAACGCCATAATTAATAACGCATGCATGCTACTCCAATATTCACTATTCTCTAGTAATTCATTTTTATCAATTACAACATCATCTTCTATTTCTAGTGTTTCTCGTACACTAGCTTCAAAATCATTCCAGTTCATTTTAATTAGGTTAGGTTTCCCAAATGCATCCATTCCAGCTTAGCCCAGTGCCAAAGGCCGCGATAAGGATTTTCATTCCGGGTTTTATTTTATTATTCAAGCGCAAATTATGTATTAAAATTGGAATTGTAAGACTCACGGTATTTCCGTAGTCTGCTACATCAATTGCCACTTTATCTTCAGGGAGCTTAGCTATTCTGGCTAATGTTTTTACGATAAATTCATTGGGTTGATGAAGTAAATATAAATCAATATCATCTTTAGAATAGTTGTTCTTTTCTAAGATCGAATTAATCATTTTCGGTATTCTATCGAGGGTAAACCTAAACACACCAGCTCCATCTTGATAAAAGTGGGCAGGTGTTTGCATTTCCCCATACTCATTCATGAAAGGGGTAAAGGAATTCTCATTTATTGGGTTACGTATGCCGCCATCTTTTATAATGATTTTATCTTTTTTACTTCCGTCATTTCCAAAATAGTAGCTATGGAATTTTTCATCAGTTGATTTTTCGATAATATAAGCTGCTCCACCATCTCCAAATATAAACCGGTTGGCTTTATCATCTGCCGCTATGGTGTTGGTGAGTGATGATACCACGATTACTAAAACTTTAGTGGCTGCACCTACTGCAATTAACCCATCTGCAAGTGAAAGTAGGTAGACGAAACTACTGCAGCCTTGATGCACATCCATGGCACCTAAATCCGTCTTTAAGTCTAATTTAGCTTGTATTACACCTGCAGTGACTGGGGTGTAATAATCACGCTCAGGAGATTTAAATAGTATGTAATCAATTTCGTTTTTAAATTCAGGATTTCTTTCTAAAAGCAATTCAGCTGCTTTTAATCCCAAGTCTGACGACACTTCCTGTTCGTCAATGATGTGTCTATTTTGGATTCCCAGTTTAGGCCAAGTTTTGCTCTCTTTCTCTTCAGGAAATAGCGCAAAAAAGTCATCGTTAGAAAACGTTTTAGCGGGAAAATGCAGGGCTATTTCAGAAATTTTAGTCATTGGTATCTTTTAGGCTAATTTATATAAAGAAATTGCTAATCTCTAAATTGAATAAAATATCTGAGGATTTTTGTTAGATTCTCCTAAATTTGAAACTATTCTAATTTAATCAACTTGCTTATGCCATTGGATAAATTATTTCGGACGCTCGGAGTGTTGATGATGGTTTTTGCTTTTATCAGTGGGTTGTACGTAAAAATTACTGCTGAGAACGGAGCTTGGGATATCGACAGTCGGTACTCATTTAAAATTGGACTCTTTTTAATTGGTGCAGCCATTTATTATTTAGCTAGAAAACGATCAACAAAATAAATTACATGACAAAGATTGCCTTAATTACGGGAGCTACTTCAGGTATTGGTGAAGCAACAGCCATAGAGTTTGCTAAGCACAATTACAATTTGATTATAACTGGCAGAAGAGCTGGAAGGTTAATTGAGTTAGCTAAAAATATCACAGAAGAATATGATGTAAAAGTAAAAACCTTGGTTTTTGATGTTCGAATAAATGCATCAGTTCAAGAGGCTATTGGTTCAATAGAAGCTGACTGGAAGAAAATCGATGTGTTGGTGAATAATGCTGGATTAGCGAGTGGTTTAGACCCTATTCAGGATGGAGATATTGACGATTGGGAAAAAATGATTGATACCAATGTGAAGGGGTTGTTATACGTTTCTAAGTGTATCATTCCGTTGATGATTGCCAATAAAAAAGGACACATCCTTAATATTAGTTCTATAGCAGGTAAAGAAGCTTACGCCAATGGAAATGTATATTGCGCCACGAAACATGCAGTAGAAGCGCTTACTAAATCTATGCGAATTGACTTACTGAAGGAAGGTATTCGAGTTTCATCGGTAAGTCCTGGTATGGTGGAAACTGAATTCTCTCAAGTTAGATTTCATGGTGACGCTAAACGAGCAGAAGAAGTTTATAAAGGATTTGAACCACTGCATGCAGAGGATATCGCAGAAACTATTTGGTTTATCGCTTCACGGCCTGCCCATGTAAATATCAATGATGTGCTCATTATGCCAACCGTTCAGGCATCGGCAGTTTATGTGGATAAGGGGTAGATCATTTGAGCTTCCAACAAATCAATCTCTGTTTTAAAATCTAAAAACGAATACTGTTTCTTTAGATTCTGTATGCTTTCTAGTGTAGTTCTTATAAATTCCTGATGTGCTTCAGAAGCTGGCTGAAATGGCCGATGATGACTACTAGAAATGAGCTTTGAAATTTGTTTATTAATCGCCAAAGTAGCAGGAGTGAAGTAAACTTCAGAAAACAGACCCCATACGTAATTAATGGCTACATTACTAGGATGCACCATATCTTCATTGTAGAATCGATAATCTCTTAAATCATCCATCACCAATTCATAAGAAGGGAAGTAATGAAGTTGATTATATTTTTTTTGCAGTTGCTGAACGGCCAATTGCAAAGTGCTTTTACTCCATTGGTTTTCTCTAAATCCATCGCGCAAGTGACGAACTGGACTAATGGTAAAGTGAATATTCAACTTAGGATTAAAAACTAAAAGTTGCTCAATTAAATCGATAAACCGATTGGTGATTTTCTCCACTGAAAGTAGCTCTTTTTCAAACTCTTTATTGGGAAATTTATGACAATTCGCAACGAGTTCACCTGTCGATTTTAATCGGTATGCCCAAGCGCTGCCAAAAGTAATGATGAGGTGCTTAGCCGTTTTGAGTTGTTTGTGCGCAGATGTGATCGTAGAATTAATCTTTTCGATTATATCTTGTTGATTCAAATCAGAAAAATCACTGTGATGATTCCAACTCTGCCACAGCTTCTTGTGAAAAACTAAATCTATGGCATCGTAATTTTTATGGGCAATAATTTCTTCTAAATTCTTCGCAATAGCCAATGGATGATACAAAATGCCGTAAGGGTTCTTTGCAACTTGAAATTTATGCTCATTTAATCGGTTAGCGATATGCTCCGAAAAGCAGGAACCAATCAGCAGGATCTGATCCCTATGTCCAATTTTAGTATCAGAGGGAGACATAGGAACTACCGTTCGAAAAGTTTGCTGATCCATCTGCTTTATTTTTTAGCGGAAAGTTGCTCTGGTTTCGATTTCTTCTCTAGTTTCACTAAGTCTAACTTATCATTCATTTCCTTTTGGAAAGCCAAGAAAGCTGTTTTGCTAGCTTCATCAATTGGCTTAGCCGGTGGAAATTTTTCTTTTAAGTGATCTACCTGACTGCCATTTTTCCAAAAACGATAACAAACATGCGGACCTGTAGCCAGTCCCGTACTTCCTACGTAACCAATTACCTCACCTTGTCTAACTCGTTGTCCATTACTTACAGCTCGCTTGCTCATGTGTAAATATTGGGTCGTGTAAACGCTGTTGTGCTTCACTTTTACATAATTACCATTAAACCTAGAGTAACCTGAAGCAATAACAGTCCCCGTTCCTGTACTCATGATAGGAGTTCCAGTTGGCGCTGCATAATCAGTTCCTAAATGTGCTTTCCATCGTTTCTGTACAGGATGAAATCTACGTTGCGTATACCTAGAGCTTAATCGACTAAATTTAAGTGGCGATTTTAAGAATGCTTTACGCAAACTCTTCGCATCTTGGTCATAATAATCAGCGGCATCAGCAGTTTCGAAATAATAACCGTAAAAGTCATCATCAAAATGATGAAACTGTGCAGCCTTTACTTTCCCGATTCCAATCGATTCACCATCAACTAATTTTTCTTCATAAACTACTTTGAAGAAATCACCTTTCTGAATTCTATAAAAGTCAATCGACCAAGCATAAACTTCTGCTAATTCTACAGCCAAGGCAGGGCTTCCACCTTTCTCTTGCAAACTTTCATAAAGAGATGAGTTGATAATGCCACCAACTGATTTTTCTACGATCTCTACTGGCTTTTGACCTCTTGTAATCGAAATGGAATCACCTAAATGATATACCACATAGTCGATGGCATTCGGCTGATAGATAAAATATCGGGCTCTTAGCAAGCTATCTCTACTTTTTAGAATAGTATAGGGTTTTCCTGCTGCAATTCTACGAACGTCAAAAATATCTCGAGAAGCTTTTGCTAGCTGATCTATTTCAATATAAGGTACATTGTGACCCAATAAAATGTTGGATAAGAATTCATTTTTACCAATTTCACCCCTTACGATATCAAATGAATCAGCTAAAACACCAAACTCAATAATTGGCTCAGGTTGCATGGTGTCTAGTGGTGCTATCTCAGGTGCTGGCTCATCAAATTCCGCTGATCTACTTTGATAAATGAATAATCCAACAGTAGTGGCTAGTAAAACCGTTAAGATTCTAGTAATCAATTTAAATTTTTTCTTCATTAATTACTTTCCTTTTTTGAAAAATACATTCTCTTCTACCCATGCTTTACCCCAATCTGTATGCTCTTGCTCAGACCATAATTCTGGATAAAAAATTCGTTTTTGGAAACGTGGAGGAAGGTATTTTTGCCAATTGGTTCCGCCTGTTGCTGCAATATCTTCAGGTGCCTTATGTAAATACCTAACGGCAGATTTATAATGCATTAGTGGCCAATTAATGTTCACATTTACATCTAAAAAGCGTAATTGATCTCTTAATTCTTGGTTTTCTTGCTCTTCTGCAGATAAACCATCAAATAAATGCCACAGGTTGGTATTTTTAAACTCCATGGCTAACTCAATAAATTGCTTGTTGTACTTCTTCTCAAATTGCAAAAGCGTTAGTGTTTTCTTTCCTGAGGCTAATTCTGTTGCACCCTTCTTCCAATAAATGAATTCATACATTTTTTCGATGTTTTCATCGGTCAGTTCTGCATCTGCAAATTGATCTCTATAGTCTTTGTCAACTAAGTTTTTAAAGTCAGTTGAGCAAATTTCTATCATTCGGTATTGACCAGATTGGAATCCACTAGCTGGTAAAAGCGACATTCTAAATTTTAAGAATTGCTCTCGCTCCATGCCATCGATCATAATTTCGAATGAAGCCGTAAGTGCTTTAAAATAGTTGTTAATTCGCTTAACACGTGCTGCTAGAAAATCGCTTGTAAGATTTTCTTTAATTGCTAGTTGCTTATATTCGTGTAAGCTGAGTTTGAAGTAAAGCTCTGTGATTTGGTGGTACATGATGAAAATTTCTTCATCAGGGAAGTCTGTTTTTGGGGATTGTAAACTCAATAGCGTATCCAAATGAATATAGTCCCAATAGGTCAGGTAATCAGCATAGATTAATCCATCTAAGTAAGAACCTAAGTCTTGACCCATCACAGCAAATTTGTCCTTTAATTGCTGTACTTTTCCCATAATATCTTCTCCAAAGATATCCGTCTCTTTATCCTGATTTTCTTGCTTCATAATGTGATAGTGTTTCAACAAAAATACTCGCTTTCTTTGAAACAGGTGGAAGAGTTTTGTTCAATTATAAACAATATGATGTGGAGCAAAAAAAGAAGCTCCAACTGTTTTGTTGAAGCTACTTTGCGTTAATTTACTTTTGCAATTGGGTGAGCTAGACCTTTATAATCTTCTAGTTCCATTCGGATAGAACCCACTAGAATCTTAGCTTTTGCCAAAACCGGTATTTTGTTTTTGTCGTTGGTAATGTAAACGGTCAAATCTTCTTCGTGTTTAAAGATTCTACCGGTTTGCACTACCGGATGAAACACCATGCAATTAAATTTACCTTTGTCTACTTTTACCTTTTCAATTCCTGCAAACTTGATTTTTAAATCGAAATATTCTTCATCTACGAAGGCCGGAATCGTAAATATGTCTCCTTTTTTAGCTTTACTAAAATCGATGGTTCGTGCATAATAAAAGGCACTTAACATATCCTGAACACCTAATGGAACCTCATAAGTTTCATTTTTCTCATTCTTCACGATTTGTTTATGCTGAAAGAATTGATAATCCTGTGCTTTGCTGTAACCACCTTCATTAATTCGTCTTACAAATACCCAAGGAAAAACCGCTTCTGCATCCATATAGGTTTCATATCGGTCTCTTACTTTAAAGAACCAATCAAAGGTATTCACACTTTCACCCGTTCCGATCATTCGGTAAATTTCTCGACCATTAATTTTTTGAGGTGCTTTTTTGACCTCTAACGTAGCTTCGCCTGCCGTCATCCAACCATAATTAACAGAATATTTCAATTTTTCTCCAGGCTGAAAAGTCTGGTGTTTGATGGTTCTAAATTGAGCACTGTCCAAGTTTTCTTGAAAAATGCCTGGTTGGTAGTCTGTGGTGTAACCCACTAGGCTACCCAAGATGTAAATTGCTGTAAATCCAATTAGCTTTTTCATAGTTATATATTTAGTTATAGTTAACCAAATTGTATGCCAATTGATAAAATGCTTCATTTACGATCAGTTAATTGTGTTTTGTTGATTGACTAATTACATAATAAAGGTAACGGAATATTTTCGGAAGTATTTCTTTTCATTGTTGTCCGATTAAAATTTCGATTGAAAACGT
>TARA_R110002049_G_scaffold101857_1_pt1 | contig 18091 bp, 21 predicted proteins | sample TARA_R110002049 | Tara Oceans TARA_R110002049 (sample SAMEA4396941) | marine metagenome | biome: Polar Biome; feature: [SRF] surface water layer (ENVO:00010504); material: water (ENVO:00002006), including particulate matter (ENVO:01000060) such as... | depth 5 m | reverse complement strand
TAACCCAATAAATTATCCTTTAAACCTTCTTGCGGATTTAAGGTTAAATGATATTTATTTTTTGTCTTAATGATATTATATTAACGAAGAAGCCCGCGTTAAGGATAGAAGCGGCATCCTTTTTTGTGCTTTACTGATAATTTTGATTTGAATCGTATTTAAAATATGTAAAATCGAACTTGATGCGATACTGAAATCAAAGATTCATGAATACTTTAATTCAAAATAGATATTTATGAATAAACAAGTTAAGCACAGGAAAGATATAGCGGATAGCCTGACCCGATAGGGTAACGCCCAAATAAAGATTAGCACAAAAAAAGCCCAACTTTTCAGTTGAGCTTTTTAAATATATTTTAAAACGGATTAGTTACCACCAGCTTCTAAGTTTTTCATTTCCTTTTCAATCATATCATAAAACTGATCGATTTTAGGAAGAATAACAACACGTGTACGTCTGTTTTTTGCTCTATTTTCAGCAGTATCATTATCTACTAAAGGCACGTAAGAACTACGTCCTGCAGCGATTAATTGACCAGGGTTTACACCAAGCTCTTGTAATACTCTAATGATGGATGTAGAACGTTTAACACTTAAATCCCAGTTGTCTATTAAAGGTGGTTTGTTGTAAGGCACACTATCAGTATGTCCTTCAACCATAGCCTCAAAGTTTGGTTTGCTATTTACAACCTTTGCAACTTTAGCCAAAACATTTTTAGCCTCAGAAGTTACGATGTAGCTGCCACTTTGGAATAATAGTCTATCAGCAATGGAAATAAATACAACACCTTTTTCAACATTAATCTCGATGTCTGGATCGTTGATTCCCACTTCACGCTTCAAACTAGTTACTAAAGCCAATGTTACACTGTCCTTTTTAGTAATAGCGTCTTGTAAACGTGTAATTTTTAAATCTTTTTCTTTGATACTCTCTAACGTTTTTTCTACGTTGCTAGCACCTTTTGAAGATAAGATTTGCAAATTATCGTTATACTTTTTCAAATCGGTTACTTGACCCTCTAAAAGTGTAACTTTAGCTGTAGCTGAAGCTCTATCTTCTAAACAAGAATTTAATTTTACGGTTGCAGAGTTAAGCAAATCTTGAGTTTCTTTTTGTTTTGCTTGTAAATCTGTGAATTGTTTTTTTGATACACATGAACTTAATACTAACATAGCTGTTGCACCAAGTAATAAAATTTTTTTCATAATTATTTAAAGGATTAATTTTCAAATTTGTTTAAACAAAAGTATGCAAAAAAAGGTTGATTCGTGCGTTGTTAACAAATTTTTTGCAACTATTTATAAACTTTCATATTTATTCTTCTTATTTACGAAAGAATCAATAACTATGGATGTTCTGTAATAATAATTTATTCTGTTTTTTACTAATTTTCTTTGTTTTAGCATGTGGTTAAAATGATAGTAAAAACTGAAGTGCGCTTTTAAAATAGCTAGTGTATGTTTGGGCTTAATTTCTAACAAGAAGTTTATTGCTGCTACACCGTCAAGAATTGACCGAACTAAAATGATTGAGAATAAAGGCTCTTTTGCATTTTTTGTTAAAGTAAATAGGCTATTTCTGAAGTTTAAAAATGTTTTTTTAGGATTTTGGTTACTTAAAGTAGCGCCACCCACGTGGTAAACTTCAGATTGACCTACGTAGTTTACTTTGTAACCCAAATTTTTAGCGCGCCAACATAAATCTATTTCTTCCATATGCGCAAAAAACGTTTCATCCAGCCCGTTTAGTTCTTCAAACACAGTGCTTCTGATAAATAGGCAAGCGCCTGATGCCCAAAATATCTCGGAAGTATCATCATATTGTCCTTCGTCTTTTTCAATGGTATTAAAAATCCGCCCTCTGCAATAGGGGTAGCCATATTTATCTATAAAACCGCCTGCTGCTCCTGCATATTCAAAATAATCTCTATTGTTGTAATCGAGTAGTTTGGGTTGAATTATAGCCGTTTGCTCATCATTTTTAAAAGCTTCAATAATTGGGCTTAGCCAATTTTCAGTCACTTCAACATCACTATTTAATAAACAAAAAACATCAGCTTTTATGTGTTTCAAAGCGTCATTATAGCCTTTTGAATAGCCTCCGTTTTCTTTATTTTGAATAATTTTGACTGATGGGAATGTGTTTTTTACAAAAGAAACAGAATCGTCAGTAGAGGCGTTATCCGCTATATAAATTTCAGCGTCTTCCGAATGTTTTATGGCTGGCGGCAAAAACTGTTGTAACAATTTTTTTCCGTTCCAATTTAATATAACTACTGCTATTTTCAAGTTTAAACTAGTGTAAAAGTTAATTTTCTACTATTTGTTTTTCACAACTTTAAGCGACCACGACTGCAAACTGTTCACTGCGACTGCGACTGAACACTGCGACTGTTCACTGCGACTGAACACTGCGACTGCGACTGCGACTGAACACTGCAAACTGTTCACTGATACTCTGGAATATCCTTCAAAAACCGATATTTTTCATTCTCAAAATCCATTTGACAATAATAATGATTTATTCCGTTAGTAACCATTAAATAGCTGGCGTTTAGCTCTAAATTATAGCGTGCAATTTGGTCAAAAGCAGCTTGTTTAATTTTAATTTTTGGTGCTTTACATTCTACAATTAAACAGATGCTTCCATCGGTATTATAAACTACAATATCGTATCTTTTTTTTAATTGATTAATTTTCAGCTCTTTTTCAACATTAATTAAGGATTCTGGATATTTTTTTTCTTGAATTAAAAACTGAAGACAATGCTGGCGTACCCATTCTTCGGATTGTAAAACCACAAACTTTTTGCGTATGGGATCGAAAATAGAAACTTTATTTTCGCTATTTTTGAATCGGAATGAAAACTTTGGAAAGTTTAGCTCTTGCAATTTTTCTTGATTATTTTTTCAAAGTTAAACCACATAAGTATAAATACCAATTTCAAAATACTAAATCCTGAAATCGTCTTTTTTTATTTGGAATTTAGTACTTGTAATTTGAAAATTTTGATAAAATTTTGGACGAAGTAAAACAGTTAGCTACCGATATAAAACAAGGACACTTAAAGCCTATTTATTTTTTAATGGGTGAAGAGCCTTATTATATTGATAAAATTTCAGATTTTATTGAAGACCATGTTTTAGCTGAAGAAGAACGCGGATTTAACCAGATGGTTTTATATGGTAGGGATGTAACCATTGAAGACATTGTAGGTAATGCCAAACGTTATCCTATGATGGCTGAATATCAAGTGGTGATAGTAAAAGAAGCCCAGGATTTATCGCGTACCATTGAAAAATTGGTTTCTTATGCTGAAAATCCGCAACCTACAACTATTCTAGTATTAAACTATAAATATAAAAAGTTAGATAAACGAAAGGCACTTTATAAAGCTATTAAAAAAGTGGGTGTTGTTTATGAAAGTAAGAAGCTTTATGAAAACCAAGTAGCTGATTGGATTCGCAGAGTTTTATCGCCTAAAGATTATACCATTTCACCTAAAGCAGCTCAAATGCTCGTGGAGTTTTTAGGAACTGATTTAAGTAAAATAAACAATGAGTTAGAAAAACTTCAAATTATATTGCCAAAAGGCAGTCAAATAACACCTGAGATTATCGAGGAAAATATTGGTATTAGTAAGGACTTTAATAATTTTGAATTACGTAAAGCCATCGGTAACAAAAATGCTATAAAAGCACATCAAATAGTTAATTATTTTGCGGATAATCCAAAGGATAATCCCATGGTTGTAACCGTATCTTTATTATTTAATTTCTTTTCCCAGTTGCTTCATTTTCATGGATTAAAGGATAAATCCCCACGTAGCGTAGCCTCTGCTTTAAAAGTAAATCCTTATTTCGTGAACGAATATATTACAGCTGCAAGAAATTATCCAATGCGAAAAGTGAGTGCAGTGGTTTCTATTCTCAGGGATTTTGATGTAAGAAGCAAAGGGGTAGGATCGAATGCTGTTCCACAAGGTGATTTATTAAAAGAATTATTGGTTAAGGTTTTATCTTAAATTTTATTATTGGTTTATGGATGTGAAAATACATGAGAGTTGGAAGCCCCACTTGGAAAAAGAATTCAGTAAACCTTATTTTAAAGATTTAGCGCATTTTGTTAAATCTGAATATAAAACGCAGAGGTGTTTTCCACCTGGAAATCAGGTTTTCAACGCTTTTAACCAGTGTTCATTTGAAGATGTGAAAGTTGTTATCATTGGTCAAGATCCTTATCATGGATTAGGGCAAGCCAATGGTTTGTGTTTTTCGGTAAATGATACTATATCGCACCCACCATCATTAATTAATATTTTTAAGGAAATAGAAACAGATTTAGGAATTCCTTATCCTAAAAGTGGCAATTTAATGCGTTGGGCCAACCAAGGTGTGTTATTATTAAATGCGACACTGACGGTAAGAGCAAATCAAGCAGGCAGTCATCAAAAAAAGGGTTGGGAACAATTTACAGATGCAGTTATAAAAATAATAAGTGATAAAAAAAAGAATGTGGTTTTCTTACTCTGGGGTGGTTTCGCTAAACAAAAGGCAAAAATTATAGATAATGCAAAGCACCATATTTTAACCAGCGGACATCCTTCTCCATTAAGTGCCAATAGAGGGTATTGGTTTGATAATAAGCACTTTAGTAAAACTAACTTCCTGTTGGAGCAAGAGTCTCAGACTCCTGTTCTATGGTAAAATAAGGTTTTAATACAGTGGCTTGTTTTTCTGCTTTGGATTTTTCAACTGTTTTATTACAACTAAATTTCAGAAGCAATAAATTAATAAATACAAGAATAGAAATGGAAATAGTAATTGTTAATAGCATAGGTAATGGGGATTAATATTCGCTAAAATATAAAAAAAAAACGATTAAAAGCAATTTTTTCATTTAATATTTATTTTTATATACAAAAGTAATAAATAAAGTACTACAAAAAAATACGTACTTATACTTATTTTATATTTATATGAAATGTATAAATTCACATATATTTTTTTACAATACTCTTAAAATTTTAAGAAATAAATTGTGAATAATTAACATATGTTAACATAAGAAATTTTATCGGGTTATTTTTACCGAAGAAACAGGCGTTTTAATTAAATAAAATTTATTTTTGAATCAAAATTTATCAAATGGACCAAGTAAATTGGGTTATAGCTAAAGAATATGAAGACATCACTTATAAAAAATGTGACGGTGTAGCACGAATAGCGTTTAACCGACCTAATGTGCGCAATGCATTTAGACCCAAAACAACCAGTGAACTGTATGATGCGTTTTATAATGCAAATGAAGATGTAAACATTGGTGTTGTATTGTTATCTGCAGAAGGGCCTTCAACCAAAGATGGTGTCTATTCATTTTGTAGTGGCGGCGATCAAAAAGCAAGAGGTAAACAAGGTTATGTTGGTGAAGATGGGTATCATCGTTTAAATATTTTAGAAGTTCAGCGCTTAATACGTTTTATGCCAAAGGCTGTAATTGCCGTTGTGCCAGGTTGGGCAGTTGGTGGAGGCCATAGTTTGCATGTGGTTTGCGATTTAACATTAGCGAGTAAAGAGCAGGCTGTTTTTAAACAAACAGATGCTGATGTTACAAGTTTTGATGGTGGTTATGGTTCGGCTTATTTAGCTAAAATGGTTGGACAGAAAAAAGCACGTGAAATCTTTTTCCTAGGTCGAAATTATTCTGCTCAGGAAGCTTATGACATGGGAATGGTTAATGCAGTGGTTCCCCATGATGAATTGGAAAACACAGCTTATCAATGGGCACAAGAAATTTTAGCAAAATCGCCAACATCTATAAAAATGTTAAAATTTGCCATGAATTTAACTGATGATGGTATGGTTGGTCAGCAAGTATTTGCAGGTGAAGCTACCCGCTTAGCATACATGACAGAAGAGGCTGTTGAAGGCAGAAATGCGTTTCTTGAAAAGCGTAAACCTAACTTTGAAAAAAAATGGATTCCATAATGAAAAAACTTTCAATTTGGATGTCTTCATTTCGGTTACGTACATTACCATTATCACTTTCAGGTATCATACTTGCGACATCTTTTGCTACTTACAATGGTTTTTTTAATTTAAGAATTTTTGTTCTTGCCGTTTTAACAACATTAAGTTTTCAAATACTTTCTAATCTTGCTAACGATTACGGTGACGGTCTAAAAGGAACAGATAATGACGATAGAATTGGTCCTGAACGTGCTATTCAAAGCGGTAGAATTTCTCCAGATGAGATGTTTAATGCTATTAAAATTAATGTTCTTATTTCAATTGTTTTATCAACAGCATTAATTCATAGTGCTTTTGGAGTCAAGTATTTGGGCTTAACAATCACGTTTTTTTTACTAGGAATTTTATCAGTCGTTGCAGCTATTCGCTATACCGTTGGTAGTAATGCTTATGGCTACAGAGCGTTAGGCGATGTTTTTGTCTTTATATTTTTTGGCTTGGTAAGTGTTATAGGCTGTTATGTTTTGTATGCAAAAAAAATAGACCATGTTGTTTTTTTACCGGCCATAACAATGGGCTTGTTAAGTACAGCAGTGCTAAATCTTAATAACATGCGTGATATAGCTTCCGATACCAAATCAAAAAAACAAACCTTAGCAGTAAAATTAGGCAGTAAAAATGCAATAATCTATCACAATATACTTGTTTTACTGGCCATTTTGTTATCCGCACTATTTGGCCTTCTTTATTACACATCACCTTATAATTTAATTTTTGTTATCGCTTATATACCGCTACTAATCCATTTAATAAAAGTTAATAAAACCAAAGAACCTAGATTGTTAGACCCCGAGTTGAAGAAATTGGCATTAACCACTGTTGGGTTAGCTATTTTAATGGGGGTAGGGCATTTGTTATAGTTTTTTTGTATTTTTCTTATTTAATTTAATATTGAAATAAAATGAAAATCACATTTTACGGTCATGCTTCCTTAGGTATTCAAATAGGCGATGTTAATATTCTTGTAGATCCTTTTATTACTGGAAATCCAAAAGCTTCGGATATCAATATTGATGAACTTAAAGCAGATTATATTCTTGTTACACATGCACATCAAGATCATATTTTAGATGTTGAGGCTATTGCTAAACAAACTGGAGCAATCATTATTTCTAATTTTGAAATTATTTCACATTACGAAAAAAAGGGTTTGGATGGACACCCAATGAATCATGGAGGCACTTGGGATTTTGAATTTGGTTCTGTAAAATATGTAAATGCTATTCATACGTCCTCTTTTCCTGATGGTAGTTATGGCGGGCAACCAGGAGGTTTTGTAATAGAAGGTGAGCATAAAAATATTTATATAGCTGGCGACACGGCGCTAACTTTTGATATGAAATTAATTCCGCTTCAAACCAAATTGGATTTAGCTATTTTACCAATTGGCGATAATTTTACAATGGGTATTGATGATGCTATTTTAGCTAGTGATTTTATTGAATGTGATAAAATTTTAGGCTATCACTACGATACTTTCGGTTATATAGAAATTGACCATGAAGTGGCCAAAAGGAAATTTTTTGAAAAAGACAAAGATTTAATGCTTCTAGAAATTGGTGAATCCATAGAATTATAAGCTAATTTCAAAATCAACTAAGCATTATGCGCAAATATATTTTATCAACGTTTACTTTTTTAATACTGTTTTCTGCTTATGCACAACCCGAACAATCAAAAACAGGGGCGTGGTATATGTACTTTTTCAAACATCAATTTAAAAACAGTCAATTTGGTGTTCAAGGCGATTTGCAATACAGAAATTGGAATACCATCGGAGATTTAGAGCAGCTTTTAATCCGATCTGGATTAACATTTACACCCAAAAAAGCAGATATTTTATTCACTTTGGGTTATGGAAACATTACAACCGGGCAATTTGGAGATAGCAATGCAACAACCTCAGAAAGTAGAATGTATCAAGAAGCTCTTTTTCCTCAAAAATTAGGAAATAGAGTGTATTTGGCGCATCGTTTTCGTTATGAACAACGCTTTGTTGAAAGTCAGGATTTTAGAACACGCTACCGTTATAATTTGTTTTTAAATATTCCTTTGAATAATTCATCCATAACAAAAAACACCTTTTACGCTGCTTTATATAATGAGTTGTTTATAAACGGGCAGACGGATATAGGTGATAATAGGGAAGTAGAGCTATTTGATAGAAATAGAACATATTTAGGTTTTGGTTATGTCATAAAAAAGGGAGCAAAGGTACAATTGGGATGGATGAATCAAAAAACAGTGAATTGGGGCAAAGGGCAACTACAATTAAGCTTTCATCACGATTTTTGAGTACCATGAAAGCAAGCTATAAAAAGTATATTTTAAACTTCAAACAAGCCAGCGGAACATCCCGTGGCATCTTAAAAACCAAAGAAACCTATTTTCTCATATTAGATTTAAATGAAAAAGAAGGTATTGGGGAATGTGGTTTGTTTAGAGGGCTTTCAATTGATGATAGACCGGATTATGAAGATAAGCTAAAATGGGTTTGCACTAATATTAATCTTGGTTTAGAGCACTTATTGGATGATTTAACTGAATTTCCAAGTATTCAATTCGGGTTAGAAATGGCTTTTAAATCTTTAGAAAGTCAAGATGGTTTTAAGTTATTTCCGTCAAAGTTTACACAAGGTGAAGATTCTATTCCAATTAATGGATTAATTTGGATGGGTTCTGAAGGGTTTATGAAACAACAAATTCAAGATAAAATTGAAGCTGGTTTTAGTTGTATTAAAATGAAAATTGGAGCCATTGATTTTCAGCAGGAAATCAATCTTTTAAAATCCATAAGAAATCAATTTACGTCGAAAGATATTGAATTACGAGTAGATGCAAACGGTGCATTTTCTTCCGCGGAAGCCTTAGAAAAATTGAAGATATTATCGGATTTAGATATACATTCTATTGAACAACCCATAAAACAAGGGCAAATTGATGAAATGGCTTTACTTTGTGAAGAAACACCCTTGCCAATTGCCTTAGATGAAGAATTAATTGGTGTTTTTTCGGTAACAAAAAAGCAAGAATTGATACAAACTATAAATCCACGATACATTATTTTAAAACCGAGCTTAATAGGCGGTTTTAAAGGAAGTGATGAGTGGATTGCTAGTGCAGAACAAAATCAAATAGGTTGGTGGATAACAAGTGCATTAGAGAGTAATATTGGCTTAAATGCCATAGCGCAATACACTTACAAAACCCAAAGTAACTTACCACAAGGGTTAGGAACTGGAGGTTTATTTACCAATAATTTTGATTCGCCATTACAGGTAAAAAATGGTACTTTGCAATATAATAATAATATGAATTGGAATTTAGAAAAGATTCAATATTGAAATGTTGTTTCAAATTATTAACTATCATTCTGAACTTGATTCGGAATTTAATTTATAAGATATGTATATAGCTCAAGCATTTAATGTGTTGCACGATTGGTGGCGCTATTTAGTAGGCGTAATTATAGCCGTTGCTGGTGTTTTTATTTTTTCAGTGCCACATGCAATTGCAATTGGTATTGAAACATTTAAAGGCAATATTGATGCTTCAAGGATGAATGATACCAATTACATCATGTCTTTATTTGAGCCAAATATAAATTTGGTTTTTGTGTTACTTCCTTTTGTGGGAGGTTTAATTGCATTATTAATAGCGGTTAAATTTATTCATAAACAATCCATAAAACACTTAACAACCTCCAGAAAAAAAATTGACTGGAAACACTTTTGGTTTGTATTTCTCTTATGGGGTATTTTGTCAAGTGGTTTAGTATTAGTTGATTATTTCTTTATTGCACCTGATGATTATGTCCTTAATTTTAAATTAGTACCATTTATTATTCTTTGCGTAATTGCCATTGTAATGGTGCCGTTACAAACCAGTTTTGAAGAGTATTTGTTTAGAGGCTATTTAATGCAGGGGATAGGTGTTTCCTCAATTCATAAAAAGTTCCCAATAGTTTTTATTTATACCATTGTAGCTATACTTTTATACATCTATTTAAATAGTATTTATTCTTTTGGATTTTTTACTAGTCTTGGAGTATTGATTCTTCTAGTTGGAATTTTAATTTTAATAGTTAACTTAAAATTAACTGACCAACTTCTTGAAACATCTTCTTATGAAATTATATATCGAATTTTAAAAAGAAATTCAACACCTTTAGTTATAACATCGTTAGTATTCGGATTATTACATATTGCAAACCCAGAAGTTGATAAGTTAGGTCCTGTAATTATGGTGTATTATATAGGGACAGGCTTATTTTTAGGAATACTAACGCTTATGGATGAAGGCATGGAGTTGGCTTTAGGTTTTCATGCAGCAAATAACTTGTTTACGGCACTTTTAGTAACTGCAGATTGGACCGCATTTCAAACACATTCTATTTTAAAGGATATGAGTGATCCAGAAACTATGGCTTTGGGAGAAATTTTTGTTCCGGTTTTTGTGATATTCCCAATATTACTTTTTATTTTGGCTAAGAAATACAAATGGTCTAACTGGAAAGATAAATTATTTGGAAAAGTGATTGAGCCATTAAAAGAAAATTATAAAATAATTGATACCATAGGAGAACATGATTCCAAATTATAAAAACGTACACCTCAAATTTAAATTAAATAACCATCACTATTCATTTGAGGACCTTATGGAAGTGGCATATAGTTTTGTAAAAGAGGGTGAGCCATACCAGCAAGAATTAGGAGGATTTCTATTAGATTGGTTAGATAAGGAAGATTATGTTGTAGCTAAAACCTCTGGGTCTACAGGAAAACCAAAGAAGCTTAAAATAAAAAAGCAGGCTATGGTGAATTCAGCAATCATGACAGGAGACTTTTTTAAAGTAGAACCAGGAGATAAGATGTTATACTGCTTACCATCAAACTTCATTGCCGGTAAAATGATGATAGTTAGGGCATTAATTTTAGGTTTAGAGCTTGATATGGTTGAACCATCGTCTAATCCAATAATTGATTATAGGAAACACTATGATTTTTGTGCTATGACACCTATGCAACTCAGTAACTTTTTAAATCATGTAGATCATTTTAAAACCATAATTATTGGAGGATCTCGAGTTCCAAAAACATTAATAAATGCCGTTAAAGATATTACATGTCATGTTTATGAAACTTATGGTATGACAGAAACGGTTACGCATATTGCTATTAAAAAACTTAATAATTTCGAATCAGAATCTCACTCAAATAATTATTTTAAAACTTTACCAGGAGTAAAAATATCTCAAGATGATAGAGACTGCTTGGTTATTGAGGCTCCTAAGCTTTATGAGGGTAAAATTGTTACAAATGATATTGTAAAAATACATTCAGAAAATACATTTGAATGGTTAGGACGTTTTGATAATGTTGTTAATTCTGGGGGCATTAAATTGTATCCTGAAGAAATAGAATCTAAACTTCAAGAAAAAATGGAAAATGAATTTTTTATAGCCTCTGAAGACGATGAAACCCTAGGCGACAAATTAATTTTAATAGTTGAAGGCGAGGAAAACTCAATTAATAAATCGGTTTTTGAAGGTTTAGATAAGTATGAGATTCCCAAAGTCATTTATTATGTGCCTAAATTTTCAGAAACACTTTCTGGTAAAATACATCGCAAAAATACTTTAAAGTTGTTAAAGGATTAGTTAAATAAACCAAAAGTACACTTTACCCATTATAGGTTTTAAATTAGTGTAGTTGGTTTTTATGGAAGTAAAAATGAAACGAAAAAAGTTAAGGTTTTAAGATTGGATAAAGAAGATGATGAAATTGAAGTTGGTAAAGTTATTTTTTAGAAAGATTTTTTTTTAAACCTGCAAAACCCCTAAATTAAACTTTTTCTCAATAGGCGCATGGTTAGCCGCTTCAATACCCATACTAATCCAAGTTCTGGTATCCAATGGGTTTATAACGGCATCTGTCCAAATCCTGGCAGCCGCATAATAAGGAGAGACTTGGTTGTCGTATCTATCTTTAATTTTATTAAAAAGTTCAGCTTCTTTTTCAGGGGTTATTTTCTCGCCCTTTTTTTCAAGCGAAGCTTTTTCTATTTGCAATAAGACTTTAGCTGCCGAATTACCACTCATAACTGCAAGTTCTGCACTTGGCCATGCGAAAATTAATCTGGGGTCATAAGCTTTTCCACACATAGCATAATTACCAGCTCCGTAGCTGTTTCCTAAAATCACAGTAAATTTTGGAACTACAGAATTACTAACCGCATTTACCATTTTAGCACCATCTTTTATAATGCCACCATGTTCACTTTTACTGCCCACCATAAAGCCAGTAACATCCTGTAAGAACACCAATGGAATTTTTTTCTGATTACAATTAGCAATAAAACGTGTCGCTTTATCAGCACTATCATTATATATTACGCCACCAAACTGCATTTCGCCTTTTTTGGTTTTTACCAATTTTCGCTGATTAGCAACAATACCAACTGCCCAACCATCTATACGAGCATAAGCGGTAATGATGGTTTGTCCATAACCTGCTTTGTATTCATCAAATTCTGAGTTATCAACTAATCGCTTTATGATTTCATACATATCATATTGGTCTGCACGACTTTTCGGGATTATTCCATAAATATCTTCAGGATTATCAATAGGTTTTTTGCTTTCTGCTCGGTTAAAGCCAGCCTTATCAAAATCGCCTATTTTATCAATAATATTTTTTATGGTATCAAGTGCATCCTTATCATCTTTAGCTTTATAATCGGTAACACCTGAAATTTCGCAATGTGTCGTGGCACCACCAAGTGTTTCATTATCAATGGTTTCTCCAATAGCAGCTTTCACTAAATAACTTCCAGCAAGAAAAATACTTCCCGTTTTATCAACTATTAAAGCCTCATCACTCATAATAGGAAGGTAAGCACCACCAGCAACACAACTTCCCATGACCGCAGCAATTTGGGTAATGCCCATACTACTCATAACCGCGTTATTTCTAAAAATACGTCCGAAATGTTCTTTGTCGGGAAAAATTTCATCTTGCAAGGGCAAATATACGCCAGCAGAATCCACTAAATAAATTATGGGCAATCGGTTTTCAATCGCAATTTCCTGGGCTCTTAAATTCTTTTTTCCAGTAATAGGAAACCAAGCACCAGCTTTAACGGTTGCATCATTGGCCACCACAATGCATTGCCTTCCTTTTATGTAACCCATTTTTACGACAACACCTCCAGAAGGGCACCCACCGTGTGCTGCATACATGTCTTCTCCAGCAAAAGCAGCAATTTCAATAGATTTGGCTTTAGCATCAAGCACGTAGTTTATCCGCTCTCTAGCTGTCATTTTTCCTTTACTGTGAAGCTTTTCTATTCTTGATTTACCGCCGCCTAAACTAACACGGGCTAAACGTTTGTTTAATTCTGATACCAGTAATTTATTATGATCTTCGTTTTTATTGAAGTTAATATCCATGCAAAAAATGTTTTTACGAATTTACAAAATATGCGGTATTAAAAGTGAATAATTTGCTAAAATAAATTACATGGAAATAGTTTCCTTGGAAAATAAAATAATTTGTTCTATATTTGTACTATTAAAATGATATTTCCTCCTTATAAGGAAATGAATTAAAAACAATTCAATGAAAAATATAATAGCCTTTGCGGGTAGCAATAGTAAAACCTCAATAAATAAACAATTGGTAACCTATGCTTCAAGTTTGTTAGATGGTGTAGGTGTTCAAATTTTAGACTTAAATGATTTTGAATTACCAGTTTTCGGCATTGATCTAGAAAATGAAAACGGCATTCCTGATAACGCATACAAGTTTTTAAATCTCATTAAAAAATCCGACGGTATTATGTTGTCGCTCGCAGAACACAATGGTGCATATTCGACAGTATTTAAAAATCTTTTTGACTGGATGTCCAGAATAGAAGGTAAAACGTTTTTTGGAAAGCCCATGCTTTTAATGGCAACATCACCAGGGGCAAGGGGAGGAGCCTCAGTTTTATCCATTGCTCACGATCGTTTCCCAAAACATGATGCTAATATTATTGATACATTTTCATTGCCGTCTTTTGGGATAAACTTTTCAGATGATAAAATAATTAATGAAGATTTGAATACTGAATTGCTTTCAAAAGTTAAAAATTTCAAAGATTCTTTATAATTGAAAACTGAGACTGAAAACTGAGACTGAAGACTGATAACTGAATACTGAAAGAATGGGAGATTTATCAAAGGATATTAATTCAAAGTTTGCTAATAACCGTATAAAAGCATTATTAAACATCATTTATACGGCAAATTGGATAACAAGTCATCAAAACGAATTTTTTAAATCTTTTGGTATTTCGCCACAACAGTACAATATTTTACGCATTTTGAAAGGAGCTGGAGAACCTTTGAATGTTCAAATAATAAAAGATAGAATGATAGAACGCTCGCCGAATGCAACACGTTTAATGGATAAACTATGTGCAAAAAAGTATATTGAACGTTGTCCGTCTGAACACGACAGGCGCGTTGTGAAAATTGCTATAACTGAAGACGGCAAGGCGTTGTTAGAAAAAATTCCAGATAATTTTAATAAGGATTTATTAAAGAATTTAACCGAAGACGAAGCGGAACAATTAAGCCATTTTTTAGATAAAATGCGGTAGTGCATTTTTTTAATTAAATATTTCCCATGGGGAATAAAATAAATTTTCCTGCGAGGTTTTTAAAACCTTGTAGATATAAATTAATTATTATGAAACTAAATACAATAAAAACAGTAGGACGTAGTGATTTTGTAAATATGGGACCAATTAGATTGCGTCAACCCTTACCAACACAGGATGTTGATATGATTGATCCGTTTATACTGTTACATCATTACGGGCCTTATGAAATTTCGGAAAAAAGCAATCCCTTTGATTTGGGACCGCATCCGCACCGCGGATTTGAACCTGTAACTTTTTTAGTTCAGGGGGAACAATTACATAGGGATTCTCTCGGTAATGAAAGTGTTGTTAAAGCTGGTGATGTGCAATGGACAACTGCTGGACGGGGCATTATTCATGCAGAGGGTCCGACTAAAGGTTTCGTAAAAAAGGGTGGCACTATTGAAGGTATTCAATTATGGTTGAATTTACCAGCAGAAAAGAAAATGATTTCCGCTAATTACCAACATGCCAAAAACGACCATTTTAATGTGGTTTCATCTGAAGATGGAAAAGTAAATACTCAAATTATTGCAGGTGAGTTGGATGGTAATTACGGACGCATAAAAACACAAACCCAAGTAAATGCTTTTATGATTTCTGTTGAAAACGGTGGTGAGCAAACCATTTCGTTTCCAAAATCGCATCAGGGGATGTTGTATTTGCTTAAAGGTGATGTGGTTGTAAATGATTCTGAAACCTTGGCATTGAACGAAAATCAACTCATTCAATTTAATCAAGATGGAGAAGGATTTTCTATTAAAGGTAAAGGAAAGAGTACATTATTATTTCTTTCCGGTGTACCTTTTAATGAGAAAGTAACGAGTTACGGACCCTATGTTATGAATACGCAAACGGAAATTATGGAAGCGATGCGCGATTACCAAATGGGTAAAATGGGTTTTCTAGCCCCTAATTAAAATAATTCCTTACTTGAGGAGGGTTAGGGAAGTGTTTTTGAAATTTTAAGAATACACCCCTATAATCCCCTCAAGGGGATAATAAAAAGCATGAGTAAATACATAACAGTGGCGCGTTAGGGATTGCAGCGGCATCCTTTTTTAATTTTTTCTCAAGACATTTCGACTGCGCTCAATGTGACAAATTAAAAAAGATATAGCGGAAAGCCCTCCCGATAGCTATCGGGATTGTTGTAACGCCCAAAAAAACAAGAATAAGGCAATAATTAAAAGATTTTCTTTTTCAAGGAAATGAAAAAAATAAATTTACTATGAAAACAATAATTCACAAAGCAGAAACAAGAGGATTTGCAAATCATGGATGGTTAAAATCGTATCACACCTTTAGTTTTGCCAGTTATCAAAATGCAGAACGCATGAATTTTGGGGCATTACGTGTATTAAATGACGATGTTGTGCAACCTGATATGGGTTTTGGCACGCATCCGCACAACAATATGGAGATTATTTCAATTCCTTTAAAAGGCGCGTTATCGCATAAGGATAATATGGGAAATAAACGTGCCATAGAAGTGGGTGAAGTACAGGTAATGAGCGCAGGTACGGGATTGACACATTCGGAGTTTAATGATAGTAAAACGGAGGATGTTAATTTTTTGCAACTTTGGATAATTCCTGAGGAAACGGGAGTTACGCCTAATTACGAGCAACGTAAATTTTCATCTGACAAAAAGGCAAATGAACTTGTAACGGTAGTTGCACCAAAAGATAAATTGGAAGGCGATGCGTTGCCAATTAATCAACAAGCTTTTATTTACAGGTCTTATTTAGAAGTGGGGAAAAGTATTGATTTAACTGTTAAATCTGGACAAAACGGGTTTTATATTTTTATAGTTGATGGTGAAATTGAAGTGGCGGATAGCATTTTAAGTTCAAGGGATGCCATTGGAGTTTGGGAAACTGAAACCTTAACTATTAAAGGAAATAAAAATTCGGAGCTAATTATTATTGAAGTCCCTATGAATTAAACACGTGGGTTGCTTTGATTTAAACATAAAAAAAAATGCTTCACAAAATGAAGCATTTTTTTTTATGTTTAAAATATTTTTTTTATCTAATAATCCTTTTGAGCAACAGCATAGCTCCATACTTGCTAGCTACTTTCAATCCGGTTTGAATCCAATTGTATGGCCTAAAATCTTCTTTGTACTCTTCTTTTACAGCTTTAATTTCTTCCCAGGCAATCTGGCGTTCAAGATTTAGTATTTTCAAATCTCGTTCTACGCTATCTATATCGTTGTAAACCTTCATATTAATTGAAATATTTTTTTGATAACTTTTTAACAATTTTTCTATTGATAAAGCTCTTAAAATAATATGCTATTACCGATAGTATTAAAAAAATAATACCAACCATTAAAAATCCTAGGGGATAATTTGACTTTATCTCTCCTATATATAATGCCAAGGCAATGGCAGAAAGAAAGACACTCATAAAAGCTAAGCTTCCAATAACTATGGCTTTAAATACCATACCTACAGATATTGAAAGCTGTTGGAAAATTTTGAGCTTAAAGTATTTGTAGGATGTTTTTATGTAGCGTTCGCTTACATCGGTAGCTTTATCATTTGTTGCACTTATTGAATCGAATAACCCCATTTAATTATGACGTTTTTTGTAGTTTCTTATTTTTAGCTTTTAAAGCAGCTAGCTTTTTTTCTAGCGTCGTAATCACATCGTCAGCCTTATGGCTTGCGCTATCAACAATAGCATCAACTTGCTCATCTAAAGTTTGCTTTTTAGCTGTAGCGGTTGTAACAACCCTGTCTTTTAAATCCATAGCGGATTGAGTTATTTTATCCTTAGCTAATTCTGCTTCGGAGACTAATCTATCTTTAGCTGCAGAAGCTTCGTTTGCTATACGTTCTCTTGTCTTGCTCCCTTTATCGGGTGCGAATAAAATACCTAGAATTGCACCTGTTGCAACTCCAGCTAATATACCTAATACTGTATTTCCGTTACTTGCCATGTCTTTTTTGTTTTTTAAAATTATACTTCATTTTTGTCTTACTACAAATATAATACATAAAAATTCATTCTTTTGACGCTAAAGATTTTAATCTTGACTTGTTTCAAATTATTATGATTATTGTAATATATGTAGTTTATAATAAGAACTGGTTTAAACTTTTTGGATTGAGGCGAAAAGTAGTCATTTTGTGACTAATTAAAGGCTTTTTTAAGTTGCATAGCCCCCGACGCTTCGGGGCTACGGAACGAAAAAAAGGCAAAAAGTAGGTGCGAAAGAGCTCCCGAAGCCTCGGGATTTAGCCAATTAAAAAAGTTTAAATCACTTCTAAGGATAAATTTACAAAATAAAACATAGAATAATAAATTAAGTTTATAATATTGCAGGGCAAACGCATTAAACTCAACATTCCTATTTTTAGCCACGA
>TARA_R110002049_G_scaffold296690_1_pt1 | contig 18103 bp, 14 predicted proteins | sample TARA_R110002049 | Tara Oceans TARA_R110002049 (sample SAMEA4396941) | marine metagenome | biome: Polar Biome; feature: [SRF] surface water layer (ENVO:00010504); material: water (ENVO:00002006), including particulate matter (ENVO:01000060) such as... | depth 5 m | reverse complement strand
GGGTCGGACACTGAATAACGTGGCTCAAGTAGCGCTGGGCAACACCAATGAGTATTGTCCAGTGGCGTGGGAAAAACTTATAGTCGCCATGAAGCCGATTAAGAATAGAAGACTGGGTGGAGAGAAAGGTAAACCGCCCAGGCATGCTCTTGTGAGTCAAAGGGCTCGACCTCAAGCGAACAAGCAGGCATGGTGAGTATTATTACCCACCATCAGCAAACCAACAGGAGGTTACGCCAATGCCGCACAATCTGACTCAAAACCTGACTCAAAACTTATGCAAGATAGGGCTATTATCGCTCTTAGCGTTGTCTCCCAACGCCTTCAGCCAACAACAGCCGGGAGCGGCTGCCGGTAATGATGTCACCACCGAGTCGTTCCAGGATTGGGAAGTCCGCTGCCAGCGTAATGCCGAGGGCCCGACTCCGTGTGCGATGGCGCAATTGGTTACGCAACCTGGCAGCGACCAGCCCTTGATGCAGGTAATTCTCGACTACCCGCCTCAGATCGATGACCCGGTGATGAGCTTCTTCGTGCCGCTGGGGGTACGTCTGGCAGCAGGCTTGCAATTGAGTGTGGATAACGGTGAGCCAATCCAGTTCCCCTATCAGGTCTGCCAAGAGCAAGGCTGCCGTGCTGACGTCCCCATTGAACCAGCGATGTTGCAGCAGCTCCGCAGTGGCAGCACAGCAACCCTCAGCATGATTGATCCACGCGGTGAACGCATGGATCTGGATATTTCGCTGACCGGCTTTACCGACGCCAGTACCCGCATAGCTCGTTAATCTTAGGGCCTTCCCCGACAAAGCCGGTCGACAAGGGCCGGCAATTCTACCCGCCGATGTCATCCTAGACAGATACTTTGTCCTAGATGCAAGTGAAAACCCGAGCTGATCGAAAAAAGCCGTCCGCTAGACCTCCCCTTTTATCGCTTCTCTGTTTTCGGCTTACTCGGGTTGGTATTGGTGCCGACGCGCTCGGCGTGCCCGACATGCAATGGGCACACAGGGTGAAGGCAACGATGACAGACCCCCTTAATGACCCACGCATACCCGACCCAGCTCGCTGCACGTTGATCAAGGTACTCGCTGATCAAGCAGGATTGACCACCCCGATTCTCGGCCTATAGTTTTTAAGGGCTGAACGAAAGGAAACGCAGGAGCCAAACTCACTGGTGTAAATGTGGTGATGAGCGATGGCAAGCCTTTCAGAGGCTCCGTGGTTAGTTCTACTGCGCCGTCATTAAGAAGAACCTACAACTTTGTGATTCTTACGAGGATGCACGTCATGTCCGGCCGAACTCAAACCAATCGGCTCCACCAGCAGGTGGCTCCAGGAGCAGGCGCCCTTGCCGAGTCACTTAACTTGCAAGACGCGCCAATCCTGCAAACTAGTGCCACTTGCAAATCTGGACTGGCATTTATAGAAACTACATGCAGTGAAGATACCCCCTTGATAATGCAACCGTTTTACGACGATGCATTTCTTATCTCACTCCAACTCCAAGCCTGGGATTTCGACTTGTACGCTGATGGCCGTTTGATCCGCCCGCAGGGAATCGTCGCTGGAGCGACCCTCATTGCTGACTTTCGATACAGCCCTGCCTATGAGCGTCGCGAGCCATTCCACGCGGTGGACCTGTACATCCCGCATAAATCTCTCAACGCACTTACCGAAGATGCCAACGCCCCCGCTATCGACGAACTACACCATGTACCCGGTAATGCCTTGCAAGACCATGTTACACGTCACCTCCTGCTTGCGATGCGTCCCGCACTGTCCGGGCAAAGCCCGACTAGCGAGCTCTTTGTCGATTATGTCGCCAGGGCACTTGCCACACATGTCGCACATACGTATGGCGGGATGGGCGTGAAGCTGGAGGCGAAGACAGCCAGGCTGGCACGCTGGCAAGAACAATGCGCCAAGGAGCTGATCGCGGCTAACCTCTCAGGCAATATCACGCTCACGGATCTGGCAAAGGCCTGCGGTTTGTCGATTAGACACTTCACACGCGCATTCCGCGGATCGACGGGGATGTCTCCGCATACGTGGCTGCTTCAGAGGCGAGTCGACAAGGCTAAACAGCAGCTTGCATGCTCCCGCCGGTTATTAGCCGAGATAGCCCTGGACTGCGGGTTTGCGGATCAAAGCCATATGACCCGAGTATTCCACCGTGTCATCGGCATGACGCCCGGCACATGGCGCCGTCTAAATCAACGCTGCACTGTCGAAATAACAAGTCCCATGCTTTCAAATAGCGACCCATCTTTACAAGATATGCGGTCTGCAATCTAGCAATGATTCTTCTTGGACTTTATTACGACAAGTTAACTTGCCACTGTCCTCGGTCGACGGCCAGATGAGTAAGTCCTCTTACTCTGCGTCTAAGGGGCCTCCCGATACACTAGGACTGACCTAATTGCGCAGCCCTACTTCGCGGATCAAACCCTTTTAAAAAGTCGAAGTTGCAGTAGCACGCTTAACTTAAGAATGATTCATATCATTTGCAGGTTGCATAGGAGCTGGTGTTATGAGCGAAAATATCGACAGAAATGTGTTCTGCACAGTCATTGAGGACGAGGGCAGTCTGCGGAGACATTTGGCGGAACTTGAGCAGATTTTGGACATGATCCCCGCGCTCATTACGGTGTTGAGTCCTGGTGGCAAGCTACTCTACGTCAACAAGGCTGTGCTGAGGTACACCGGACTTCACATAGACGATCTGAAGTCGAACGACGCCCGCATGCGAATGTTCCATCCTGAAGACGTGGAGCGTTTGAAGGATATACGGCAAAGCGGTTTAGGCCAAGGCTCGCCCTTTGAATTGGAAATGCGTGCCAGATGGCACGGTGGAGATTACCGTTGGGTTAGCATCCACTACGAGCCGCTAAGGGACGAGAACGGGCAAATCCTGCGCTGGTACGCCACAGGCACCGACATCCACGACCACAAGTACATCGAAGAACGCATGAAGCAAGAGAACGTATTTTTGCGCGATGAAATCGATCGAACCTCACTATTTGAGGAGATAATCGGTAAATCCGATGCACTTCGCGCGGTCCTCCAAGAACTTAATAAGGTGGCGAGGACAGACTCCACGGTGCTTATCACCGGCGAAACCGGAACGGGCAAAGAGCTGATCGCGCGTGCTATTCACAAGCGCTCTATGCGTTCGGGCCGAGCCTTCATCAGCGTGAACTGCGCCGCGATGTCTCCGGGATTGATCACCTCTGAATTATTCGGCCACGAACGCGGCGCCTTCACGGGGGCTCTTCAACAACGCAAGGGCCGATTCGAACTGGCTGATGGCGGCACGATCTTTCTCGATGAAGTGGGTGAACTGCCACCCGACGCTCAGGCCGCCCTCTTGCGGGCGTTACAAGAGCGCGAGTTTGAACGCGTGGGGGGCAGCCGCCCGATAAAAGTTGATGTCCGCGTCATTGCAGCAACCAATCGCAACCTTCAGGTCGAAGTTTCCGAAAACTCATTTCGCACAGACCTCTTCTATCGCCTGAATGTTTTCCCTCTTGAAATGCCGCCACTGCGCCACCGGCCCGGGGATATTCCTCTTCTTGTCGACTATTTTGTCAACCACTTCGCCAAACGCGCAGCCAAGAAGATCGAAAGGATCAGTCAGAGGACACTTAACGCCCTTCAAACCTACCCATGGCCAGGCAATGTCCGCGAACTGCAGAACGTCATCGAACGGGCCGTGATAGTGACCGAGACAGACACACTGACGGTGGACGAGCGCTGGCTGGTCGACCAACCATGCGTTCGACAGGAATTTGGGCGACGGCTCGACGATGACCTGACCGCACATGAACGCACTATGATCGAAGCCGCGCTAGCTGAAAGCCGAGGGCGTGTTGCTGGGGCCGCAGGTGCAGCTGCCAAACTCGGAATACCCCGGTCGACGCTCGAATCCAGAATCCGAGCGCTGAAGGTTGACAAACACCGCTTCAAAATGGACTGCGCCTAAAGCGAGTGAGAGTAGCACGGCAGTGATGAGATCCCGCCAAATGGTGAGGTCTCATCATAAATTTCTCGAAAATATCTTTTAAAATCAATAATTTGTATTTGGCATACTTATTGCCAGAGAAACAGGCCGGCATACGTCGGCTCTACTCTGGAAACAAGGAAAACTAAAATGCCAAATATCTTACGGAAATCCATCGCAGCGGCCGCGGTTGCCCTCTCGATCACAGGCGCCGCCCAAGCGCAATCAGGCGGCAGCGTCCAACCCGCGAACAATGTTGTGCTGGTACATGGTGCGTTTGCCGACGGCTCTGGCTGGCGCGGCGTCTATGACGACCTGACCGAGCGTGGATACCACGTCACCATTGTTCAGAACCCTCTCACCTCATTGGCAGATGATGTCGCCGCAGCGAACCGTGTGCTGGAGCGCCAGGATGGCCCGACCATTCTCGTCGGCCACTCCTGGGGAGGCACAGTCATAACCGAAGCAGGCGTACATCCCAATGTTACTGGTCTTGTCTATTTGTCTGCACTGATTCCGGACAAAGGAGAGAGCTCGGCACAACAGTATGAAGGGTATCAGGGCCCGCCCGAGTTCGTCCTCGACCCACAGGCGGACGGATTCGCCTTCCTTGATCTGGAGAATTTCAAGGCTGGCTTTGCCAACGACACCACTGATGCTGATGCCGCATTTCTGCGCGACTCACAGGTGCCGATCAATATTTCAGCCTTTGAAACCAAACTTCAGAACGCTGCATGGCGCACCAAACCGAGTTGGGCAGTGATCGCCACCGATGACAAGGCCTTTGACCAGCGGATGTTGTTCGCAATGGCCGAACGTATCGGCGCAAACATTACTGAGGTCAAGGCCAGCCATGCACTGTTTATGACTCAGCCGAAAGTAATTTCCGATGTGATCGATCTTGCCGCGCGAACCGCTGGCTCAACAAAAGAGGTGGCCGCTGGCCCAGGTGCTGGAAATCTCTGAAAACGCACCTATCCAACACCAAACGATCGAAAATCATCACTCCTTAGGAGTATTACCATGAGTACTATTACCACGCGTGATGGAACAACGATCTACTACAAGAACTGGGGAACCGGACAGCCGGTCATTCTTAGCCACGGCTGGCCGTTGAACGCCGACAGTTGGGAGAATCAGGCTTTCTACCTGGCCTCCAACGGCTTTCGCGTCATCACTCACGACCGGCGCGGCCATGGTCGCTCCAGCCAGCCCTGGCATGGCAACGACATGGATAGCTATGCCGACGACCTGGCGGATTTGATCGAGACACTTGAGCTGAGCAATGTGAGCCTTTTCGGCTTCTCCACAGGTGGCGGTGAGGTCGCACGCTATGTCGGCCGCCACGGCACCAAGCGCATCAACAAGCTGGGCCTGATCTCAGCCGTCCCTCCCTTAATGCTCAAGACCGAGGCCAACCCCGGAGGTTTGCCTATCGAGGTCTTCGACGGCTTACGCCAAGGCAGCCTCGTTGACCGTTCCTCCCTCTACCGCGAAATCGCCTCCGGCCCCTTCTTTGGATTCAACCGGCCTGGCGCCACCATTAGCCAGGGCATGATTGACGCCTTCTGGCTGCAGGGAATGATGGCCGGCCACAAGAACACCTACGATTGCATCAAAGCGTTCTCGGAAACAGATTTCACGGAGGATCTGAAGAAGTTCGATGTGCCAACCCTGATCGTGCATGGCGATGACGATCAGATCGTGCCCATCGAAGCAGCAGGCATAGCCGCCTCGAAGATCGTCAAGGATGCCACCTTGAAGATTTACCCGGGCGCTCCCCATGGCCTGGCGGATACACACAAGGAGCAGCTCAACACCGATTTACTCACGTTCCTGCACTCCTGAGCCGCTAAAGGCAGGCGGCCTGAACGGGCCGTCTGCCGCTCTGTTATCCAGGATGGTAAAGGCCTGCGCCCTCCTGCGGACCATCGGCTTTGCGTTCAATTAAGTCCGCAATAATCCCCTGCTGCTCAAGCGCGCGAGCCATTGCCAGGCCAGCTATATCCCCGCCCATTATCAGGACTTTCATACCTTTATCCTTGATCGATTGCTGCTGCAGTCGTTACACCATGCGCAGAGAGAACAAGATCCGCTGCGCGTTCGCCAATGACGACGCACGGAGCCATCGTGTTACCAACCGTGATTCGCGGCATAATTGAAGCATCTGCAATCCGCAGGCTCTCAATTCCGTACACTCGCAGCTGATTGTCCACAACCGAATAGCGATCCCGACCCATCTTGGCGGTACAAGATTGATGCCAGAAGGTAACCGCCGCGTTGCGTATGAACTGTTCCATGTCGTGTTTAGAGCGATGCTGTGGAACTACTTCGCGCCTAACAAGCCCCTCAAGCGCGGAATGATTGCCAAGCTCGCGGCACAGTTCGATCGAGGCAAATGCAGCGGCCATATCTTCAGGCTCGCTCAGGGAATTCGGCTCGATAATCACTCTGTCTAGTGGGCCGGCACCTGACAGGCGCAAATGCCCTCGGCTTTTGGGCCTGGCCAGGCCTGCAAACATGGTCCACCCGTGCTCCGGCGGCGCGATGCCGACCTCCGCAGGCGAAGGGACTGGAAACTCTAGCTGGCATTGCAGCAAGTCTGGTGCATCCAATCGTGAGTCACTCTTCCAGTAAAGAGTGGTCTCACATCCGCCGCCGCCAATTACCTGCGGCTGCCGGTACTCCCAAGTACATCCGAAGGCAACATGATCCTGGTAGTTCTGGCCGACACCTGGCAAGTGGTTCACTACCTTGATTCCTTGCGCCTGCAGTTCCCTCTGTGGCCCGATGCCCGACCGCATGAGCACCTTAGGAGTATTCACCGCGCCCATGGACAGAATAACTTCGCATCCGGCATAAAAGCGCCGCAGCTGGCCCTCGACCACAACTTCAATGCCGACTACCTTGCTCCCGTTTAGGACCAGACGGGATACGAGTGCATTGGTCAGTATCTTCAGATTGGGATAATGATGGCGTGGCCGAATGTAGGAGTCATAGACGGATTCCCGCCTACCACCGTTTATCCGGAGCTCAGCTATGGAGATACCGCCCACGCTTTCCATCATATTCCCGTTTGGGCTTTCGAATTCATGGATGCCAAGCTGGCTGGCTGCCGACAATGTCGCGTTGACGATAGGCTGCGGCGCGGCGGGTTGCGCTACGTATACAGGGCCCCCAGATCCGCGACGCAATGAATCCGGCTTACCTTGCCAGTTCTCTATTCTGCGATAGTAACCAAGCACCGACTCGTACCCCCACGCAGGATCCCCTGCCTCTGCAGCAAAGTAGTCCCAATCAGATTGGTGACCCCGTGCCCATACCATCACGTTAATGCTGGACCCACCTCCGAGCCCTCTTCCCATGCTCAAGGGGAGGCGGCGGCCATTCAAGTGTGGGTTGGGCTCCCCCTCGAAGGCCCAGTCGCGCTCGGAACCCAGGTTCATTGGCCATTGCGACGGTTCAGTTACCTCCGGGCCCGAATAACTGCTGCCTGCTTCAATGAGTAAAACACTAGCCTTTTCCTGCTCAGCAAGACGGGCCGCCACAACGCTACCTGATGACCCAGCCCCGCAAACGATGAAGTCGACGTTTTGCTCTAACAAATAGTTTTTCATGCATGTGGCTCCTGTAAACTAGCGAATAGAGATATCCGAGAAATAACCTGAGCGACTCCTGCAAATTTCTAAAAACGGGGGTAAGAGCTACGACTTGCCCTTTGAAATTTTTCATTGGACGAGCTCCCCATGCCGGAGCCCGAATTGTGCTGGCTGGCCTGGATATCAGCTATCGGATGAATATCCGACCCTGAGGGTCTTTGGCGATGAATAACGGACGGCGAGTTGGTATCTCTGTAAACGGCGCCTTGGCGGCGATTTCCCGTGTGGGAGACCTGAGCATGGGTCAGCCGCTCGGCCATTCAAGGCGAGTCGCCAGCCTGGCTCGGATGTTGGGGCACGCCATGCACGGTGAGGGTGAGCATTTGCGGGTGGCGGAACAGGTCGCGCTGCTGCGCTGGTCAGGATGCACGGCTAACGCCGAAGGTTTCTCCCATCTGCTCGGAGACGACGTGGCTGGTCGCCGTGCCATGCTCGATCTGACGCTGGATGCGCAAAGTATGCAGGCAGTCCACCAAGCGACATCTCTCGCAGTGGCCCACTGTGAAGTATCCGGCGAGGTGGCAAAGACGCTTGAACTAGGCAACGCCGTCGAGACAGGCCTATGCCGGGTTTTCGAAACCTATGATGGCACTGGCAGGCCATGGGGCTTGAAGCACGAGCACATCCCTGAAGTGGCCTATCAGGTAGTGTTGGCGGGAGACTTGGAAATTCTGACCCGGGCCCATGGCGTGGCAGCCGCACTAAGCTGGATTACCGAGCAGTCGAATCAACGGTATCCAGCAAGCCTTGCGGCGTTATTAGTACAAAACGCCCGGGAGTGGTTAGCGACTCTTGAAGCGACTCCTGTCGCGATAACTGATTCCGCCAACGGCAAAGATGTTTCGCTGACGTTGGTAGGCGATGTAATCGATCTCAAACTTCCATGGCTATCCGGTTTTTCTCGGCAGGTAGCGCAGCTCGCCGCCGAGGCGGCGAGGCTATGTGGCCAGCCTGAAGCAGCCATTGATCTCATCGCCAAGGCCGCTCTGATTCAGGGCCTGGGGCGTGCGGCAATACCCAATCACCTATGGAATACGCCGGGACCGCTGGCTTATGGCGCGGCAGAACGGACACAGCTCGCCCCGTATTGGACCCATAAAGCCTGCGCACAGATCAATGAACTGGCCGCGGCGGGTGAGATAGCCGCCCATGCTTATGAGCGGCTCGACGGCAGTGGCCATTTTCGAGCCTTGCCCGCCGATGCTTTGCGTCCCGAACATAGGCTGCTGGCTACTGCTGTCGCATGGGTTGCATTAAGAGGAGACCGACCTTGGCGCTCAGCGTTTTCGCAGTCCGAGGCCGCAAGGACACTCAAGCTGGACGCAGCCCGTGGATTGTTCGACCAGCAGGCGTGTGACGCCGTGATCGCAGCAGCACTTGGCGAGGATGGCCGTTTTGCTAAGCCAACAAGCTCTTTGCTTACGGAACGAGAACGGCAGGTTCTGCAGCACATCAGCCAGGGTGCCAGCAACAAGGAAGCAGCACGACTACTCGGAATCAGCCCAAGTACTGTCCGTACGCATGTTGAAAGTATCTTTCGGAAACTGGAGTGTTCAACCCGGGCGGCTGCCACCCTCAAAGGGCTAACGCTCGGACTGATATCTTAATTAGCAATGGCAGTTACTCATAAAATTACAGAAGAGAGCGTTGGTGGTTAACGCCCTGCTCCAATTGCCGGAAGGCATTATATGAGTGCATGAGGCATTGGCTGCCAACGGTAAATTGAAGCCCCGTTTGTGTGAACCGTCCACCTTTTTGTGGGTCAGTTCATCGCACGGGGTTTTAGGTCACTCTTGCTGCAGGTGGAGTATTCCACTAGTTCTTTAATTATGTTTTCTTTCATTCTGTTTTTTCATCACCAAGATCAAAACTCTCATAATGACCTCATACTGGATTATCTTCCCAGGCGCCCTTGGCCGTCTGTTGGCTCATTCGGTTTCTGCACTAACTGCTTACCACGCTAATCGGTCGCACTGCGCATGCCATGCTCATGAAAAAGCTCTGAAACTCATGCGCTACTTTTTTATTTGAGAGACAACAGCGTTTGGCTGTTAAAAAAAGTAATTATTAATTAATAAAATCAACAACCTACTTTCCCTTGAAAGCATTTTATCTCAAAGCTTTTTATACGCAGAATCGAATTTTATAGATCAGCATTACTGATGTGGCCAGGCACCTGTCAGGTTCAACAATTTCTTTCATTTATTTTTATTAGGGGCATCATTATATAACAATGCGCAGTGACGATTTGTGCGCTAATATCTATTCTCAAAAGCTGGCTTTATGCAGCTTAATTTTGGTCAATCTGTGGATTAATAAAGGTAATTATCATGAGCAAAGGACAAGACAGTAAAAAAAATACCAAGAAGAAACCACTTTTAACTGCAAAAGAAAAGAAAGCTGCAAAATCATCAAAGAAAAGCGAGACTAATGTGCTAGGGAATTAATCAATGCCTAGCTAATCAAGGACTACGGTGCCCTGCCAAGCCTAATATCGAAAATGCAATGTTGTCTAGGCACCGATGTTAATAAACCAATAACTTCATCATCTATAGCAATTTTAAAACAGACAATTTACGCTCTTTCTTCCTGATGCAGCCCGTCAAATGTTTAGGCAATTGGCGACGACTTAGTTGCTTTAAGTTGCAAAAGCGACATAATTTTTTCGGCGTTTACTGGGCGGCTTAACAAAAACCCCTGAACAAATGGGCACTCCATTTCTCTTAAGCGCAGTAATTGAGGCAGGGTCTCGACACCCTCTGCGGTGATATCGATCTTCAAAGCTCGCCCCAAGGACAAGATACTTCTGACGATAGCGTCGCTGCGATGGAAGGTCATCATTCTGGATACAAAAGACTGGTCAATTTTGATGGCGTCAATTGGGTAGCGATCAATGTAGCCGAGTGCGCTGTATCCGGTACCAAAATCATCTAATGCTATACGAACACCAAGGTCGCGGATGCTCTCCAACACTCGCGCGGTGGTATCCGGCTGGTGCAGGAAAACGGATTCAGTGATTTCAACCTGAAGATCATGGGCGTCGATACCCGTCTGAGCAAGGATGTCTTTTATCTGGCTCTCATACCCTGGCCGTTTAAGCTCTACACCCGATACATTAATGTTCAGATGTAATTCCAGCTCGGGAAACGCTGCCTTCCAACGCTGTAGCTCAGCACACCCTTCCTGCATGACCCAATTGCCTAGTCCGTGTATGACTCCGATATCTTCAGCAACAGGAATGAAGCGGCCAGGAGATACTTGGCCTAGCACTGGATGAAGCCATCTCACTAAAGCTTCTGCACCGCATATATCATCAGTAAGCATGTTGTAAATTGGCTGATAGACAACAGAAAATTCATTATTTGCCACGGCCTGCTTTAGAGCATTCTGCATCACCAACGCGTCGAAAGCCGCTTCTCGCATTGAGACATCGAATAAAGCCCATCGCCCTTCGCCCTGCTTTTTGGCTACGTACATTGCAATATCTGCATCCCGAAGCAGCTCTTCTGATGAAATATGAGTAACATCAGCGGTCACTATACCTATGCTGCATGAGGTAAAAATATCATGTCCATCAATGACAATCGGCAAACTTAATTGACAGACAATACGCTGAGCAAGCTCAATTGCTAGAGACGATTGATTCTCACCAACAAGCAGGATAGCAAACTCATCTCCACCGACCCTGGCTAATACATCTTCTTCTCTAATACAGTTTTCGAGTCGGCGTGCGATTACTTTGAGCAGCATATCCCCAGCACGATGACCCAAGCTGTCATTCACAAATTTAAATCTATCAAGATCTAGAAACAGTAATGTGGCTTTAGGTAGGTGCTCTTTACCACTACTATTAAATACATCCCACAAAAGCGCCATCATGTATGCACGGTTATACAATGATGTTAAATCATCATGGTAAGCTGCATATGACAACGCTTGTTCAATGCGTTCCCGTTCCTCTAAACGACGTTCCAATGCCACCTTATATTCTCGATCCGCAAGAGCCTGTATAGCTAAATACTCAGACTTCTTACGCTCACTGATATCCCGCTGCAATGAAACCCAATGTGTGAACCAGCCTTTCTCGTTAGCAACGGGAACAATGCTTAGCTCAACCCAAAATTTACTACCGTCGCGGCGGGTATTGAGGAGTTCGACTTCTATTGGCTGCCAGCTGGAAAGTGCTGTTCGGATGAGATCTAAAGTCGCACGGCTAGTGTCACCACACTGAAGTATCCGCGGCGTCTGCCCGATGACTTCGGATGACGTGTATCCGGTCGTGCTTAAAAAAGCCGGGTTGCAATAAATGATTCGTGGTCCAGGCTGGTCGATGGGCTCTGCCTCTGTAATCAAGATCGCATCTTTCGCATTCTCCACCACTGACTCCAACAAGCGAAGACGTTCTATGAATGGTTTTTGTTTTGGGAGGAATACCCCTGTTTGTAACTGAAGGATTTGACCAATAAGCGCCGCGTGAGTCTGTAAGGCATACACTTGTGCAGTGCTTAACCGTTGTTGTGGTAATGGACTGCTTACAAATAAGCCCCCTATTATTTTATCTTCTTCGCACCATATAGCTACGCCAACAAAAAATTGATGTCCAAGGATGCGTAACTTATGAAAGCAAACAGGAAGAGTCTGATCTAATGCATAATTGATTATGACAGGATGTCTATTATTTAGGCTCAATTTCAGCCATTTTTCAATTGATTCATTAAAATGAAGTTGGGATCCATCTCCGTGACTAGCTAACAGTTTCCAATTAGCCTCTGCACCGCCTGCTAGAAACCCGCTTGGGCAATCTGCCGAGTAAGCTGCAGCCTTGACTAGCAAATTCAAAGCAGTTTGACGCGATTCGTTGAGAACACATGTCATTTTGATTGCCTGTAGAGAGCGGCTTATTAATAAATATTAATAAGTGACCAGAAACACCTTACCACCCTAATTTTTGTTGTGCAGAAATACTATTAAATGGCGAGTATAAAATAAGAATACTATTACGTGAGCAATGTAGTTTTAATCAAAACCTGAGCTTTACATTCACGTAGATTTAATTATTTATGGAATACTTATCTAGCTATTTTTTTGCAAGCACAGGACCGTCTCAATTGGACTATATTTATCTTTAGCTACTAGCTTTGAAGAATATAAATCGGACTGGATCAATCAATTAAAGAGTTAGTTATTCCCCCATCTGCTTGCTACTTTTATTTAGCAATATACAATCATCACCCTTCAAAGTTTTTAAGAAGCGCTTCTAAAGCATTGTAATAGTACAATTATTTATTTTAAGTAATATGTTATTCTTTTTGGAGACCATAATGTAGTAAATTGCTCTACTGGCCTTTGTCATCTTACCCAGCATTAGTGAACACGGTATGCTGGGTGACAACACCACTGCGGAGTAACGTACTCAATGATGGCTTCCCACTGGATACTCGGCCCTGGTGCCATTGGCCGCCTATTGGCCCATTCTCTTTCACCTTTAGCGACTACAAAGCTAATCGGTCGCAGAACGCTGCCTGAACAGCAAAGACTTACCACGCCTGAAGGCAAGCAGCGTGTACAACGTCTAAATGTGTTCACTGTTGCCCTGTTGGCTTCTGAAGCAAATGAATCGCCTGCCTTTGTGCATATCACCACCAAAGCGATGGCTGCTGAGGCGGCGCTTGAAAGCCTTGCCAGCGTTATCCCCCCTTCCACTCCGCTAGTGCTGTGGCAAAACGGTTTTTTAGCGCAGCCGCGCATTACCCAAGCTTGGCCGGGGCCGGTCCTGTGCGCGACCACCACTGGAGGCGCTTACTTAACAGGTGATGATGGCGTCGTGCATGCAGGTCGCGGGCATACCTTTGTTGGCGATTTGAATAATCAACACGGTAAGTTAGCAGAAACACTGGAGCAGACACTGACCCAGGCGGGTCTCGCCGCCACTAAGGTGGAAGATATTCGTCAGCGGTTATGGCAGAAGCTGGCCGTGAATGCGGCGATTAATCCGTTGGTGGCGTTAAATAGTGTGCGTAACGGTGAATTACGCGGTGAAGCATATGCGGACCGTGTTGTGGCAGTGGTGAAAGAAGTTGCGGCGATTATGTTCGCCGAAGGTATTGAGCCGCCAAATAACAGCCCGGGCGAGGATGGTTGGCTGGCATTGGTGTGGCAAGTCATTGAGAACACCGCGAACAATAAAGCATCCATGCTGCAGGATGTGGAGGCCAAACACCCCACTGAACGCGGTGCGATTTTGGGGCCGTTGATTGAGAGCGCCCAGCGCCATAGGTTGGCGTGTAAGGAGTTGCAGGCGCTCGATAATGAGATAGCAGCGTTAGAAGCGAGCTTTAACCGTTAAGTAACCGGGATCATCACAACCTTCTGGAAGCTGGGCAGCTCAGTGAGCTGTTGGTACCAACGCTCCAGATGGGGGTGGGTTTGCCAGGTTAGGCCGCTGTTGAGCATATTGTAAACAAAGGGCGCGATGGCGATATCGCCAAGGCCAAAAGCGTCGCCGGAAAACCAGGTCTGATTCTCCAGCGCGTTATCCATTATGGCAAATAGCGCTTCGCACTCTTTCACCGCTGCTTCGATGGCGGCATTATCGCGTTTTTCGGGCGGTGTTCTGACAAAGCCCATCAGTATCTTGCGATGGGCAGGGGTTAGTGTGCTGTTGGCCCACTCCATCCATTTTTCCATCTGCGCGCGCTTGGCTGGAGCTTCAATCCATAGCTTGTTCTGGCCATATTGGGCGGCCAGGTAGCGAATAATGGCATTGGATTCCCAGAGAACGCTATTGGTGGCGTCGTCTTTGAGTAGTGGCACTAAACCTGTGGGGTTCATGGCTAGGTACTCTGGTGTGTTGTTTACCCCGTGCTGAAGACCGGCTTGGATTTGCTCGAAAGGCAGTTCCAGCTCTTCCATTACCCACAGCACTTTTTTGACGTTGGTGGAGTTATTGCGACCCCAAAGCGTAATCATGGCAATCCTTTTTGTTTGAGCAGAGTGAGGAGGCTGAGTTTGCCTCGCGCGGGATTGGGTGGCAAGTTGGAGCTGGCTTGAGGGCGATGCAGGGGGCGGCTTTGCCGCCCATCGCGGGTGCCTCATATCGCGCGTTCCTCGCGACATTCGTTACCGCGCGCTACAACCCCTATCCTCTTACTTCTTACGCCTCATCTTGATATAGCTTCATCAGGCTTGAGAAGTCGAGTTTGCCGTTGCCTTTTGCTTTATGAAGGGTAAACAGCGAGCGGGCGGCGGAGCCCATGGGCACCGCAGAGGCGCTTTGCTGGCTGACATCCATGGCCAGGCCCAGATCCTTGATCATCAGGTCTACCTGGAAGCCGCCTTGGTAGTTTTTCGAAGCGGGTGCATTTTCCATGACGCCTGGGTAGGGGTTATACACATTCAACGCCCAGTTGCCACCAGAACTCTGCTTCATGATTTCCGAAAGCACCGCGGGATCCAGACCGTTTTTGACGCCCATGTTGATCGCTTCACAGGTGCCCGCCATCAGGATGGATAGCAGCATGTTGTTGCAGACTTTGGCCACCTGCCCCGCACCATGGTCACCGGCGTGGAAGATGTTTTTGCCCATCACGTCCAGCACCAATTTGGCCTGTTCGAACTGAGCATCCGAGCCGCCGACGATAAAGGTCAGCGTGCCCGCTTGGGCTCCGCCTACCCCACCGGAAACCGGCGCATCCACAAAGCCAATGCCCAGCTTCTCGCCTTCGGCGGCTACGCTGCGGGCGGTATCGGCATCAATCGTGGAGCAGTCGATCACCAGCGCGCTCTGCTTGATCACTTCGAACAGCGGTGTATCGCCCTCAACATAGAGTCCGCGCACATGCTTGCCTGCAGGCAGCATTGAGATGACAAAATCCGCGCCAGTGGCAGCTTCCTGGGCCGAAAAAGCGACTTCACAGCCGTTGGATTTGGCTGTTTCTAGTGCGTCTTCTGAAAGGTCAAAAGCGCGAACGTTAAAACCCGCTTTAGATAGGTTGGCGGCCATCGGGCCACCCATATTGCCTAAACCAATAAACGCGACGGTAGTCATGAGTGTTGTCCTTATTATTCGTTTATGAGGATTTGATCTTGGTCTGCGATTTAGCCTAAATCGGCAAGTGGATTCTTATCCCACGGCGACGCTAACAGCTCATCGATAAAGCTCTGTTCGACCGAGGCCACATCGGGGTAAGTCCATGTCGGTTGGCCATCTTTATCGACCAGTAGTGCGCGCACGCCCTCGGGGAACTCGCGGTGGCGGCAGCACTGAACGGAAAGCGCCATCTCGGATTGGAACACTTCCGCCAGCGACATATGTTTGGCGCGCGTTAGCTGCTCATCGATCAATTTCACCGAGACTGGGCTGCCGTGAGCCAGCGTTTTCTGGGCTTTGCTAAACCATTTATTGTCACTTTGCACCGCTGCAATGGCCGCGACGCTTTGCTCTACGCTGTCGTGGTCCATCAACTCACGAATCAGCGGAGAGTGTTGATATACGGGTGCTTCCAGCTCAGCAAACACGGGCTGCGATGTTTGCTCAAGCTCTCGCATAATGCGGTTAACCACGCCGTTGGCATCGGTGTTGGCGCCTTTGCCCCAACGCGCATCGATCAACTGCTGAAACAAGGCATCACGGTGGTGGCTGGCAATACAGCGGTCGGCCAGACCAAGGTGTACTGCATCCGGCGCGCTAATTTGGCAGCCGGTCATGGCTAAAAAGCGCCCGGTTCCGTTAGGCAGGCGATTCAAGAACCAACTGGCGCCCACATCCGGATAGAGTCCAATAGTGACTTCCGGCATGGCCAGCCGCGATGTTTCGGTCACTACTCGGTAGCTGCTGGCACTTAACAACCCCATACCACCGCCCATCACAATGCCATTGCCCCAGCAGATCACCGGTTTGGGGTAGGTATGGAGTAGGAAATCGAGCCGATACTCGGTTTCAAAGAAGCGCTCAGGGAAGCTGGGATCACCCTCCCCAGTAATCGTTTTATATAGGTTGACGACATCACCACCGGCACAAAAGGCCTTTTCGCCTGCGCTATCCAGCAAAATCGCCACCACGCGCTCGTCGGTAGCCCAGTTGCGAAGACGCGGCAACATCGCTTCACACATCTCAAGCGTTAAGGCATTGAGCGAACGCTCAGCGTTAAGCTTGATCTCGGCGATGACGTGGCCGTCTTGGGTGGGGTGTTCGGTAAACAGTACGCTGCTCATTGGCCTTCCTTATCCTTTTACAGCTCGGTGGCACCGTCCGCCAATACCCGGCGGGAGATGATCAATCGCATGATTTCGTTGGTGCCTTCAAGAATCCGGTGTACCCGAGTATCGCGCACGTAACGCTCCATGGGGTACTCCTTGATATAGCCGTTGCCGCCGTAGAGCTGAAGCGCTTCGTCACACACCTTGAAGCCCACATCGGTGGCAAAGCGCTTGGCCATGGCACAATAAGTGGTGGCGTCAGCATGGCCTGCGTCTAGTTTGGTGGCAGCCATACGCACCAGCTGCCGCGCGGCGACCAGCTCAGTGACCATATCGGCTAAGCGAAACTGCAGCGCCTGAAACTCGGCTAAGCGCTTGCCGAACTGCTTACGCTCCAGCATATACTCACGGGCTTTGTTAATCGCCTGCTGAGCGGTGCCGATCGAGCAAGTAGCAATATTGATCCGGCCACCATCCAGGCCTTTCATGGCAATTTTGAAGCCGTCGCCTTCGTTACCGAGCAAATGATTGGCCGGCACCCGCACATCTTCAAAAGTGATCGTGCGCGTAGGCTGGCTGTTCCAGCCCATTTTCTCTTCTTTGCGCCCGTAGCTAATGCCGTCGCTCTTGGCATCGACCGCAAACGCGGAAACGCCTTTGGCACCTGCGCCGCCGGTGCGCGCCATCACGACTAGAAAATCAGTACTGCCCGCGCCGGAAATAAACATTTTGCTGCCGTTCAGCACGTAGTGGTCGCCATCGCGCTTGGCGGTGGTCTTCAGCGAAGCGGCGTCGGAACCTGAGTTGGGCTCGGTTAAACAATAAGAGCCAAGCAGCTCGCCCGAGGCCAGCCTTGCGCCCCACTGCTCAACTGCATCCGGCGTGCCGAAATCTGCCAACATCCAGGTCACCATGTTATGGATAGTGAGATAGGCGGTAGTCGAGGTGCAGCCCATGGAGAGCTGCTCGAAAATAATGCTGGCGTCTAACCGGGAAAGCCCCAGCCCGCCTACACTTTCTGGGGCATATAACGAGCAGAAGCCCAGCTCGCCGGCTTTGCGAATCACATCAACGGGAAAGAACGAGGTTTGATCCCACTCAGCCGCATGGGGCTCTAGCTCGTTTTGGGCAAACGCCCGTGCCATATCGGCAAAGGCGACCTGATCTTCGTTGAGTTCAAAATTCATGGCGTATCTCCGCGAATGCGCGTGCGCACTGCTGTTGTCGTTATAATTGACGTTAACGT
>TARA_R110002049_G_scaffold117827_8_pt1 | contig 18121 bp, 40 predicted proteins | sample TARA_R110002049 | Tara Oceans TARA_R110002049 (sample SAMEA4396941) | marine metagenome | biome: Polar Biome; feature: [SRF] surface water layer (ENVO:00010504); material: water (ENVO:00002006), including particulate matter (ENVO:01000060) such as... | depth 5 m | reverse complement strand
ATTAAATTCTTTACTAATCTCATTCCTTATTATGTGGACATGATCTTCTAGTATATATGTTATTCTATCCATTCTTTATATTTTTTCATAAAATCAGATCCTACATAATGAATTTGAGTACTTGTTGCTATAAATAATAGTTCAAGTGGTATTTCTTTACCTAATTCTTTACTTCTTTTAATAAGATCTTTTCTATTTTGTTTAGCTATTATTTCTCTTTCTTTTAAATGTAATAAAGCTTTTTTTTGTGATTCTTCTAATGTAGCTATAAATTCTTCATAAGTAAACTCTTTAACAGGTTTATCTATATGTTCATTCATTTGTTCTATTATACCTTTACCTATTTTATATTATCTTTTTGCTCTAATTTGCCCATCTGTTAACATTATTTTAATTTGTCTTAAAGGATCTTCATTTGGAAAAGCTGCATTTAGTATAGTCCAAGTATTACCTTCATCATCTATTGTTGTATAAGGGTATTTAATAGGATCCATATTAGGTACAGTACGCTCATACCAAGAGTCTTGCCATTCTCCTTTTATAGATTCTTCAGGTTTGGAAAAATCCATTATATCTAATCTATGAGTAGACTTAACTTCATATTTAAAACCTTCTTTAAATTGTTCTATGGTAGGTGTATAATATTTATTCATCTATTTCTACTATTAAATTACTTGTTATATCTGAACTTACAATACCCTTTCTATTAAATACTAATACATCTTTAATCCACTTACCTTTATACCTAACAAAGATTTGAACTAAGTTATCTCTTTCAGGAGTTACATCTATAGCAACATTTATATCTGTTAACAATGTACCTCTATATTTTTTAGTATAATAATTTTGTCTTAGAAATACATCTTTTAGGTTATTTATTATATCTTGTTTAATTTCTAAGTATTTATAAAATATTTTATCTTCCATCTCTTTTCATTAAAAATTCTTTTTCAGCTTCATAAAATAAATTCATTTCACTACTTCCACATGGAAGATAATTACGTATCTTATTCTTTTTATCTGATTTATTCCATATTCTTTTCATTATATCATATATAATAGATATTTCCCATATACCATATCCTAACTTCATAGAAACTTCTATTTCAATATTATCTACATGAGTTAAATCTTCTATATTATCCCAATCAATAGGTATAAAATCACATGTTGATTCATCATGTTCATTATATTCTAATGATATACCACATTTTTTATAATCTCCCATTCTAATTATTTTAAACAAATATACAAAAAATAAATGACATGTGCAAGTTTTTTATCAATTATTTTTAAAAAACTTTAGTTTCACTTAATTCAAATTCATTACAATAATATTCTTAACCCCATCCTACAGATACTTCATATACTATTTTTTCAGATCTATAATAGTAAATAATATTTGTAATAATACCTTCTTCACTATCTGGAGTAACATGAAATATTTTTTGACCTATCTTAAATTTAGTACTTTTCATTTATTTTTATTTAATTCTATTTTATCCAATAACTCTAAGTATTCTGATAGTTGTAATTGTCCTATAGATACCAATCTATAATAATGAGTTCTTAATATTCTTTCTGTACTATCTTTCATATATTTAATTTTTAAGCATAAAAAAACCTATCACATATAAATGCATAGGTTTAGGAATTATATAAGTTAATATATAAGTTAATAATAAGTAACAAAAGGATATAAAAATCCCTCTGTCGGAACGGTTCTCCCAACCTAGTACATTCTGTTATAACTTTCCTCTAAGACAGTGCATTTAACCTCGTAAGCTTCTACGTTAGCCCTTACTAACTCCACTTACACATCTCAGGATTATTTATTATAACGGGACTACTTTCTATAGTTACCCTAACACACCTACGCCCATAATCATTTTTAAAATCACAGCTTTAGGTTGATGCTTCTTTCAAACTGATACAAATATACAAAATAAAAATGACAAAAGCAAGTAAAATGTCAATTATTTTTAAAAATAACTCATATACTTATAGCTATTGTCTGAAATAAAAAAATTTTTTTTGGTATTTTTTTTTGGAATTCTTCTTTGTGAGATCGATATTTTTTATTTTTTTTTAATTTTTAAAAATATTTATCATCAATGTGAGAGTGATATAACCTAAACTTCACCCCCCACTCTTTTTTAATTTCGCGCATACCCCCATACTGATTTGGGAGTGCGTTTAATCTTAAAATCTTAACATTATGAGTACATTTGTAAAAAAACAGGACAATTTAGGTAACAACATTATGGTAGGTATGGCACGATTGACATCCAAGCCTAATGAGAAATGGATTGAGTATACCAAAGGTAAGGGAACAGCTGAGGAAGAGAACAAGCGATATAAGCTTGTCAACATCGAGATTGTTACTCCTTCTGGTGCTAAGACCTCAATGCCTGCATCGCTACATGAGAAATCAATTGAGCGTATGGAGGAGTCAGAGCGTGAATTCACTGTTGGTGAGGAGTACTTGACTACATTGCAACGTGTTGAACGTAATGACGGTCAAGGCTTAATCACATTTGCCAGAATTAGTCACTTGCAGAATGCTATTGCTGATGAGGCAGTTATTGACGAATTGTTCGCAGACGCTGGAGATGCTGGAGCGATTGTTAATGCTGAGGCTATTGAGGCAGAGGCATAGTATTAATTGGAGAGGTAGGTAACACTACCTCTCCTTTTATTCTTTTTATAAAATGTCCTTGACCACCTAGACAATCTCTTGACGACTATTACAGTGTGGAGAGTATTTCTTAGCAATTAAGTCAGTCTTGACATAGTTTTGAGATAGTTTTGACAGGTTGTGATGATGTGACTATACAATCTCATACCTTTATCCCATTATTCCTTAATCACACAATTACTAACTTATCAATTAAATATAGCTATTATGGCAACAAAAAGAAAAGTAATAATACTTGGTCATTCTAATAGTAAATTAAATAATATATTGAAAATGCCATTTACAGATAGAATAAGTGTGTCGACTAAACTTATTCTTGATATTCATCTCAATAAACTGTAAACAGGGCTTTGTACTTTAATAATAGAGATGGAGCAAGTAGTAGCTAACAATGGGGAGTTAAACCATATTACATAGTAATCACTGGAAGTTGTACCAAATACTACAAAACTATATAAATTTAAGTCAACAGCCCTTTGTGGTTCCATGTAAATGTTGTCTAATCCCATGATGGTGTAGGGATTATTTTTATTATTAATCAATAAATAATAATATTATGAACTTAGGTTGGATAATAATCATATTAATAATAGTAATAATCATTAAAAAACAATAATCATGACTAAACAAGAACAACAAGAACAAAAGAATACTAGACAAGAATGGAAACAAAATATGTTAGCATTATATCCTGATTTCACAACAAAGAAATGGGCTAGTAGTAATTATAGAATTAATCATCCTCAAACATTTCAATAACATGAAAAAGTCAAAATATTATTACTTATCTAACTATGATGAATTAGAAAGTATTGATTAAATAATATTAAACTCTCATCCAATTGCTAATTATAACAGAAGGTTATAAGATCACAGGGATATATTATGAATATACTAGTTATTCACATCAAGGTGCAACCTTGTGGGAGTTTATTTTAATATATTATAGCTATATGAATAATAAAAAGGATTTTATTAGTAATATTGTTAAAGTAATACAACAAAAAACTAAATTAAGAGTTTGTAAGAAAACAAATAAATTAACACAATTTAATATTGGAATATGTGCAGTATGTAATTGCTATAAAACATAACATTATGAAACAACAAGAACGGAATACAATAACTGCAACAATAATAACGATAGTTATAATTATGTTAGCAAATATAACTGGTCATTTATACTTATTACATTTAGGTATAATAGTCTTGTTTTTTAATAACCTTATAAATAACTAATATTTATGAAACTAATTAAAATAAAAAATCAACATAGAAGAGATTTTACAGGTGTACTACAATGTCAATCATGTAATCATAAACAAGAAGTAGATGGTTATGATGATCATTATTATCACAACACTGTTATACCTAAAATAGAATGTAAATCATGTGGTGAATCTACTAATTCATTAGGATTAAAGAATGAACCGCAAGCTACTAAATATCCTGAAGAATATCAAGTATAAATTATAAGGCTAAACATTGAACCTTTGTAAATTAATAGAAAAAGGATTACTTGGTATCAAGGTAGATGTGAATAATAGTAGCATTATACAGATATTGATATTTCATAATTTATAACAACTGAAAGCGAAACAGAAGTTAATTTACATAAAGATACTAATCCTGAATTGACAGGATATTAATTGCGATTGCATTTTACAAGTGATAGATACAGTATAACCTTTAAATAGGGCTGGAAAATACAAATCAAACTATCTATATTAATGGAGTAATCCTAGTAATATGTTAGGATGAGTGGTGCTCTCTATGACAATTTGAGCATAGGAGCACACACTTATCTAATTCAGGTTTAAGTTTATTAAATGAAGTTTTATAATTTGAATAATCTTTATCTTTTTGAGTTGAGTCTATATGATGAAACTCAAGTGCTGAATTACATTTATTGTAACCACAATTAGAGCATTTACCACCAAGATAATCAATAGCTTGTTGTTTAATAACTCTTCTTCTTTCAGCGTTAGAATCAAGAATACAATCTTTACAATAACTACTAACTTTAACCTTTTCACTTTTTCTTTGATAAAAATCCAATTTTCTATCTTTAATTTCTTTACATTTAGGACACTCTTTATGTGTTTTACTTGTATTTAAATTCATATTATATAATTTTAAGTTTAAAGGACAAATATACGAAATTATTTCCTTAAATCCTAATATTTTAAGAAATATTTTATAACAATTAATATTATAGTGACTAAACATTGAAAGCACTTAAAATTGGATGAACATTGTAAAATGTTATGTGTTGTTCCCTTGAGAAAGGAATGTATATAATGAGTTAGAGTGAATAAAACTGTTACCACTACAACACAAATGAGTTCTCAGCAAGTAGTTAATTAAACAAAATAGAAAAAAGGAGTATTACCTTCTTATTAACTACGTGACCCTACTCTTATGTAAGCCTTGGTTTAAACACTAAGTTAGAACCATAAGAAAGGGTGCTAATAAATAATTCGTTGATATAATATAATCATCGTTAGGACGAGGGTTCGAATCCCTCCAGCTCCACTATCCATACGCCAATGGGTCAATTAGAAAGTGAAGTCAAGGTGGGACTATATCCACCATCTGGGGCTGACTGGTTTTGACTGCGATTAGAGAGTATTAAGGAGAATTATTTTAAATATAACTGGTAAAGTTATACAAATGAATACACAAGTGCTTAGAGCAGTTGCGTAATCAGTTACTTAGGGGAGTACTATAACTCCCCTTTTTTTATTAATTTAAATTTTTAAATATTATGACAACATATCTTAAACATAAACATTGAAAAATAATAACAATCTAAAAATCAAACAAATGGAGATTAATAGAAAAAGAGCAAAGGTAATAATGTTACCTACAGAAGATAATTCAGGAATAATATTAGGATTATCTAAAATGGGAAAATTAGTTTATTATGATAAAAACTATGCTAACCCATCAAATGATAAATATTGTCAAAGACAACATCTTTACATTACAATAGATGATGAAATTAAAGAAGGTGATTATGTATTATTTAAAGTGAATAATTCTAGACCTCATGTAATAGGTAAAGTGATTAGCATTAAATTTGATATTACAACATTATCTTTTAATGATAATAAAGATTTAGAAGTATATACAAAAAGTTGTAAAAAAATCATAGCTACTACTGATAAATCTTTAACTATTAAATCCAACAGATATAATTTTAATAATGAAGATGGTGGTTTTGGTACTAGACAGATTAATTTACCTCAACCTTCTCAAGCATTTATTGAAAAATATTGTGCATTAGGTGGTGTTGATGAAATATTAGTAGAATATGAGCAATATGGTTTATGTATTCCTTGTAATAAACAAGGTGTAAGGCATTGTGCTCACCCAGAAGAATGTGGTTATTCACAACTTTTAGAAAGACCTAAAGTAGATTCTCATAATACTATTACTGTTCATCCTATTAAAGATAGTTGGAATAAAGAAGAGCATATTGCTGATATTAAAAGATTAATACAACTATATGAAACTACTTATACTGATGGAGATATTAATAAATGGATTAAAGATAATTTATAATGAATTATTTAAAAGATTTATCTATAAAATATAATATACAGATATTACCCCAAGATGAATTGGTAATATATCCTAAAATAGGAAATAAATATAATTTATCTTGGGCTAATAAAAGAGGTATGGTTTGGATATTAGATTATATTAATGGTGATACAGTGAGGATGATAACACCAAAGACTAAGAAAGTACTTGAAACTAAGACTATGTATTTAAGAGAAACTAATAAGAATATATTAGCTAATGCTCGTAAAAGAATTAACCGCCAATAGGCATAAATTAAAATAGGATGAAAGTAAAATTATTATTTGCATGGTATGATTTATGGATAGGTGTGTTTTATGATAAAAACAAAAATTGGTTGTACATACTGCCTGTACCGATGTTTGGGGTTATTTTAAAATTCCCGCCTAAAAAATCTAAATCCAACTAAGCTATGGAAACAACAAATAAAAAAACAGACCGAAATTTTCTTAAAATAGGTGATACTGTATTAATGAATAACGGCAATGTAATTCAGGTAAAAAGCCTTTGTTATAATCATATTTATTGCGAACCCAATGGAATGGTAAATAAAAAAGATGTTGATTCTATAATAACTACTAATTTTTAAGCTATGGAAACATTGACTATTAAAGAACTGGCTCCTTATCTTCCTTATGGGTTGAAAATAGATTCTGGTGGGTTTGAAGACACTAGAATTATGGATGCAGATATAGAAAGTAATTGTAAAATAATAAATATAGGTGCTTGCATTAGAATGCAATATAAACCCCTATTAAGGCCGTTGTCAGACCTTACTAAAGAAGAATATTGGAAGCTATCAGGAAAAGACTCTAAAGATAGTTTTGGTTTTTGGTATGGTAAAGATAAAAGGTATGGATTTTTGCATTTTGAAGGATATACTAGCAGACAATATTCTTTAGATATTATAAACAAGATACCTTACTATGCTTTTGAATTTTTAGTTAAAAACCATTTCGACGTATTCGGACTAATCGAAAAAGGTTTGGCAATTGATTTAAATACTATAAAGGAAACTGAATAACGGTTTGGCTATGAAAAGTAGCGGAAATCGAAGCGTAAAACTATCAAAATTAAATACAGTAAAATTGAAATATTAACCTACCTGTTGGCACAAACTCCTCTATTTTTTATAGCTGTTGTTACCGCCTGTACGGTATTAAAACAATTAAATCATGTTTAAATTAGGAAAAACAAGTAAGGAAAGATTAAGTACTTGCCATTCAGACATTCAGTTAATAATGAATGAGGCAATTAAAATCACAAATGTAGATTTTGGAATAGCTGAGGGTCATAGAAGTATTAAAAAGCAACAGCAATATTTCAAAGAAGGTAAAAGTAAAATTGACGGTGTGAATAAAAAAGGAAAGCACAATTACACGCCTTCGTTAGCTGTTGATATTTACCCATATTTTGATAATGGTGCTAAATGGGATAATGAACATTTAAGCTATTTATCTGGAATAATTCACGCAGTTTCGGAAATTCTTTTTGCTTCTGGAAAAATAACACACAAGGTTAGATGGGGTGGAAATTGGGATATGGATGGAATTATTTTAATTGACCAATCATTTGATGACAGACCACACTTTGAATTAGTACTGCCGTAGTATTGGCGGTAACGACCGTGTATAGTTTCGTTTCAATGAACTATACATTACATTAGAATTAATTTTAAAGGAAACTGTAAAATAATAGATATGAATATAATATTATTAATTCCAGTACTAATCGTACTAATCGTACTAATCTTTGTTGGATGGACCATCAAAGAAGCTATAAACCACCATAAATCTTACTATAATGGCTAGAACAATTGAAGAAGAATTAGATTTCTTAGAATTACTGTATGGACGAGAAGAAGATATTGATGAAAAAGATCAATTCTTATTTATTTAATAATAATTAATACCTATAATATGGCTAGATATATTGTATCACCAACTAAAACGACTGTTTCCTTCAATCCCGTAGATTTAAATGATGGATTTGAAGTACCAAAAGATGTATATGGATATAAGGTTCCATTACGTGTAAGTAAATTTATAAATAATATTACATTAAACGATCAGAAATGTAAAGTTTATAAATTAAATGAATCAAAAGCATCAGCATTAAATAAAATGGCAAGACAACAAGAATTGGTTGATATTGCTAATAATTATTTATCTTTTGCAAAGTATAATGAATAAAATTATAAAATATGACAAATTTAATAATAATAATGTTTCTATTAATTTATATAATAGGAATAATAGTATTTGTTATAGATTTAGCATTAACATTGCAAAAGTCTTATTTTGAAGAAGAAGGTATATTTAGATCAATATCAGATATTATAACTGCATTGTTTTATAATCCTACACCTTTAATGTTATTATCTTGGTTTGGTTTATTAATCAATTTTAATAATAACAAAAAATGAGTAAAGAAATATATTACATGTTATATGACGGTACATTAACTAATGACCCTATTAATTGTAATACATACGATAGAAATTAAACTAATCTTAGTGTCAATTGCATGACTATATAAACTCCATGTGGCAAAGTGCAACAAGTTTCCATAAAGTTTACTAAGATTTTTTAATTTAAAACAAATACAATTATGTATATGACAGGACAAGAGTTTATAAGAGAATTATTGACAGGCTTGGGATATATTGCATTATATATTATTATATATATTGTGATAATAAGATTATTTAAGAGAAAATAATAATTTATAATATATATCATGAGAACATATATAAATAAAATTATATTCTATCTATTTTTAATATGTTTGATATATTTAGTATTATATGTAGTAATACTAATAGTATCAATGAATATTGTATTATTTAATCCATATGCTGAAATAATAGCTAGGATATTCTTAATAACATTGTTTATGTCATATGTAAAAGCGATAGTAAAGAAAGTGAAAAGAAAATTAAAAATTAAATTTTAATTAATATTTAAATTAGACTCTTTGATTGAGGTAACATATTGATGAGAAACCCATTACAACCACTTGTTGGGTAATTAAGTTATTAGTTGTTGTACAAGGCTTAAATACATCATAAACTGTATCAGCAGTTGATGTTACTGTAAATGTATTATATTATATGGTTGTGACACCAATAGGTCACATAGTATCCTACTGAAATTTAGGCAAAGAGTTTTTTAAATAAAATATTATTATGAAATTATATATAAATTATATATTAGTTATGAAAACAAATAAAACAAAAGTTTATTTTAATTATCAACAACCAGGTGTAATTAAAGTAATCGCTAAGAATCTTGAAGATAATCAAGAGTTAGCTGAAAGACATGTTAAACTTCGTCATGGTGATAAAGATGATAAAGTAATAGGTAGAACATATGCTTTTAAAAAGCTTATGAAATACTTAATGGATAACAGAATAGTAGCTAATGAAGAAATAGGTAAATTATGGAAAGAATTTTCTAATAATTGTAAACAACCTCATGTTAAATTAGCTTATTAATTCATGAAACAATTTGAATCATTATTAATAGTATACGGATTTATTTCTATTGTAATGGATCTGTATACTATTATAAAACGTTTAATTAATATAATAAAAAATAAAATATGGAACTAGTAATATCAGCAAATGTAAGTTTAGTATTAATATTATTATTTGTAGTAATATTTGGTGTGTTAACACTTAGTAAAATACATGATAATGTTAAGAACAAAAGACAATTTAATGAACTAAGATTAACAGGTAAGTATTATTATAGAAAAACAACTAATGGTTTCATATTACTTGTCCAGAAAATTAAGGATGATGATTCATTAGTATATTTTAAAGCTGAACCTGAAGAAATTAAATTATTACAAACACTTAATTATATAAAATAATGAAAAAGAGGCTATTTCTTAAACTATTAGCATATATTAGACAGGATTGGATTGAAATGAGTGACGATAAGGCATTTGAAGCTGAGAATAGAAAAACTAGAGTTAGAGAAATAACCTCTGAATTATTGAAACAGCCTCTTACAGCTCGTTTAAGCATGCTAAAATCAATACAGGACAATATACTTATTGAGTCACATAAACAACGTTTAGAATTCGAGGAATTAAGTAAATATTGGAAAGATCAATTAAATAAATTTGAATCATGAAAACTATAATTTTACTATTATTAACATTATCTTTACAATCACAAACTACTTTTATAGGTATAAATGGTGGTAAAGATAAAAACACAATTGGTATTGGAGTTAATTTAAGACAAGATATTTATAATAACATAGGTCTTAAAGTTAATTATATATATTCAGAATATTATGATAAAGATATCTTTTCATTTCAATCTAATTACATAATTAATAAAAATTCTTTTTATACCCCAATGATAAGTGCTGGTATTGAATTTAATAATACCACAAATCCTTTATTATCTTTTAATAATTTATTTAAAATAGAATATTTTTATATTAGTATAGGAATAGATTCTAATTTAATAAGTAATTATTATAATATAGGAGTTATAATACCATTTAATTTAATAAAAGATAAAACATTTAAACCAAGATTTTTTTAATTATGAAACAATATAAATTAATACAAACATATCCAGGCAGTCCTGAATTAGGAGAAATTAGAACTGGTTCTGAAGAAAATTGCAGGTGTTATCCTACTGAAAAATGTATGGAAAACAATCCAGAATTTTGGGAAGAAGTTATTGAAGATCCAGTTGTATATCATATAGGTAATTCTTTAAATGATTCTCGTCCTGGAAATACTACACCTTATTATATATATGGAGATAAAGAATCTTATTGTAAAAGAAATAAATATAAGTATTTTCATTGCAAAAAAGATTGTGAAAAATGGGCTAAGGAACAAGTTGTTGAAAAAGATTATGAAATATTATCATATTATAATCCAAAAAGAAGTAATCTTGTATTCTTTAAAGATTTAAATAAACCAAATAATAATTATTGGTGGCAACTAAATAAAAACTTTTATATTGATATTAATAATACAAGATATAATCAAATACATTCAGTAAAAAGATTATCAGATGGTGAAGTATTTACTGTTGGGAATAGAATATCTTGTAAAGGTTACAATAATACAACTATAACTAAAATAAGTATTGAACATAATGATTTATGTTTATGGGGTAAACATGTTAACGAGATGATAGGTTATATATCTTTAAAAGACGATATTAAGCTTATTAAAAAACCATTATTCATAACAGATTTTGAAATAGTAAGTTATAATGAATATCCTTGTCAAGGTATATCTAATGGTGGAAATTATAAAGTTATAACATCTGTCAGAAGATTATCAGATAATATTGTATTTAAAATTGGAGATTATATACAAGAAGGTTGTATAATAAATATTAATATAAAAAACTTCAAAATATATTTAGATATTAAATAAATAATAAAAATGGAAATAGAACTTAAAGATGCAATAAAAAAAGAAAAGTTGTTTTGTACGGAAGATGGTGTTGATATATTTGAAGGTGATATAGTTTATGAAGTAAAATCTAATGGTAAAATTAAAAAAGAACCGTTAGAATGGACACCTAGTAAATATCATTTAAATTATATTAATAATAAAACTAATATGAGTTTTTCAACAAAAAAAGCTGCTGAAGAATATATCTTAATGAATAAACCTTGTTTAACCCTTAATGAAATGCTTAATTATTTAGGTAAAATAGGTAATTTAACACCAGCAAGAAGAAGTAATTTAATAGAAATAGTAAAAAGTAAACTAAAGTGAAAAAAGGGTTGTAGTAACTAATAATCCACCTCAGTACCCTTGCGAATCAACATAGGATGATAGAAACTCCTTTAAATAAGCTTCTGTTAGTGAAGCCTTGACCTTTTAAGTCAGAGATGATTCAAGACCCGTAATATATAATCCTGACAGATACAGGATGACAAGAGTAATATAAGATTTATTTTGTACTTGCGGTCGAGGAGACCATATATAGTGAAGCTGTAAGGTGGATTTTTTTAATAATAAATAATAAATGAATATAGATGAAATAAAAAAGATTAATGTAGAAGAAGAATGTGGTATTTATTTCATAAAAAATAAAATATCTAAAAATATTTATATAGGTCAATCAACTAATATATATAAACGTTTAATACTACATAAACATGAATTATTAAATAATAAACATTCAAATAGTCATTTACAAAGAAGTTTTAATAAATATGGTAAATATAATTTTAAATTTGGAGTAATTGAATATTGTAATATAAATAGTATTACACAAAAAGAAATATTTTATATTAATAATCAGAATAATGTTTATAATATTAAAGAAGCTAGTGATAGTGTAGTTCACAGAAAAAGAAGACCTTCTAGTAAATCTACAAAATTGAAACAATCTTTAGCAAAAAAAGGTATTATTCCTAAAAACTTAAATGATTTACATAAATTATCAAGAAGAAAAGTAAGATATTATGTAAATGATATTTTAATAAAAACATTTGATTCATGTACTATAGCAGCTAATTATTTTAAAATGACACCTAATATTTTTAATTTATATGTTGGTAGAAAACCAAGAAAAAGTAAATATTTTCCAGAATCTTATAAATTAGAATATTATGAATAATAAAATTCAAGTAATGGATATAGAAATTTATCCTAATTTCTTTTGTATTGTATTTTATGATATTAAATCTAAAGAATTTACAATATTTGAAATTAGTGATAGATTAGATAAAGGAGAACAATTGCTTAGTTATCTTAAACAAAATGGATTAATGTTAGTTGGTTTCAACAATGTTAATTTTGATTACCCTTTACTTCACAATACATTATTATCAAATCCTAAAAAATGGACTAGTTTAGAATTATTCAAAGCTGGTCAATCTATTATTGAATCTAAATATTCCAGTATATGGGATAACCAAGTTAAAATCCCCCAATTAGATTTATATAAGATATGGCATTATGACAATAAGAACAAAGCAACTTCGTTAATTTTAGCGAAGTATAAACCAATTAAATTGACGGGAAACTCCTTAGAGCTTTATACACTCTCTATAACAGTAATGATTATAGTATAGTAAAAGAAATAAAGATTGGACAATCCGCAGCCAAGCATCTTAATGAGATGAAGGTTCAACGACTATCGAAAAGCTAGTTTTACCTAGAACTTAGTAGAGTAGTTTCTATTTATAATAAAAATAGTTACAAAAAAGTTGGTATAATATTTGGAAATCTTATCAAAATGTATTATATTTGTAAAAAAATATAATAACTATGGTAGGAATATACAAAATCCAGAATAAAATTTCTGGTAAACTTTACATTGGAAGCTCTTATAATATAAGAGAAAGGTTAATTAATCATAAAAGTATGTTACGTTGTAACAAACATCATTCCATTTATTTACAAAATGCTTATAATAAATATGGTATAGAAAATTTTATATTTGAAATATTAGAAGAATGTAAATTAGATGAACTTATGATTAAAGAACAACAATATATAAATAATAATGATTTTAAAAATTTATATAATATATTACCAAAATCATCACCTGGTTTTACAAAAAAACATAAAAGAAAATCTATAATTAAATCGCAACGTTCTAGAGGATATAGTTCTGTTTATAAAATAGATATTAAAGGTAATATATTAAAAGAATATGATTTAATAAGTGATATAAATTTAAAATCATCAAGAGTATATAAATCTATTAAAAAACAACAAACCATTAAAAATGAAAATTATGGTTTTATATATTCTAAAGATTATAAATATAATTTTAAACCTATTAAATTAGAAAGTTGGAATAAAAATAAAAATTATAGTCATAATAATAATTCTAAATCATATACATTATATGTATATGATATTTATGGTAGATTATATAAAAAATATTCTTCATTAATAGAATGTTCACTAGATTTAAATATAGCTTCATCTAATCTACATAGAAATATTAATACTAATAAAGGTACAAAATATTTATATTATACAAAAAAACAAACTTTTAATAATTTAATATATTTTGAAGATAATATAAAAAATAATACAATTGAAATATTTACAATATTCAATGAATCATTAGGGTATAGTACTCCTAAAAAAGCATCTAAACTTCTCAAAATTCATAATTCTAGCATATATCAAGTTTTAAATAACCAAAGAATCCAATGTAAAGGTTATAAATTCCAAATATTATAATGATATAGTCTAAACTTAATAGAAATATTAAGATTAATAACATGTAAAATGGCTTGAATTTGCTATGCGAAGTAAAGATGTAAGAGATTTACCTTATCCTGTCGGCTCATTACTGACTCTTGAGAACATGGATAAGGTTATCTCTTATTGTAAACATGATGTATTAGAAACATATAAATTCTTTACAAAGTCTTTAAAACACATTGAAATAAGACAATTCTATACTAAAGAAGAAAAGATAAATGTTATTAATGCTTCTGAAACTAGAATGGCTAAAGAAATATTTGGTAAGTATTTATCAAAAGATATGAATATTCATTCTAAAGAATTAAATAAAATGAGATCATATCATCAAAGTATAGATATAAAGGATATTATATTTCCTTATATTAAATTTGAAGATAAACAAAATAATGAAGTATTAGATTATTTTAAATCTATCACATGGAAACCATGTTCTAAATTGTCATATTCTATAGATTATTTAAATGTAAGAAGAGAATATGGTGAAGGTGGATTACATAGTTTTGGAGATAGAGCTATTATATATGAATCAACTGATAATTATATAGTATATGACTTAGATTTTGCTTCATTTTATCCACATCTTACCTTTAAAAATGGATTACATCCTCAACATATACCAGAAAAAATATTTAATCAAATATATGAAGGTTTTTATGAAGAAAGAAAGACTTATCCTAAGTCAGATCCTAGAAATTATGTATTAAAAATTTTACTTAATTCAGCATATGGTTTAAGTAAAGATGAATATAGTTTCTTATATGATCCTAAATGGCAATTAGCTGTTACTATTAATGGTCAGTTATTATTAACAATGCTTAGTGAAAAAGTAAAAAATGCTACTACATATTGTAAAATATGTTTTGAAAATACAGATGGTGCTGCTTTTGTTATTAAACGTTCTGAAAAAGAAATAGTTGATAAAGTATATCAAGAAATGGCAGAGTTATCAGGTATAGGTATAGAATCTCAAATTTATAAAAAACTTATAATGAGAGATGTTAATAATTATATTAGTGTAACAGTAGATGATAAGTTAAAATTTAAAGGTGCTTTCGAAATTGATAGAGATTATCATAAAAATCATAGTAAACGTATTGTACCTGTCGCATTAGCTAATTATTTTATTAATAATATAAAACCTGAAGACACTATTTATAATTGGATATCTAAGAATATAAGTTATCCTTTTGCTGAAAACTATGGTATATTTGATTTCTGTTTAGGAGCTAAGATGAAAGGTCAAAATAACTTATTTAAACGTGATATAAAAGGTTTAAATATAATAGATGAACCTCTTGCTCGTATGAATAGATATTATGTATCTAACGATGGTTATGAGCTTATTAAGAAGTTACCACCATTAGAAAAAAATAAACTTACAGAAACAGATAAATTTAAAATTAAATATCCTAATCAATTAAATATATTTGATGTAATAAAAGATGATATTACTATTGAAGCTAAAGATAGGGAAAGTAATATTGAAGCTGGATCAAAATGTACATTATTTAATAAATATGAGGATAAAGAAGATTATAATATTAATTATAATTATTATATTAACGAATGTTATAAAATAATAAATCAATTTAAATGAAATTAAATGCCAAAATTAGTAGAATGTCCTAATTGTTTAGGAACAACAGAAGAGTTATACAAAGGTAAATATCCTCGAACATGTCATACTTGTAAAGGTGAAGGTATGGTAGATGAAATTATTAGCGATGCTTATATTAATAGTTTAAATTATTATAATGAAGAATATTGAATATTTTCCAATATATACACGAGTAGGAAGAAAAGGAAGTGTTAAAAATTTTATTATTTCTATATTTAATAGACAAACTAGAGGGTGGGATGATAATGATACTTTTTATTGTTGTAATACATATAAAAACAAAAGATGTACGATAATACAGTGTAATGGGAAAAGAAGAAGTTTTGAAGATTTATATAGAATAGTAAAAACATATTATCCTTCTATTAGTATTAAAAGATTTCATGTAATACTAAAACATTTACATGATAATGCAAATCTTAATTTCTTTTATTGTACTGATATTAAAAATGTAGTATTTTTATTTTATGATAGCGAAGGTATATTATCTAAAGATAATAGAGATAAAAAAGTTAATGGTTTTTACTCAATGAATGAAATATTAGAAATATGGGAAAATCTTTAATAATAAACTTAGATATTTTAGATAAATATAATATAACTATTGATGAGTTATTATGTATATTTAAAAAAAAACAATTTAATGATTATTCTATTATTTATCATGAAATAGCTGATTCTTTAGAACATAAAAATCTAATAAAGATTGAAAAAGAAGATATAGAAGGTATTGAATTTTCTTTAAGACAGAAAGCTATTGATATTTTAAATAATCTTACAATAGAAGTAGATATTAATATTAATAATAAATTAATAGTTAGTAAATCTTCTCGTAAAATTAATCAGGAATTAGAAGAGAATGTAGAAGTATTTAGAAATAAATGGAAAGGTCTTAAAATGGGTTCAATGGGTTCACCTAAAGCTTGTAAAGAAAAGTTAAAAAGATGGATGAAAGAAAACCCATCTTATTCTATTGAACAGATATTAAAAGCTGCTGATGCTTATATTAATTCACTAAATGATTTTACATATTTACAACAAGCAGATTATTTTATATTTAAAAAAGATGGTAAAGAAGAATCATCTAGGTTATCTGCTTTTATAGATGAAGTAGATAATTATAAACAAGAAGGATGGACAAGTAATTTAAAATAAAAATGTTAAAATCTAAATTAAAAAAAGAATTACTTAATATTGAAAACATTATATTAAGTGAAATAACAGGTCATAAATTACCAGTATATGATGAGGGTTTAAAATATAGAAAATATGAGAATAGGTTTAATAAGGATCTTGAAAGAGTATATTATTATACAGGATTAACTCCTCAATATATAAAAAAATACATTTTAGGGGGTAAATATAGTTTATCTATGATTCATTATGTATTAATTAAATGTGTAATAGAAAACAAACTTAGAACTTTATATTGTCATGATGTAAAAAAAGTTGTATTTCATAAAGGTAAATATTCAACTTATGTATATGATCCTAGTAAACAAAAATATATGAATATGTGTACTAGTAGTTCATATAGTAAGTATTTAAAACATTATCATGCTATAAAATCTTATTTAAAAATAAATAAAAATGATTAAAACGACAACAGATTGCTGTGCATTATGTCAATTAAGTAGAGTAAATAATGATACACCTAAATATCTTATTCAATGGAAATTAGATCAACTAACTAAAGAAATGTTAGCTAATAAAGAAGTAGGTATAACAACAGGGAATGGTCAAACATCTGTATTTACAATTGTAAGTCCTGGTGAGAATGAACTTGAAAAGAATTTAATTAGTTTAGGTTTTGAAAATAAACATGAATTTGAAAGAAGAATAGGTTATCCTAATACAGGAAGTTTAAAAATGTATATTAAAAATTTATAAAATGTATAGTAATTATATTTGGGCAAAAGTATCCTATACTATAATGAAAGATGATAAAGTTATAAAGGAATTTAAAAATACAGCATGTTATTCTAGTTTAT
>TARA_R110002049_G_scaffold30729_8_pt1 | contig 18167 bp, 15 predicted proteins | sample TARA_R110002049 | Tara Oceans TARA_R110002049 (sample SAMEA4396941) | marine metagenome | biome: Polar Biome; feature: [SRF] surface water layer (ENVO:00010504); material: water (ENVO:00002006), including particulate matter (ENVO:01000060) such as... | depth 5 m | reverse complement strand
GCGCTGTACGCGAAGACCGGCTGGGGTCTCGATGAATCCGGCCCGGATATCGGCTGGTACGTCGGCTGGGTTGAGAATTCGCTTACCGGCACCTACGTGTTTGCCCTCAACCTGGACGTGCTCAACGACGACGATCTGGCAAAACGCAAGACTGTTGCACGTGCCGCGCTCGAGGCAGTCGGTGCATTCAGTCAATAGCCACGTCTAGCGAACAGGAGATGCCGATGCACAAAAGCCGCTTGGCCGGTTTTATTATTGATTGCCAGGCCGAAGAACTCGAAGACGCGGCAGGCTTCTGGAGCGCCGCGCTCGGTTATTCACAAAAAGTGTCGACAGCGGCCGAGGATGACAACTATGCAGTGCTCGACACCCCGCCCGACGAGGTACATATCGAGCTGCAAAGCGTCGCGCACGAGAGTCGCCTGCACCTCGATATTGAAACTGACAACATTGAAGCTGAGGCATGCCGTCTCGAGCGGCTGGGCGCCAGGCGCGTTAAGGCCGTACGTAGCTGGCTGGTCATGGAAGCACCGACGGGACATCGCTTTTGCCTGGTAAACCCGACCCGGGCCAACTTTGCGAGCGAGGCGAACCAGTGGGACGAAGGAGACAAGCAATGAGAGACTCAGCCCGCAAAACGGTATTTTGGGCCGGCCTGTGCCTGCTAAGCGTTGCCAGCGCTGAGGAGATCGGCAAAGTCGACACAAAACTACGGCCGCTCAGTCCGGATGATTCGATCAAGATCGAATCCGTGCAGGACCCGGACGTCGAGGGCGTCGTGTGCTACGTAAGCCGCGCACAGGTTGGCGGTTACAGCGGTGCGCTCGGGCTGGCCGAGGACACCTCGGATGCCTCGATCAACTGCCAGCAGGTTGGACCGATCAGCATCCGGAACGCGTTCAAGCCCGGTGAGCACGTGTTTCGCGAACGGCGTTCCTTGATTTTCAAGTCCCTGCGCGTAATTCGCTTCTGCGACGTGCAGCACAATGCGATTGTGTATCTCGTTTACAGCGAGAAACTAATTGACGGCTCACCCAAGAATTCTGTTGCCGCGGTCCCGATCAAGTTGTGGCCGGGACAGGAAACGCCATTGGCGCACTGCACCTACGCGAAATAAAGCGCGAATGAGCGCAGGGCGCGCCGGCGTTACCAGACGCCGAGAAATTTCGAAATGCTTTTCGCCGCTTCGCGGCCTTCGAAAACGGCGGTAACAACCAGGTCAGACCCGCGGACCATGTCGCCACCCGCAAAGACTTTCGGGTTGCTGGTCTGAAAAGGAAAATCGCCATGGGTAGCAACCCGGGTGCGGCCGCTCGGCAGCGACTCAACCTGGTGCTCGGCGAGCCAGTCTGGCGGGTCCGGTCGAAAACCGAACGCGATAACCACGGCGTCTGCGGGCAAAATCTCTTCGGTACCCGGCACAACTTCAGGTTGCCGCCGACCGTCTGGTCCGGGCGCGCCAAGGCGTGTTTCAACAACCTTCACCCCGGTCACCTGCGTGTCGCCGATAATTTCGACCGGCTGGCGATTAAACAGGAAGCGAACGCCTTCTTCCTTGCTGTTTGCCACTTCGCGGCGTGAGCCCGGCATGTTTTCCTCATCGCGACGGTAGGCACAGGTAACGCTTGCCGCGCCCTGACGAATCGCGGTGCGATTACAGTCCATGCCTGTATCACCGCCGCCAAGCACGACAACGTTCTTGCCGGCGAAGTCGATCAGACTGGCTGGATCCTTGTCGATGCCTAACTGATGATTGATATTGGAGACCAGGTACGGCAACGCATCAAAGACACCCGCCAGGTCTTCACCCGGCAAATTGCCAGACACGTACTTGTAGGTTCCCATGCCAAGGAAGACGGCATCGAAATCGTCCACCAGTTCGGCAAATGCGATGTCCTCGCCAATACGCGTGTTCAGAACAAACTCGACGCCCATTCCCTCGAGAATCTCGCGCCGCTGCTGCACGACTTCTTTTTCCAGTTTGAACGGCGGAATACCAAAGGTCAGCAGACCGCCGATTTCCGGGTACGCGTCATAAACGACCGAACGAATACCTTCGCGCGCCAGTATGTCGGCGGCACCAAGCCCGGCCGGACCCGCGCCGACAATCGCAACACGTTTGCCCGCATCCGTGACATTGGACATGTCCGGACGCCAGCCCTGTTTAACAGCCTCATCGGTAATGTACTTTTCAATATTGCCGATGCTGACCGCACCCATCTCGTTAATTGTGCAGGCACCCTCGCATAGGCGATCCTGCGGGCACACCCGGCCGCAAATTTCCGGCAATGAGTTGGTCTGGTGCGACAGCTCTGCCGCTTCGAACAACTTGCCCTCTTCAATGAGCTTGAGCCAGTTGGGAATGTAATTGTGGACCGGGCATTTCCACTCACAATAGGGATTACCGCAATCGAGGCAACGGCCAGCCTGTTGCGCAGCATCGGCGTTATCGAACTGTCCGTAAACTTCACCGTAGTGCTGCACGCGCTCGTCCGCAGACTGCTTGTCCGGGTCGCGCCTTGGCACCTCGATAAACTGCAGGGGATGTTTGGCCATCAGGCTGCCCTGCGCAGCGATTCAATCAGCGAACCGAGCTCGGCGGCTTTGGGCTTCACTATCCAGAACTTCTGCAAGTAAGTCCGGTAGTCATCCTGCAAAGTGGCCGCCCACTCACTACCTGTCAATTCGATGTGACGTGCGATCAGGGTCCGAAGATGATGCAGATGCGCCTCCATGCTCTCTGGCGTGATGCGGTGAATATCGATCAACTCATGATTGTAGCGATCGACGAAATCACGATCGATATCGAGTACATAGGCAAAACCGCCCGTCATGCCTGCGCCAAAGTTCACGCCGCAGCGTCCCAGCACCACCACTACACCGCCGGTCATATACTCGCAACAATGGTCTCCTGCGCCTTCAATCACGGCGGTGGCACCCGAGTTGCGTACCGCAAATCGTTCACCTGCCGTACCCGCGGCAAACAACTGGCCACCCGTAGCGCCGTACAGGCAGGTGTTGCCGATAATGGCTGTTTCATTGGCAATATAGCCGGCCGCTTCGGGCGGGCGAATAACAATGCGTCCGCCGGCCATACCCTTGCCAACGTAGTCGTTCGCATCGCCCAGCAGTGTCATGTTCAGGCCCGAGACATTCCAGGCGCCAAAGCTCTGCCCGGCGGTACCCGTGAGGTTGATCTCCAGCGGATGTTCGGCCATGCCGTGATTGCCATGCATGCGCGCAATCTCGCCCGACAGCCGAGCGCCAATGGAACGATTGAAGTTGCGTACGTCGAAATGAAAACGTCCGCCCGAGAGATTGCGAATGGCCGGCAGCGTTGCTTCGAGCATCTCCTCGGCAAGTTCACCCTTGTCGAACGGCTTATTGCGCAAATCGGTGCAAAACTGCGGTGTGTCGGCCGCCAGCCCACTGTCCGAAATAATCGGGGAGAGGTCGAGGCGATGCTGCTTTGGTGTTTTGCCAGGTTGCAGCTCAAGCAGGTCGACGCGTCCTATCAACTCGGCCATAGAGCGCACGCCAAGCTCCGCCATGAGCTGGCGTAATTCTTCGGCTACGAAATGGAAGAAGTTAATCACCATGTCGGGCAGGCCAATAAAGTACTGGCTGCGCAGTACGTCGTTCTGGGTTGCCACGCCGGTCGCACAATTATTCAGATGGCAAATGCGCAGGTACTTGCAACCGAGCGCCACCATCGGCGCCGTTCCGAAACCAAAACTTTCGGCGCCCAGCAATGCCGCTTTGAGCACATCGAGGCCGGTCTTCAGGCCGCCGTCGGTTTGCAGGCGCACCTTGTGCCGCAGATCATTCGACCGCAATACCTGGTGCGCTTCTGACAGCCCGAGTTCCCAAGGGCTACCGGCGTACTTGACGGAGCTGAGCGGGCTTGCGCCAGTACCACCGTCGTAGCCGGAGATTGTGATCAGGTCAGCGTACGCTTTTACAACGCCGGCAGCGATGGTGCCGACGCCGGGTTCGGCAACCAGCTTCACCGACACCAGGGCGTCCGGATTCACCTGCTTCAGGTCGAAAATAAGCTGCGCGAGGTCTTCGATCGAATAGATGTCATGGTGCGGCGGCGGTGATATCAGGCCAACGCCAGGTTTGGCAAAGCGCAGGCGCGCAATCAGCTCATTAACCTTGTGCCCGGGTAACTGCCCACCTTCGCCGGGCTTCGCGCCCTGGGCGATCTTGATCTGGATGACCTCTGCATTGACGAGGTATTCCGCTGTGACGCCGAAGCGGCCTGACGCGACCTGTTTGATCTTGGAAACACGCTCGGTCTTGTAACGCGCGGGATCTTCGCCGCCTTCGCCGGAATTGGAGCGCCCGCCCATGCGATTCATCGCTATCGCGAGCGCTTCGTGCGCCTCTGGCGAGAGCGCGCCGAGCGACATACCGGCACTGTCGAAGCGCGGCAGGATGTCCTCAATGGGCTCTACTTCCTCAAGCGGCACCGCGGGGCCCGCCGCCTTCACGTGCATCAGGTCGCGCAAGGTGGCGACTGGTCGCTCATTGACGAGTGCAGCGTATTCCTTGTAACGCGCGTAGTCGCCCGTACGCACCGCAGCCTGCAATGTTGAAACAACATCCGGGTTATAGCAGTGGTACTCGCCGCCGTTGACGTACTTGAGCAGGCCACCCTGTGTGACCGGTTCGCGGGGATCCCACGCGATATGGGCCAGTGCCTTCTGGTCACTGAGCAGGTCGTCGAAGTTCGCGCCCTTGATACGTGATGCGGTGCCCGCAAAGCAGCGCTCAACCACTTCGTCGGCGAGGCCTACAATTTCGAATAGCTGTGCGCCGCGATAACTGGATATCGACGAGATGCCCATTTTGGACATGATCTTGAACAAGCCCTTGCGTACACCGCGCCGATAGGCGCGCCCGAGTTGCTGCTGCTTGTCGACATTGCCGCGCCGCCCGATGTCGTGCAAAGACTGGTACACGAGGTACGGGTAAACAGCGGTTGCGCCATAGCCGATCAAACACGCGATATGGTGCGGGTCGCGTGCAACGCCGGTCTCGACGATAATGTTCGCGTCGCAGCGTAGTCCGGCGCGCACCAGGTGGTGATGCACAGCACCCGTCGCCAACAGTGCATGCACGGGCAACTTGTCCTTGTGGATGTAACGGTCGCTTAGCATCACCAGTAACTTGCCCGCGCGCACGCCGGCCTCGGCCTGGCTGCAAATGGCATCCAGCGCGTCAGGCAGCGTCATGTTCGCATCGACGTTGAGATCGATGAAAACCTGGCTGCTCTCGAACATATCAGGGCCCAGCAACTGGCGCAGTTTCCTTTGCGACAGTACCGGTGAATTCATGATCACCTGTTCGGCATGCTCAGGGCCGATATCGAACAAATTGGATTCCCGGCCAATATTCGTCTGCAGCGACATCACGATACGCTCGCGCAACGAGTCGATGGGCGGGTTCGTGACCTGCGCAAACTGTTGTCGGAAATAATCGAACGGCGATCGAACCTTCGACGACAACACGGCCATCGGTGTGTCGTCGCCCATGGAGCCAACAGCTTCCATCTCGGTCTTCGCGAGCACCGCGACCACGTCGTTGATTTCTTCGCGGCTCATGTTGAACATTTTCTGATAGCGCCCGAGCATTTCCGGGTCCATCGGCTCGGCTGCGATGTGCGTATCAACGAGGTCGGAATCGAGGTAGCGTACGCCCTGCTTGAGCCACTTCTTGAACGGCGCGCGAGTCTTCAACCGGTCATGTATGTCGGTGTTATCGAGCAGGCTGCCGTTGATCAGGTCCACTGCCAGCATTTCGCCGGGGCCTAGCCGTCCTTTGCGGACTACGTCCTTTTCTTCGTAGTCGTAAACGCCGACTTCCGAAGCAATCGTGATGTGTCGATCCTTCGTAATGACATAGCGGGCAGGCCGCAGACCGTTTCGATCCAGGCAGCATGCCGCGTATCGTCCATCCGTCAGCACAATACCGGCCGGGCCATCCCAGGGTTCCATCTGGCAATCGTAGAACTCGTAGAAAGCCCGCACGTCCGGGTCGATGTCGTCCACTGTCTGCCAGGCTGGGGGCATGATTATGCGCATAGCCTGCAATACATCCATGCCGCCCGCACGCATGACTTCGAGCATATTGTCGAGACTCGAGGAATCGGAGCCGGTCAGCCCGATAATCGGGTCAAGGTCGGAGATGTCGTCCAGCTTGTCCGAGCAGAAATTCTTGGCGCGCGCCTGGGCCCAGTTGCGGTTGCCCTGGATCGTATTGATCTCGCCATTGTGTGCAAGGAATCGAAACGGCTGTGCCAGCTTCCATTCCGGGAGTGTGTTGGTTGAGAAGCGTTGATGAAAAACGCACACCGACGATTTCAGCCGGGGATCGCGCAAGTCCGAGTAGAAAGTCGCCAGCAGGTGCGGCATGACCATGCCTTTGTAGCTGATCGTTACCGACGACAAGCTGGCAATGTAGGTGCCCGTGTCCTGCAAATTATTCTCGGCACGGCGGCGCGCAAGAAACAGGCGGCGGTTGAAACGCCCTCGCGGCATCCCCGCAGGCGCGTTGACAAAAAGCTGCTCGATTCTCGGTAAAGTCCGCAGCGCAAGCTCGCCACAAGCCTCCTTGTCAGTCGGCACGACACGCCAGCCGGCACACTCGAGCCCGATATTGGCAACCGCCTGCTCTATAATTTTGCGGGCACGCGCCGCGACTTGCTCATCCTGGCTGAGAAACACCGTCCCGGTGGCAAACCGCTCGTTGAGGCTGAAGCCGAGTTCGTTGCCGACCTCGCGGAAGAACGACTTTGGAAACTTGATCAGCAACCCGCAGCCGTCGCCAGTCTTGCCGTCTGCCGCTACGGCACCTCGATGCGTCAGGCGGGCGAGCGCCGAGATCGCCGTCTCCACGACCCAGTGGCTGGGCAGGTCGTCAAGATTGGCGATCAGGCCAAAGCCGCAACTGTCGCGGTCAAAGGCCGGGTCGTATAGCCCGTTTGCGTTTCGTGGCGTCATGCAATCCTTGGCAGCGCAAGCCAACGGCCTGCGCCAGTCTTTGATAATTTTTGAGTTGTATCGTCGCCGTTGCGTCGGACGGCGCAGGAACTACAGCGCGACCCGAGCAGGTCAGTATAGTTGCCGCCGGCGAGCGCTCGCTATTGCACTGCAATATTACGCATGAAACTCACTGCAAGACAATCACTTAGCATGAAGTGTCGCAAGCAGCGAAACGGGCGGGGCGCTTGGTTGCGCGCGTAACTTTAGGCTTGTTGCGCCCGCTTGGATCGTTAGCGCAGCGCAGAGAACATTCGAACCGCGCCGCTTTTGCTGAATCGGGCGGGCCGGGTACCGGGGATATCGATACCGAGTTCGCCCTGCAGCTCGTAGCTCAAGTCGCGTCGCCCCCCGTCGCGCGCAGCGAACATCAGTTGCGGTGCAGTTTGCAGCAGATCGAGATCGACCCGAATCGAAAACGCGCCGTCGCTGCCAGCGGGGATGTCGAGCGCGCAAGCGGCTGTGCCACTCGCAAATCGGTTGCCGTCGAGCCGGACATCGTAGTGGATGGACCGAATTGGCAGCGGGAATGAATTCGGATTGGTAACATCAAATGACAGGAGAACAGTCTGCGACCTGAAGTCGACGTGTTCAATTTCTACATTGCGCAAGCTGACCCCGGGCGTTGCGGGCAGTTCATCGAGCGATGCGCACCCGAGAAGTTGCAGGCTCAAAACGAGCAACATACCCCGCATTACTACGAATAGATTCATAACGCCCCCGTCCGTGATCGTGTCGTTACTAGTTTGCCGGCTGCCCCAGCGCTCCCCAGCGAGCCGAAAGCAGGCGCCATTCGCTATAGCTGTCACTGCCTTCCGGGGCCTCAAGTTCGAGTTCAAAGCGGTAGGCATCGGCGCTGATTCCCAGTGCGCTGTTGCTGGTCCCCGCCATGCCGACGGTCACCCGCACTTCGGCTGCGGTTGTACCGTGCATCATGACGTCCTCAATGTTGGTCAATAAGACGATCTTGCCCTGGCGCAGGAAATACAGACGCAGCAGATTCTCGATGTCCGCCGCCCGATTGCCGCGCGCATCCGTATAGCCGTCGGCGATCAGGTCCATGATGGCCCCGCGCTCTTTCTCCTGTGCCGCGGCCGCAACGGCGGCGACCCACGCCCGGACTTGCTCTTCGGGATCGGTACGGGCCCCGCCGCAAGCGCTCATCAGCAACATCAGGGCAAGCAGACAGGTTGCCGTGCGGCAAATCCTGGAATCCGGAACCCGGTTCGATCCGTATCTGGTCGTCATCTGCTAAAGTCTACGGCGAATGGGGCGCGGAGCGCATAATGCGGCCGATTTCGTGAACTGGTTCGCACTTTTTCGACCAGGGCACTCGTTTCCAGGCCAGCGCAACCCGAGCGGTCGCGCAATGGAGTGACAGCAATGGCAGTAAAACTATTAAGTGAATCCGCAGACGCGACGATTACGGATGAAGATCAGCTTCGTATCGAGAAAATCCTGTCATTCTGGTTTCGCGAACAACAGCTGAGCGCTCCGCAGATCGACCGCCGCATGGATATCTGGTTTGGCGAAGACGCCGCCTTTGACGCGGAGATTGAAAAGGATTTTGCCGACGACATTGAGCAGGCGTCCGATGGCAAGCTGACACACTGGGCCGAAGAACCGCGGGGCCGATTGGCGCTTATACTGTTGCTCGACCAGTTCCGGCGTAATGTCTACAGGGGGTCCGCCAAAGCCTTTGAAAAAGACCCAATCGCGCTGAAGCTGTGTGTCGAAGGCGCGATCGCCAAGAAAGACCAAAGCCTGACCCCTATTGAACGTGTGTTCTTCTACATGCCGCTGCAGCATGCTGAATCACGCAAGGTGCAGGCAAAGTCCGTCGCACTGTACAACAAGCTCGCAGAAGCGGTATCGCCTACCTACCAGGAAACATTCAGCACCGTTGCACAGTTCGCCGAACTGCATCACGACATTATCGAGCAATTTGGGCGCTTCCCGCATCGCAACGAGCTTCTCGGGCGCAAGAACACGCCGGAAGAGGATGAGTATCTCGCCGGTGACAGCCCCGATTTCGGCCAAACCCCTGCGGGCTGACGGGCGACCGAACAGCGGTATTGCCCCCCATTGCCGGCATGATTCGCCCGGCTATTGCGCGTTCACTTGCGCGGGTGCCTGCAAATTGCGCTTTGAAATTCGGGCGTAGCGAACACCGAGCAACACGGCCGCAATACTCAGACCAACGACAAACCCTGCCCAGATATAGTTGGGCGGCAATTCGTAGGTAACCGCCGCAAGGTAGGCCAGCGGAAATGCCACGACCCAGTATGCAAAGGTATTGATGACCATCGGCAGGCGTGTGTCCTTGTAGCCACGAAGGGCGCCAGCGCCACCGATCTGCAAACCGTCGGCTACCTGGAAGATCGCCGCCATAAAGAGCAGGCTGATTGCGATCCCCTGCACGGTTTGGTCATCCGTATACAGGCTCACAATCGAGTCGCGAAAGATCATCATGAACAGCGCCGAACAAGTCATGAACGCGCCGCACACAAAAATTCCAAAAGCACCGGCGTAGCGCGCTCGTAACGGGTCACCAGCACCCAGTTCATGACCGACACGAATGGTAATCGCGGAACTTAGCGCGAGCGGCACCATGAACATGGTCGATGCAAAATTGATCGCGATCTGGTGCGCAGCGGTGATCTCCGTGCTGCGTGTCCCCATGAGCAGCGCCACAGCATTGAACAGGCCGGCTTCGGCGGTAATCGTTACCGCGATGGGTAAACCGAGCACCAGGATCTCGCGCAGCACAAACGGCCGCGGTGGCGACAATCGCGAAAATATATGCAGCGGCTTGTACGTCTTGTTGAGCAACATATAAGTCGCAAGGATGATGCCGATAATCCACATCGTAATGGCGCTGGCGAGACCGCAGCCAACGCCACCCAGTGCCGGCAGGCCAAAGTGCCCGTACATGAGCACCCAGTTGAGGAACACATTGCAAACGAGCGCGAATATCGACGTGTACATGATCGGCTTGGTCACGCCGATCCCCTCGGTGGTGAAACGCAGTGCGAGAAATACAAAGATTCCCGGCGCGCCCAGGGAAATTGCCTTGGTGTAGGCAATCGTCAGGTCGCGAAAGTCTGTGTCGATGTTGATGGCTGTCAGGAACGGTTCCACCAGCCACTGTGCGACGAAGATGACCGGCACCGCGAAGGCCAGGCCCAGGTATATCCCCTGGCGCGCATAGCGCCCGATCAGCTCCGGCCGGCCCGCGCCATAGTGGCGCGCCGCAATCGGGGCGATGGCCATGAGCGTCCCGAGGCAGACGGTAAACATAAAGAACCAGACGCTGGCACCAATCGCCACGCCGGCCAGTGTCCGCGCACCCAGCCTGCCCGACATGACTGCGTCGGCAAACTGCATGCCCGCAACAGCAAGGTTGTTGACGATCAGCGGGCCGGCGATACGCGACAGGCGTCCCAGCTCGTTGCGCCAGGACAGAGGTGCGTTAACGAGGCTCACAACAAATACTTTTTATGCTTTGCTTATTTTGCGCATGATTGCACGGCTGGGCAGCGTATACAGCCTTTTTCTTGGCCCCGTCGGCGCGCGCCCATCTACGGTTTGCCGATCCAATGGTGTAAAGTTCTCACCCATTCGTTTATCCCTTTTCTTGCCTGGAGGCAAACATGCTGCATGATGGTCGCGCAATTCGGGTCGCTGTGGTTGGCGGCTCCCGCATACCTTTCTGCCGGGCCTATACCAATTACAAACATTGTTCCAATCAGGACATGATGACGGCTGCCCTTGAAGGGGTGGTTAATCGTTTCGACCTCAAGGGTCAGACAATTGGTGACGTTGCCCTCGGCGCGGTCATCAAGCATTCCAGGGACTGGAACCTCGCCCGTGAATCGGCGATCAGTTCAGGCCTCTCCATGCGCACGCCCGGCGTTGACCTGCAACGTGCCTGTGGCACGAGCCTCGAAGCAGCCGTGCTGATCGCAAACAAGATCGCGCTTGGCCAGATCGACAGCGGTATTGCCGGTGGCGTCGACTCGATCAGTGACGCACCCGTGGTTTACAAGGACGACTTCCGGCGCATCCTGATGGATGCCTACACGTCGCGGTCCTTTCTCGGCAAGCTCAAGCCCTGGCTGCGCCTGCGCCCCAGCTACCTTGCGCCACTGACACCAAGCGTCGTCGAGCCACGCACCAAACTTTCAATGGGCGAGAGCATGGAGATCACAGCCCAGAAATGGGACGTGCAACGCGAGCACCAGGATCAGCTTGCGCTGGCGAGCCACGTTAAGGCGGCGGCCGCCTATGATGAGGGCTGGTACAAGGACATCGTCGTGCCTTACATGGACTGCGAGGAAGACAACAATATTCGCCGCGACACAACGTTCGAGAAACTCGCAAAACTCAAGCCTGTGTTCGACAAGGGCGAAGACGCAACCATGACCGCCGGCAACAGCACACCGCTGACGGACGGCGCTGCAGCGGTGCTACTTGCCTCCGAAGACTGGGCGCGCAAGAAGAACCTGCCGATTCTTGCTTACCTGACATTTACCAAGACGGCAGCCGTTAATTTCGTCAGCGAAGAAGGTCTCTTGATGGCGCCCGCGTACGCGGTGTCCGACATGCTCAAGCAGGCGAATCTCAGCCTGCAGGACTTCGACTTTTACGAAATTCACGAAGCATTTGCGGCGCAGACCATTGCCACACTGAAAGCCTGGCAGTCTGAAGAGTTTTGCCGGACACGCCTCGGCCGTAATGAAGCAATGGGGCCGATTGACCTGACCCGGCTGAACATGAAAGGCGGCAGCATCGCCATCGGCCATCCATTCGCGGCAACCGGCGCACGGATCGTCGCCGCTATGGCAAAAATGCTCAGCGAGAAGGGTTCCGGAAGAGGGCTAATCTCAATCTGCACGGCCGGCGGCATGGGCGTGTGCGCGATTATGGAAGCCGCGCCGCAGTAAGAAATCCTTCGGTACTGAACAAGGAGCAGACGTATGTCGGACCTCAGCACCGGACTGGCTTTTCTAAATTCGATTCTCTGGCACGAATACGTGCTCTACGCGATCGTGGGCACGGGCGTGCTATTCACCGTGTGGAGCGGCTTCTCGCAGTACTGGGCTTTACGGCACGGCCCCGCTGTTGTGCGCGGCAAATACGACGACCCGAACGACCCAGGTGCGATCAACCATTTCCAGGCGCTCGCGACTGCGCTGTCTGCCACCGTCGGACTTGGCAATATCGGCGGTGTCGCGCTCGCGATCGCACTTGGCGGGCCCGGGGCCGTGTTCTGGATGTGGGTCGTCGGCCTCCTCGGTATGGCCATCAAGCTCACCGAAGTCACGTTGACGATGCTCTACCGCAACACCGAGGACCCCGACAATCCACACGGTGGACCAATGTGGGTGGCTGCACGCGCCCTGCAGCACAAGGGCTGGCCGCGGCTCGGCCGCACTATCGGCATCGTATTTTGTGTGTCCCTGCTGGCATCGACGGCAACCGGCGGCAATATGTTCCAGGCCTGGAATGTCGGCGAGATTACGCAAACCTACTACGGTGTGCCGACGTGGGTCTCCGGCATCGTCCTCGCACTGATAGTGGGTGCTGTCATCATTGGCGGCATCCGCCGAATTGGCCGCTTCGCAGCCACCGTGGTGCCGCTCATGGTTGCCGCCTACCTCGTGGCTGGCATCTGGGTACTCGCCGCCAATATCACCGAAGTACCGGCGATGTTTGCGCTGATCGTAAAGTCAGCGTTTGCCCCGTCCGAAGCGGCGGGTGCGTTCATAGGCGGCTCGGCGGCGTCTGCATTCCTGTTTGGTATGAAGCGGGCCATTTTCTCCAACGAAGCCGGCCAGGGATCGTCGCCCATGGTGCATGCGGCCGCGAAAACCGACGAGCCGGTGCGGGAAGGTATCGTGGCCGGGCTGGAGCCGTTCATCGATACGATCGTGGTCTGTACGTTCACAGCGCTGATCATTTTATCGACGGGCATCTGGAGTCGCGCGCCAGACATGCCCTTTGCCGCTGAGCCGGCCTTCGCTGAGACGGCACAAGGCTGGGCGCTGACAGATACGGAACTGGCAGGCGATGACTGGTACGCAGGCGACAGCGTTTCCGTTGTGGTGCGTGCAGGAGAAAACGAGACCACCGCGAACAGCCTGCACCGAATATCGGGCAATGTCGTCGCTGTTGCGGATGGCTTTGTAGCACAGTGGAACGTCTTTTTGGGTGCTGAAAAACCCGAGTTTGTCAGTGACGGCTTCTATCGGGACTACGTCGGCGCCACGCTGACAGCGAAGGCTTTCGACTCCGTAACACCGGGTCTTGGCAAGTGGGTTATTACGATCGCCGTCTGGCTATTCGCACTATCGACAATGATTTCCTGGAGCTACTACGGCGAGCAGGCAATTGTGTTCCTTGGCGGCGAAAAGCCGGTTCTTGTTTACAAGATTGCTTACTGCGGCCTGATCATTGTTGCAACGCTGGGCTTTGTTAAGACCAACGCGGACCTCGACAATGTGATCGGGACCGGTACCGGCATCATCATGTTTGCGAACATTCCGATTCTCTGGATGTTCGGCTACCAGGCGATGCGTGCCTACAAGAATTACATCGCCAGGCTCAAGGCCGGGCAGGTCGGGCCCGACCACCCCGCGCCGTCCATCGACGACCTGCTGTCGGGGCGCGATGTCATGCGCTAGGTCGCTTTCCTGTTTTTCTTCCGCAATGCGTTCAGCGCCTTGTCGATCTGCTCTTTCGCCTGCCGGGTTAAACCACCGCGCGCATATTCGTCGATAACATAAGACTCCATCCGGGTAACCACCTGATCAATACTCACCGCATTGTCGGTGTCCGGCTGTGGCGCAGCATGTCCGGAGTGCTTGAGGGCGCCAAACAGGTCGATCCACTGCTCACTGCGCCGCCCCATCGCCAGCAGCTGATAGAACTGCGGGCCTGGCTTGCCGCCGGAACCCGACAACAGACTGGCGATCAGCGCAATGAATGAGGCCGGCACCAGCAGCACATCGCGAAAGCCATCAATCACAAGTTTGACCTGTAGCAGCGCCGCGTCGCGAATCAGTGCCCAGCGTCCGGGAACCGGCAATTCGTCTTCGGAGAGTTCGCCCATTTCGTTATCCAGATCACAAAAGCGTTGCAAGACAAGCAATTATACCGCCTGATGCTGGATCAGTATGCGGCTTTCCAGTACTGTTACCAGCACTTTTCGCGGTCCAAAGTATCATGCCGACGTATCAGTCATCGCCGTCTTTTGAACACGGTCTCGCGGAGAGCCTCGGTGTTCTTCTCGTAAACCTTGGCACTCCCGACGCGCCTACCCCGTCGGCAGTACGCCGGTATCTCGCCGAATTCCTCTGGGACCCGCGCGTTGTCGAGTTGCCCCGTGCACTCTGGTGGCTGATCTTGCACGGCGTCATTCTCAGAACCCGGCCCGCACGTTCAGCGCGCGCGTACCAGAAAATATGGACCGACGACGGCTCGCCGCTGCTGCTGCATTGCCAGGACATTCGCGCAAAAGTTCAGCAACAGCTCTCCTCCAGACTCAGCGGGCGCGTGGAAGTAAGGCTTGGTATGTCGTACGGGCAGCCTGCAATTGCCAGCGCGCTTGAAGAGCTGTTCAGCGCTGGCGCGCGCCGGATGGTGGTCCTGCCGCTGTACCCGCAGTACTCCGGAACAACCACAGGCTCGGTGTTCGAAGCCGTCACGGCAACACTGGCACAACGTCGCTGGGTACCGGAGCTGCGCTTTATCAATCACTATCATGACGCGCCTGGCTATATCAGTGCGCTGGCGAACAGCATCCGCGATCACTGGCAGGCGCACGGCCGCGGTGAAAAACTGATGTTCTCGTTTCATGGTGTGCCGCAACGAACCTTGCTAAGCGGCGACCCGTATCATTGCCAGTGTCAGAAGACCGCCCGGCTGGTTGCCGAGGCCCTGGCGCTGGAGCCGGAGCAATGGGTGGTGGCATTCCAGTCGCGGGTTGGGCGTGAAGAGTGGTTGCGACCGTATGCTGACGAGACGATCAGTAGCCTCGGTCAGTCAGGCCTTGGCAAGCTTGATGTTGTATGCCCGGGATTCTCAGCCGATTGCCTCGAAACGCTTGAAGAAATCGCGATTCAGAACAATGAACTGTTCCGCGCGGCCGGCGGTGGCGAACTGGTTTACATACCGGCATTGAATGCGGCGGCCGCACATGTTGAGTTTCTCGCTGGCCTGGTAGAGACCACCTGTGGCGGCTGGCCGGAGACAAACCAGGCCGACGCCACGCTGAGCGACAAAGAGGCTGAAGAATCAAAGCGCCGTGCACTGGCGATGGGTGCAGCCAGGTGAGTGGCGCCGGCGCTTTTCTGGAGTTCAGCGTAAGAACGCCCGATATTCTTGAGTCGCTGAACTTTTACAAACTGCTGGGTTTCGAAGAGCTTTCCATCGGTGAGGTATGGCCGCACAAGTACACGGTCGTCAGCGACGGTGTGCTGAACATCGGCCTGCATGACCGGGAATTCGATTCGCCCGCCCTTACCTTCGTGCAACCGGATCTCGCCAAACATGCGCGCTCGATGAGCGACCACGGTTTCGAATTCACCCGCATGCAGCTTGGCGAAGACGCTTTCAATGAACTGCACCTGTCCGACCTCGACCAGAATACGGTCATCATGCTCGAGGCGCGGACGCACTATGGCGCCGATGAAGATCACATCGATTCAGCCTGCGGCACCTGGTTTGAATTGACGATGCCCGTTAAGGACGCCGTGCACGCAGCACGGTTCTGGGCGCCCCTCGCACCGGTCGTTTTGAAGATGCGGGAAGAACCGACGACGCACATGCGCTTTGACGCCGGCGGTATTGCACTTGGGCTATCCGAAAGTATTGCGCTGCACGGTCCCTCCCTGTGCTTCAAGTGCCATGACAGGGACGCTATAGAAGCACTGTGCGAACAGCATGGATTTGCGAGCCAGACATTTCCGGGCTTTGAGGGCGCCTTTCGTGCAATCAAGGCACCGGAAGGCACCTGTCTTTACCTGTTCGACGAAGACTTCCTTGGCGAAGCGATTGAGGTTGATGAATCAGACGACCTCAGCGAGTTTCCCCGCTGAGCTAAGCGTGTTGTGCATCGGGCGGCGCGTTTTCGTCGCGTTCTTCGTCCTTCTCGTAGTTTGTCCATTCCCAGTAAGCCGAGCCGCACTTCGGGCAGGCGTGATGAATGGCGAATCCGATCGGCCGGTCCTGCCACTTGTGCCCACATTCACAGCATTGGTTTCTCGCAATCATCGCTTTTAGAAAATTCCTTGCGCCTGGCTGGCCGTCAATTCTTGTGCGGCCGGTATGGCCGGATGAAATGTATCAGCAGACCCGCCAGCAACATTAGCAAGGAGACATACATGCCGCTACGCCAGAAATTGCTCGCCTTGCGCACGATATCGAACTCTTGCACGTATATCGTCTCACAAGCGCCATCGCCGGTATCGAGCCGCGTGGTGCTGGTACCCCGTGTGCCACCGTTCGCACTCGCATAAGACGCCAGGTAACCGCGGACGCGAATCTGGTCGCCGATCCTGATATCTCGCAGCTTTTCACGCAGGCGCGGGTCATCCGAGATCAAATGATTGTTGGACAACTCATAGATATCGAACGCATCCCAGGCGGCCTGATCCCGCGTTTGCACATTGCAGGTAAAAATGCCGTTCCAGAAAGTAATCTCGTTGAGCAGCGGACTCGCAGCGGTATCGCCCCAGAGCACGCAGACATCCAGCATATTCAGGTGATCGTTTGACTGCCGGTGCATGCGACTGTTGCCATCGTGATGCCGAAAGGAAACGACCAGCCCGTAGAGCTCATAATCGTATTGCGGCGTAATGGCATAGTCGACGCCCTTGAAACTGGCCTCAAAACCCGTCTTCGACGCGCGAGTTTGCCGCGGCTCCGACGCCAGTTCCGGGACCAGCCGCATATCAGCGGGCAGATGATTCCGGTTCCACCAGCAAAGCAGCAGAAGCAGCGCACTCGAAATGATCAGCAGGTTATTCGCTTTCAAAAAATGCTCGATCCAGAATCCATCGGGAATCGCAGCATAGCTTTGCGCCGAAGGGTGGGCGTTGATTCAGTGCGCAATTCTGGCGCTGACTCAGGCCCCGTGCAGATCGGCGAGCCGCTCCGCCTGTCGCCGCAGCGCCATGCCGATGTCGGCTTCGTCAAACAAAGCGTTGATTGCGCCAAGGTCCGGCCTCGCCGGACGCAGGAAGCGCTCCGGGTCGTCCATGGGCGCATCACAAGCAATGCCCGTTAATTTTCGAGCAAGAACCGCGGCCTCGCGATGCTGTTCGAGACGCGCACCCAGCTTCTTTGCACCACGCACCTCGACCTCGTGAACTCGGTCTATGTTTGCGTAGATATTGTCGAGAGTTCCGAAGTGCCTGAGCAGGGCGCTTGCCGTTTTCTTACCCACACCCGGCACGCCCGGTATGTTGTCGACAGCATCGCCTGCCAATGCGAGAAAGTCGGCAATCTGTTCCGGCCAGACGCCGAACACATCCGGTATCCGGTCGTAAGCCAGCTTGCCTTTGCCCGCAAAATCCCAGAACACATCCGCGCTGCTCAGTAACTGCGTCAGGTCTTTGTCACGACTGACGATGGTCGACGCCCGACCCTGCGCCCGGCCGAGGCCTACGAGCGTACCGATCAGGTCATCGGCTTCATAGCCCGGGTCTGCGCACTCCATTAAACCGAGCGCACGCGCAAACCGGCGACACTGGCCAAACTGCCGTCGCAACTCCTCGGGTGCCGGTTCACGATTGGCCTTATACAGCGGGTAAATCTCGTTACGGAATGAACTCGAGAGACTCTCATCAAACGCCACCGCGATATGCCCCGGCCGCACCTGCTCCATGAAATCGCCAAGAAACCGGCAGAACCCGTACAAAGCGTTAACCGGGTTACCTTCCCGATCGACCATATCGTCAGGCATCGAATAGTAAGCCCGAAAAATATAGACACTCGCGTCGATCAGATACTGCATCGAAGCAGTATAACCAAACCCCGCCAGGAACACGGAACCCCGGTCCAAAACTACAGCGCTTTAGCTTATGCGTACGGCGGCCACGCTCCGGGGCTTTGGCT
>TARA_R110002049_G_scaffold20717_1_pt1 | contig 18173 bp, 12 predicted proteins | sample TARA_R110002049 | Tara Oceans TARA_R110002049 (sample SAMEA4396941) | marine metagenome | biome: Polar Biome; feature: [SRF] surface water layer (ENVO:00010504); material: water (ENVO:00002006), including particulate matter (ENVO:01000060) such as... | depth 5 m | reverse complement strand
CCGGGCGACGGTGTGGTGTTTCGACAGAAAATGCAGGAGGTGCTGCATAAGTTGCGAGATCAGCACGGCGTGCGACAAATTCATTTGATGCCCTGCGCGTCGAATGCCGCTTGTGTATTCTTTGGCCAGGCCTATGACAATTATCACCCGGAAGTGGTTATCTACGATTTCGCCGGTGCTGACGAACCTATGGTGGCAAGGATACGTATCAGAAATCACGAGAACCAATGTGTGGTAGAAGCGGTTTCCAATTGATAGATTAGATGCGCTTGCCGCCTGGAAATTGAAATAGACCAACAACTGGTGTCTGCCACAGAAACACCACCTGAACAACGACAATAAGCGTAATAAGCACGCAACATACCTGTGCCGGCAAAACGCAATGATAGCTACTCCACTGTCTGGCTACTTATCAGTTTCTGCGGCTTTGGCTCGTACGCTCGTAGGATCTGCTGAGTCCCGAATCCAGGAAGACCTGTTCTCGGTGAAACTCAAGATACTGCCCTTGTTCAGTCGAGAAGCTACCTACGTTCATGGTTCCATCACCAATTCCCATTCGACGTATCGATTCACGATGAACCACAGGCGAGACCAGTAATTTACCGCTGTTTTCGAATGATATGAAACCGCGATCAAATAGATGATCGATCGTAGGCGTTAAAAGCAGTCCATTGCAACCGTCTAACCGCTCCTCGTTGGACTGGCAATCCCGCCAAGGCTTGCTGTGACTAGCTACCAGATGTTCGAGGCGGTCCACTCGGGTTACGCGACATCTTTTTTCGATCTTGGCAACGTTCCGACGGAACTGACCTTGACCTCGACGGGCAGTGATTATCGCCTTTCGTTCGGTATCGGATATGGAGGGCGCGGATTGAATTTCTAAGACCAAGTGTTCTTCCCATTGAGCAACCTCTTCGGGAACTTGGCCCGGATCAAAGGACGCCAGGTCGGCGGCCTGCAAATGGTCGACGATAGTCCTCGCTTGATGGCCTACAAGACCAACCAATACGTGCGCCATAGCCTCTGGAACTGCGGCAAGGTATACGCTTTGAAGACCGTTGCCGTTAGCGTGTAATGGGGAGTATTTTGTTGGCAGGGTCGGCGCGAGTAGGTTCATATGGTCCGCCGGGCGGATCGGATTAGTGACCTTCGTGTAGCGCACGCGCACCTTCCAGCCGATGTTGCTCCAGTTCTGCCCGGAGCTACCGAATTCCTCCGGTTTTGGGGCCTCGAAAGCGGTACCGAGTGCTACGCCAATTGCGACAATTCGGGCCCCCTTGAACGAAAAGATAATATCGCCCGGCGCGACGTCGCGCATGTAGTCGTAGAACGCATTCCGATGGCCATTGGCCTTGCGCTTCGGAGACCAAAGATACCCACCTTCAAACTCCTGTTTGAAGGTTTGGTTCTGATTCACCCACCAATAGCGCATCCGCAGACTTTACTGCAAATCTGGCGGCTTTGTCTTGCATCAGACCGCGAAGGAGTTGGTATTTGCATTGCGACGTACTCGTGGTGCTACGCTTCGCTTCAAACCGATAATGACTGTTGAAATGAAGCTACACATACTGAGTGATGTACATACAGAATTCGCCGACTTCACACCGCCGGACGTCGACGCGGATATTGTCGAATGCAGCAATTCCCAAATTGCTGTTTTGGTGAACTAACGTTCAAATGGATGGCGGCGCGAGAAAATCTGACCATTGTCTACGTTCGCAATGTGCCGGTATTTGTCTCGAAGCCGCTCGAACCGATGTGTTGATAATTTCTCGACTTCAGACTTTGAAAAATACCTACAAAAGACTCCCAAGAGCGCATCGGGAACAGAGAAAGCGGGTTCATGCTTTTTTGGGCTAATCGTTACTTCGGGTTTCGTCAGCGGCCGTCTATCATCGGCTTGTGTCAAGCGTCGATATAGCATTTCGACAGAATCTGTCAAACCCTTGCGCGATACATGCGAGTTTTCTTCGAAAATAATGTCTACATGTGCTCGGTCAAAACCCTTTAGCCGGCGAGGCAATAGACTATTTAATAGCTTCAAATAGAGTGACTCATAGTCCCCATCCCTATCAAATGTGCCGAATGCGATATAAGCCCGAAAGGGCAAAGTCGTCAATAACTTCGAAAAGCTTGTCCGAAGGTCCTCAGGTGCATCTGACCAATGAAGCCCTTTCCTCTCAAGGTTTTTCTTCTTGCCAGCCGAGAACGGATCCATCAGGTGTTCTTGAAGGTGATCTTTAATAGCAGTGCGAACACTACAGAGTCGCTCAGTGGTCACGCAGGCCAGCGCAAGATATTCGTGGCCATCGGCACAGAACTGAGCTTCGTCGACTAGAAAAGCAACTTTAACACTAGACGCGTCATGTCGTGGTGCATAACTCACGCGCGCAGGTTCCGATGCAAGACATTCATTCCACTGTTCACGGAGTCTTGGCGCCAACTTCGATTCAATAGAGGCAACATAGCGAACGGTTCCGTCAATGCGGTTAATGCCAGTTTGATATGGTTCTTTAGTATCTCGCTGTAGGTGATCGAGGATGCCGTGCTTTTGTATGTAATACAGTTCTTGGCGCAGTCTTCGCTTAAATCGTCGTGGTACGTGCGGACAATCTGGATCAGAAATACTCAATCCAGTGACAAAATGCGCCTGGCCGTTTCTTGTGACTCTCGTCTTATCTTGTGACAGGCTGAATCCCTCGCCGTGCAAGATGTCGACGACTTCAACGAAATTAGGCAAATCCTCGCCAGAAATTGAGATATCGTCTGCATAGCGGGTGTACATACAATCATGAGTTATAGCGAGGTCAGTCAGTTTCTGGTCGAGGGCTAGACAGGTCAAATTGGCGAGCATTGGGCTGGCATTTAGCCCGAGCGCGAGTTTGTCCTCAATCGTTGCAAATTTACTCAAGAGATCCGCTACTGTTGCTCGGACTCCCAATATTTTGAATAGATTCTCTAGTCGATACCTGGTGATACTTGGAAAGAAGTCCCTGATGTCACAGCGAAGCAGAAATTGTCGACCGCAATGCCGTGCCGCATTGTCTCTTATGCCCCGGCCGCGCACATATCCGTACGCCGAATTATGCGGAAATGCCGGCTCTGCGTTAGCCGCGAAATTGGCGAACCGCCGTGCGAATGCTCTATGCGCATCTCGTATGTCGCTATCCAGGACATCCCAGACGGTGCGATAGCCTTTCGTTTTGTTTTTTTTCGGAATGCGATGACGGAAGTAAATGCTGTCGTCGTCTGAGGGCATTTGCCCAGCCGATATCGCAGCTTCGAAGCGAGCCTGGTCAATTCCTAGAAATACTACGAGATCTTGGATCGTCTTCGGTTTTCGAAAATTGAAATCTTGGGCCATGAATTGAAGGGACGGTTGAACTCAGGAGTAAAGCTAGTAGTACTCATACGAGCGGGTGCGACTCGCACCCCAAACCATGTAGTCCAACCGTCTTGGCTATGCTACATCATTAGGCTCTGCGCGGGGCGCAATACCGATACGCCAATGAAGATGTGTGAGCTTCGCGTGGGTCGATTCTGAACGGTCCTGGATTGTACTGCAATTAGCGCAAAGGACGCCCCGGTAACTATATAAAAAATGATTGCATAATCAATCATTTAAAATGATAAAAACCCGCTTTTCGATTGTTTGATTCCTCTGTTTGGCGCTACCCTCTAAACGACTTTTGTCGTCTGCAGGTTTAATCATTGAGCCTCTTTGGGAGTTTGAGTCACGTTAGTTTAGGTTCTTGCTCATGTGCTGTATTCATCGAATTCAAATTTGATATCAGGGTAATAGAGAGCCATATTCAGCGTTGGTATCTGAAGTTTCGGGACATTTTTGACCAGTTGATACGTCGTAATGAGCGCGGATCTTCCCTCGGACTCAGGTCCAATTTCTGAGAGTAGTTCCCAGCGCATGCCGAGAGTGGTGATTGAATTTATAAATAGAATGGCTTGTTCGTAAGTCGAAAGCTGTCCTCGCAACAGTTTTCCGTAAGTATACTTTTCTTGATTGGAAAGCTGTTCTTGGGACTCTAAATATCGAAAGCTTTGGAACAGGTGTCGAAAATAGTGTCCCAGGCGCGATTGGTGTCCACCGTAATATTTTTCAAATGGTTTGGTGCGAGAGCCTGAGCCGATAATGTCGTTGCGGCTATCCAAATAGTCATTGTCACTGCGGCGCCGGTAAGCGTTGTCGACCGTCCCCAAAAGCCTACTGTTCTGCTGACTAGCTAACTCTACCCATTGACGCCATCGTTTCTCATATTTTTGTTTTGGCTTTAGTTGAAGGAAAAAAATTAGACGGTGTAGGAAATTGTCGCTGAATCGGGCATGGAACCTCGCCTTTATGATTGTTTGACCCTCAATGCCTAGCCCGTAATACACAATTGAATACGCGATATCGACGGAAGCAAGCTCCAATTCAGATATATTTTTCCTACTATCGATGAGACGTTGGAGCAGTGCGGAATAATGGGATGTTATCTCACTATCAGGATTGTTGACTTTAGTAAATCGCAAGACCTCTCTGTGGCACTCTTCGAACTCTCGAAATATCGCCATCGCCACTTGCCGCCGAGTGTAATGAGGCCCTCCGTTCTTCTTTTTGTGTCTAGAGTAAGCCCACTCGTCTACGTTACTCCGATGCAATCGGATCATTTCGAAAAAAGTCGCTTCAAACGCTCGATTCTTACTTTCGTGAGATTGTTCGCGGAATGTTAGAACTATCAGAAGCGTTCCTGCCAAGGCAAAAAAGGTCCCTGCGATTCCGCCAATAATCGTTCCGAATTGCGCGCTGACTTCGAAGTCCGCTGGTGCTGTTGTCCAGACATGTAATCCTTGAATCCATCCCCGCAAGAGCACTCCGAAAATAATGAGCAAGCCAATGACGATTGCAGTTACTGCGACTGCCAAAAGCACCTTCTGATGTCCGGAGAATCGGGTCACCGAACGTCCAGAACTTGTCATTGCGTTAAAATCCACAAATCGGTGATTCCATACTAGAAGTGCGCGTGTGTGATACGTTTCGACCTTTCATTATATGCTTCGAATAGCATGCGAAAATCCACAATCGAAAACCGGACCTAAGCGTAGACTAAAAGCACATTGCCTTTATCTTTGATGGAATCAGCAAGTCTACTTCTGTTTGTATTCGCTCTTTATCGATTTCAAGAAGGTCACGCGTGAATTTTGCGGGGAATAGTGATGCATTGCTATGAAAAGTGATGCAAGCTGTGCAACCGAGGCCCCGGTAACTAATTGAAAATATCAATTTAATTAAACCCTTAGACTTCTGAAAGTTCGTGTCCCGGCGGTTCGCCTCGGCCGCATAACCCTCCTTTCTTTCTTTGATCGTTATTACAGTAGGTTAGGGTGTTTAATACGCTACAGCGTATAAACTCAATTTATACGCTGTAGCGTATATTGACAGTTTATACGCTGTAGCGTATAAATGGAGGGGAGGGAGTTCTTTCGCATGAAACAAATCGCACGCACACCCAAACAGATCGGGGCGATCATTCGCCGCGCACGCCGTAATGCTCGGCTCACCCAGACCGAGCTTGGCAAGCGGATTGGGCTGCGCCAGGCAACTATATCCCGCATTGAGAAGGGCGAGGACGAGACCAACCTCAGTACCTTGCTGGACGCGCTCACAGCGCTCGGGCTCGAAATAATAATCGACAAGCGTGGCAGGGCGTCTGGCAAAGACCTTGAGGACCTTTTCTGATGGCAAGGAAGAAGACCCGCACACCGCTCCACGTCTACCTGAACGCACGACTTGTCGGCAGACTCCGGCGCGAGACCTCCGGCGCAGTCGACTTTCATTACGATCAAAGCTGGCTAGATTGGGAAGATACATTTCCGGTGTCCTTGTCCTTGCCCCTGCGTGAAGATCGCTATGTCGGTGATCCGGTCATCGCCGTCTTCGATAACCTGTTACCAGACAACGACGATATTCGTAAACAGGTCGCAGCGCGCAGTGGTGCTGACGGCATCGATCCCTATAGTTTGCTCGCCGCAATAGGTCGCGATTGCGTAGGTGCGCTGCAATTCCTCCCGAAGGGTATTGAGCCTAGTAAGGCTGGTGAGGTTAAAGCCAAACCCATTAGCAAGGAAAAAATCGGTGCGAAGCTGAAGAACCTTGCGAACGCGCCACTGGGCATCGATGATGATCGAGATTTTCGGATTTCAATTGCGGGAGCGCAAGACAAGACAGCCCTTCTTTGGTGGGATGACAAGTGGCACACCCCATCAGGGACGACCGCAACGACCCATATTCTTAAACCTCAAATCGGCGATCGCGACGGACGTGATCTAACGCACAGCGTTGAGAATGAGCATTTCTGCATGCGGATTCTCGACGAGCTAAACATTCCCGTTGCAGATACCGATATTATCGATTTCGACGGTCAAATCGCGCTTGTTGTCGAGCGGTTTGATCGTCGCTGGACAAGCGACGGACGACTGTTGCGCGTTCCTCAGGAAGATTGTTGTCAGGCGCTGTCGATTCAACCAACCAAAAAATATCAAGCTGATGGCGGTCCGAGTATGGCCAGTATACTCGAGTTCCTCAAAGGCAGTGACGATCCCGACTACGACCAACTCATGTTCCTCAAGGTACAAATAGCCTTTTGGCTACTCGCGGCAATAGATGGTCACGCTAAGAACTTTAGCGTTTTCCTGCATCCAGTAGGTGGCTTTCAGCTCACGCCGCTCTATGATGTGATGTCGGCGCAGCATCTTCTTGACCATAAGCAAATCCAACGCAAGCAGCTAAAGCTTGCTATGTCAGTTGGCAACAGCAATCACTACCGCATCCATGAGATTCAAGTGCGCCACTACTATCAGACGGCGAAAAAGGCAGGCATTCCTGATTCGATGGTTGAAACCGCGTTGGGTCAGCTTGTGGATGACTTCCCTGCTGCCATAGAGAACGCTTCCGCGGCGTTACCGAAGAATTATCCGACTGAATTACGGGATTCAATTGCCGAGGGGGCCCTCAAGCGCTGCGACGAGCTTACGGCCGCATTTGCTTAGTGTCCGGCTGGATCGGCAACTATGCTCCGCAATCCAAAACGCCGGCACTTCGCACATCAAACACCGCGTGAATTTTGCGTGGTTCGGTTCTGAATTGTCCTGCATTGTACTGCAAATAGCGCAACGGACGGCCCGGTAACCGGTTGAAATATCAAGCAAAATCAAATACTTACTCGCGCTGAAAATCCGCGTGTCGGTGGTTCGATTCCGCCCCTGGCCACCATATACCAAAAGGTGTTAACCGGTCACATGGTTTACACCTTGTTCCGGACAGATGATTAACACTTTGTCCGGCATGAACGGCGAGGGGCCGGGTTCCACCCGGTCCCTTTCTTTGTCGAAGTATCCCAGATCATACTCCAGGAAGCTGACCTGCCAGATGCCGTTGTCGACCTCGCGTGTGCCCACGAATTGGCCGGCGAACCCTGTCTGGAACAATCTCTAAGCTATGTTTCAGGTAGCTCATGGTCTGCGTGCGTCTCTGCACCCGACTTTGAACACGCGTTCACCATTTCGCGAATCTCCACCACCGAGTACGCGCGTTTCGCTTGTACCTCTAACAGCGGAAGCCAGGCGCTTTCGCACACCCCACGAACAAATGCATCTCTCGCCGCTCGCCTCTTCGAACGGTGCGAGCTGTCGTTCAGCTCAAGTGCACAGACGACCGCCAGGGTTTTGGGGTCGCACAGCACGAAGTCGAAATGCTTCATACTGATCCTGTTTAACAGGGACGTGCGCTGGCTATTGTCCAGTCCCTTCGCGGTAGTAATGACATCGGCGATTCGTACTTTTCCGAAAATGCGGTACTGGTCGCTGACCGCCTGTTCCAGCACACCGAGAAAAGAACGCTCGGCAGCGGTGAACAGCGTCGCTCGTTTTATGTACAGAGCCTCTGGCTTTGCGGGCTTGCGTCCTCGTGCGAGGGCAATCAGGAATATCAGAGCTACTGCAGCAATAATTAGGCCGGTTAGAAGATCCATGGCATCGGGCACGTTTCTCGACGTTGGCAGGGTAGATTTACTCTCGCCGTCTGGCAGAGCAAGGAATCAGTCGACATTTCGAACACTGTGTCCGCGCCTGGTGCGCATATAGACTTATTAACAGGCCTTATTGACACTAAGGTTTAATAAGGACGAAAAATTCCGCTATATTGCCGGGTACCGTTAATACCGAGCTAAAGCAGAAACGATCAATGCGGACCGGAACCTACCAAACTCAGGCGACCGGGTGCCGGGCATTCATTCCTGCCCAGCTATCGCCGGAGCCCGCGATCGACATCGATGACGAGCTGCAGACGCTCCTGTCGGCAGCTGATCGGGCTCTTGGGCGACTCGATGGCTCAATACAGACGCTCCCGCATTCGGATCTTTTCGTCTCAATGTACGTTCGAAAAGAGGCGGTGCTGTCCAGCCAGATCGAGGGCACCCAGAGTTCGCTGGATGACTTGCTTGGGCGCAGAGGCAGGAATTTACGATCCCGAGCGACCTACAGACGTCAACGAAGTCTCGCATTACTTCAAAGCTCAGCGCCAAGACTATTACCAGCGTTTGCAGGACGTTCGGGACGGCGGACGATGGGAGGACTGGCTCAAGTTTTTCCTGCGCGGTGTTGCGGAAGTCTCCCGAGAGGCTACCCAAACGGCCCGGGCGATTGTGGATCTGCGTGAAAAGGATCGGGGCAAAATAATCAACGAACTTGGGCGAGTGGCAGGGAGCGCACTCAAAGTTCACGAGTTGCTGTTCAAGTTTCCGCTGATCTCGGTCAACCCAATCTCGGAAATGCTCGGTGTAAGTTTCACATCTGCGAACCGTCTCATAGACCGAATGGTTGATACAGGTATCCTGGTTGAGAGCACAGGAAATGCGCGTAACCGGGTTTTTAACTGCTCGGACTACATTAGACTTTTTACAGACCGGTAGAATACTAAACACAACATGGCAAAAAAGAAAGCGGCCAAAAAGCCCTCTAAATCCTTCGAGGAATCACTCTGGGAGACCGCCACCAAGTTGCGCGGCTCAGTCGAGTCCTCCGAATACAAGCACGTCGTGCTGTCGTTGATCTTCCTCAAGTTCGTCTCGGACAAATTCGAGGAGCGGCGGGCCGAATTGATTGCGGACGGGAAAGAGAAATACACCGACATGGTCGAGTTCTACACCATGCAGAATGTCTTCTACCTGCCGGAGACCTCCCGCTGGTCTTATATCCAGCAGCATGCCAAGCAGGGCGACATCGCGATCAAGATCGACTCCGCCCTCACCGCGGTGGAGAAGAGCAATGCCTCGCTCAAGGGCGCCTTGCCGGACAACTACTTCTCCCGCCTCGGGCTGGATGGCAGCAAGCTCTCCGCCCTCATCGATGCCATCAACAATATCGACACCGTCGGCGACAAGGAAGAGGACACTGTCGGCCGGGTTTATGAATACTTCCTCGGCAAGTTCGCCGCCTCCGAGGGCAAGCTGGGAGGCGAGTTCTACACCCCGAAGTGCGTCGTCAATCTGATCGCTGAAATGATCGAGCCCTACAAGGGCAAGATCTACGACCCCTGCTGCGGCTCGGGCGGTATGTTCGTGCAGTCACTCAAGTTTGTGGAAAGCCACCACGGCAATACCAAGGACATCTCCGTCTACGGGCAGGAGATGACCACCACAACCTACAAGCTGGCCAAGATGAACCTCGCCGTGCGCGGGCTCTCGGCCAACCTCGGCGAAGTCCCCGCCGATACCTTCTTCAAGGATCAACACCCCGACTTGAAGGCCGACTACATCATGGCCAACCCGCCCTTCAACCTGAAGGACTGGCGCGCCGCCGACGAACTTGTCCACGATCCACGCTGGAACGGCTACGAGACCCCGCCCACCGGCAATGCCAACTACGCCTGGATCCTGCACATGGTCTCCAAGCTCTCCGAGCACGGCGTCGCCGGCTTCGTCCTCGCCAATGGCTCCATGTCGACCAACACTAAAGGCGAAGGTGCAATCCGCCAAAAGCTGATTGAGAACGACCTCGTCGACTGCATGATCGCCTTGCCTGGCCAACTCTTCTACACCACTCAGATTCCGGTCTGCCTCTGGTTTCTGACCAAAAACAAAAAGGCCGACAGCGAACGCGGTTATCGAAACAGAGAAGGCGAGACCCTCTTCATCGATGCCCGCAAGATAGGTTCCATGATCAGCCGGACGCAGAAGGAACTCGACGTCGACGACATTGCCGCCATCGCCAAAACCTACCACGCCTGGCGGGGTGAGAAGAAAGACGGCAACTACGAAGACGAGGCGGGCTACTGCAAATCCGCCACCCTCGAAGACATACGCAAGCACGACTACGTGCTCACACCGGGACGCTACGTGGGCGCGGCGGCCTTGGAGGATGATGGCATTCCTTTCGAGACCAAGATGACCGAGCTGAGCCAGACGCTCTACGCGCAGATGGAAGAGTCGGCGAAGCTGGATGAGGTGATTCGGAAGAATTTGGAGGGCTTGGGGTATGGAAAGTGAGCCAGTTCGAGACGTCATCGTCGAAGACATTGCCGCCGAAAAGCGAAACGCTCTGGTGGGCGGTCCATTTGGGTCAAATTTAGTTTCTCGAGATTACGTGGAATCTGGTGTCCCAGTTATTCGGGGACAGAACATGGGAAGCGGGCGTTGGCTCTGTGGTGAGTTTGCCTACGTTTCAGAAGAGAAGGCCGAATCACTTTCAGCGAATCTAGCTCGTCCGGGGGACGTTGTGTTCACTCAAAGAGGCACGCTGGGGCAGGTGGCAATTGTTCCGGATGACGGGCCCCATGAGAAATATGTAATTTCGCAAAGCCAAATGAAGCTTTCACCAGATTTGGCGAAGGTGGATCCGCTCTATCTATACTACGAATTCACAGGCCCCCATCAGTTAGCTTACATTGCAAACAACGCGATCCAGACAGGAGTCCCACACACGAACCTAACGATTCTTCGCAACACACCGCTCACTCTTCCACCCCTCACCGAGCAAAAAGCGATCGCTCACATCTTGGGCACCTTGGATGACAAGATAGAGTTGAATCGGCGGATGAATGCGACGCTGGAAGGAATGGCGCAGGCGCTCTTCAAAAGCTGGTTTGTGGACTTTGACCCGGTGATCGACAATGCGATCAAAGCCGGCAATCCCATCCCCGACGAATTCGCCGACCGCGCCGAAGTCCGTCGCCAAGCCCTCGCCAACGGCACCGCCAACCGCGAAGCTGCCAAAGCCTTCCCCGCCGGGTTTCAAGAAACCGAATCTATGGGCTGGATTCCGAAGGGTTGGGAAGTGGGCCAACTGGTCGAGAATGTCCGGCTCACGATGGGACAATCACCATCTTCGGATCATTACAACAAAGACGGAAATGGTCTACCTTTTCATCAAGGAGTAACGAACTACGGTGAAAGGTTTCCCAAGCACGAACAATATTCTACCGGCGGTAACAGATACGCAGAAGAGGGAGATATTCTACTCTCAGTTAGAGCGCCAGTTGGAAGGATAAATATCGCGAATTGCCGCCTGATTATTGGCCGTGGCCTCTCTGCATTGCGGCATAAAAAGGACTACCAAGGCCTTCTAGTCTATTTCTTGAAGCATACCTTCGCGACGGAGGACTCAATCGGCTCAGGAACAATTTTCAACGCCGTCAACAAAAAGGAGATGGAGCGCATCGCTTTGATTATCTCACCGGATCAAATTGCCAAATCGTTTAACGATATTGCCACCTCCCTAGACGAGAAGATTGCGAGCAATGCTGAACAGACTGATTGCCTCACCAAGCTCCGCGATACGCTCCTCCCAAAACTCATCTCCGGCGAACTACGCATCCCTGAAGCTGAACAACTCACCAACGAGGCGCTGTCATGATAAAAAAGTTTCAGTTCATAAAAAGCCTAGGGGTGTTTCAGGATTTTCAATGGGATCAGGAAGTCGTGAATACGAATGGGCAAGTCGAACGCTTCCAACACATCAACGTAATCTACGGTAGAAACTATTCCGGCAAGACCACATTGTCCCGCCTGCTGAGGTCGCTTGAAACGCATTCGTTGTCAGACAAGTTGGAAGGCAGGGAATTTGAAATCGTGTTTGATGACGGTGCAGTGGTTGACCAACGAAACTACGATGCCCACACGGGGAAAGTTCGCGTATTCAACGAGGACTTTGTTCGCGATAATCTTCGTTTCATCAATGACCCTGACGATGCAATCGAGCCATTCGCACTGATTGGTGATGATAACGTCGCCATCCAAGAACAGATCGACCAAATCGAAGCGGCGATTGGATCGAACGAAGAAGGCCAGGAGACCGGGCTGTTTGCTGACTTGAAATTGAAGAAGGCAGCAAGAATACAAGCAGCAACAGCGCATCGGACCGCAGCTCGCACACTGGAGTCACAAATGCGAGATAAAGCGACCGCTGGAAGCGACTGCATAAAATACAATTCCGAAAAGTTCGGTGACCAAAACTACACGATACGAAAACTGAAAAACGAGATAGGCCTAGTTCTCGAAAAAGGATTCATGCCGATTTCTGATGAGGAGGTTGCCACGAGTGAGGCGCTCCTGAAAGAAGAGGTGAAGGACGATGTACAGCCTCTACAACTTCCGTTGCTGTCATGGGAAGTCTTGTCGAAAGAAACAGAAAACCTTGTCAGCAAGGCCGTAGCCCAATCGGACAAAATTGAAGAGTTGGTGGCAGATGCTGTATTAAATCGCTGGGTAAAAGAAGGACGTGGGCACCATCGAGCAAAACGCGAGGACTGTGCGTTCTGCGGAAACAAAATTCACGAATCGCGATGGAACCTCCTGGACAAACACTTTGATGACGAGTCCGGGAATTTAGAGGCCGCCATCGATAAACTTATAAAAGCTATTGCTAGTGAGTCCGCTGAGCTGCACAAAACTTCTAAATTCGATGAGAAACTGTTCTACGCAAAATTCAAACCTAGGCTAGAAACACTTAAAGATGCACATAGACAAGCAGTTGGTAGTTATATTGGTTCTCTGAATAGGCTCACAAAGCAATTGCAATCAAGGAAGGATGACTTAATCCATTCGAAGGATTACGAGGCCCAACCAGATCCCACGAATCTGATTCAAAGTGTTCTCGATGATTATGAAATCCTGCGAAGCGAAGCCAACGAATACAGCAACAATCTTGAATCTGATCAATTGTCGGCGAAAACCTCTTTGCGCCTAAAGACTGTGCATGAATTTGCGGCAAATATTGGCTTTTCGAATCAAGTGTCTCAAATCGAAAAACTTGCCAAAGACCTTGAGGAAGCTTCGAGCTTGGCCTCAGAAGTCGAACAGAGCATTCGTCAAAAACAGAAAGAGGTCGAAGCGAAACGCCGTGAGATGAATGACGAGGAGAAGGGTGCGAGGAAAGTCAATGACTACCTAAATCACTTTTTCGGCCATAACTTCATCACACTAGAGGCGCTGGAGAGTCCTGAGACAGAGTTGGAAGCGAAAAGCATACGCTTCGAAGTGACCCGAGAAGGCACCAAAGCCTACCACCTAAGTGAAGGAGAATGCAGTCTTTTGGCCTTCTGCTATTTCTTGGCGAAACTAAGCGACGTAGAAACAAAAGGTAGTAAACCTATTGTTTGGATAGACGATCCGATCTCTAGCTTAGATTCCAACCATATCTTCTTCCTCTACAGCCTAATCTATAATGAGATCGTTTCCAGCGGCCGGTTTGAGCAACTTTTCATCTCCACTCACAACCTTGATTTCTTGAAATATCTCAAGCGGCTGGCTAATAAGTCCGTCGATGATGTTGGTGAAGAAACTAGTTATCTGAAATCATACTTTTTGGTGGATAGGACTGATCGCCGCTCCTCGATTAAGATGATGCCGAAGCATCTGAAAGAGTTTGTGACAGAATTCAACTACCTCTTCGATCAAATCTACAGATGTGCGACGCTTGAAACTGTCGATGATTCAAACTACACCGTCTTTTATAATTTTTCCAACAGCGCTCGAAAATTCCTGGAGATTTACCTCTATTACAAGTTCCCCAACAATGGAGACCAGAAGACGAAGTTAGAGAGCTTTTTCGGAGATGATTCCGTCCCCGCTATTCTCGTAGGTCGGATCAACAACGAGTATTCTCACCTCTGTGGGGTATTTGAGAGGGGTGAAACGCCGATCGAAGTGCCTGAAATGAAAACTGCTGCGATGTTGATCCTCGAAAGGCTTAAGCAAGACCGAGGTCAGTATGACGCCCTTTTGGAGAGCATTGGAGTGCTACCGCAAGAGGAAGTCGGTGGCGAAGAAGCAGATATTGTGGACTCTAGTAACCAATGAAATTCACCGAAGCCCAACTCGAATCAGCCATCATCGAACTCCTCGGAGCCGAGGGCTATCCGCACGTGTTGGGCGAGGCGATTGTGCGTCAACCTCAGGAAGTCGTCATCAAGGCTGACCTGCGAGCCTTTCTAACCAAGCAATACGCCGCATACAACATCACATCGCAGGAAATCGAGGCGGTGATCAAGCAGCTCGAAGCCTACTCGGCGGCCGATCTCTATGAGAGCAACAAGGCGATCATGAAGCTGGTCTCGGATGGCTTTCTGCTGAAGCGCGAAGACCGCAGCCAGAAGGATCTGTATATCCAGTTGATCGATTACTCGGAGTTGGTGGCGTTTCGGGAACCGAAGTCAGGCGAAGTGCCGACCATTCTGGCGGAGGAGGAGGCTGCCTATGGCGGCAGCCGAAACATTTTCAAGATTGTCACTCAGCTGGAGATTGTTGGCTACGAGAAGCGCATTCCGGACGGCATCCTATACATCAACGGCTTGCCCCTGGTGGTGTTTGAATTCAAGAGCGCTATCCGTGAGGAGGCCACGATTCACGATGCCTTCGTGCAACTGACCGTGCGCTACAAACGCGATATCCCCGAGTTGCTCAAATACAACGCCTTCTGCGTGATCAGCGACGGCGTGAACAACAAGGCAGGTTCGTTTTTCGCGCCCTATGAGTTCTTCTATGCGTGGCGCAAGACGGACGGCGGGGAACTGATTGAGGTAGACGGGATCAATTCGCTCTACTCAATGATCAAGGGGCTGTTCCACCACACACGCTTGATTGATGTTATCCGCAACTTTGTCTATTTGCCGGACACTTCGCGCAAGGAGGAAAAGATCCTCTGCCGTTACCCGCAATACTACGCGGCGACGAAGCTGTATCAGAACATCCTGCAGCACATGAAGCCAGATGGCGATGGCAAGGGCGGCACCTACTTTGGGGCGACGGGCTGTGGCAAGAGCTACACCATGTTGTTCTTGGCGCGGCTGTTAATGAAGAGTGTTGATCTCTCGAGCCCGACGATTGTCTTGATCACCGACCGTACGGATCTAGATGATCAGCTTTCGGGCTTGTTCACCAATGGCAAGGGCTACATCGGCGATGAGTCAGTGATCAGCGTGGAGAGCCGCGATCACCTGCGCGAGTTGTTGAAGGGGCGCAACAGCGGCGGGGTTTTTCTTACCACGATTCACAAGTTCACCGAGGACACCGAGCTGCTGACCGAGCGCACTAACGTGATCTGCATCTCGGATGAGGCGCACCGCAGTCAGGTGAATCTGGACCAGAAGCTCAAGATAACCGAAGACGGGGTGAAGCGGACCTTTGGCTTCGCCAAGTATCTGCACGACTCGCTACCGAATGCGACCTACGTGGGCTTCACGGGCACGCCGATTGATGCGACGCTGGATGTCTTCGGCGAGGTGGTAGACAGCTACACGATGACCGAATCGGTGACCGACCAGATCACCGTGCCCATCGTTTACGAAGGCCGGGCCGCCAAGGTGATCCTGGACAACAGCAAGCTGCAGGATATCGAAAAGTATTACGACGAATGCGCTGACGCCGGCGCGAGCGACTACGCGATCGAAGATAGCAAGAAGACGATGGCCAGCCTGGGCGCGATCCTTGGTGATCCACACCGCATCGAAGCTCTGGCGGCAGATTTCGTGGCGCACTACGAGAAGCGCGTCGAAGAAGGTTCCACCGTGGCAGGCAAGGCGATTTTCGTGAGTAGCAGCCGGCAGATTGCCTACGATTTCTACCAGCAGGTCATCGCGCTACGCCCGGAGTGGGCGGAGGTGCGAGTCTGCGCCGAGGGCGTGGACCTGACTGACAAGCAGAAGAAGGAAATTCTGCCGATGGAGCGCATCAAAATGGTGATGACGCGAGGCAAGGACGACGAGAAAGCGCTCTACGATTTGCTTGGCAACAAGGACGAGCGCAAAAAGCTCGATACGCAGTTCAAGAAGGCGGAATCGAATTTCAAGATCGCCATTGTGGTAGACATGTGGCTGACGGGCTTTGATGTGCCATTCCTCGATACTATCTACATCGACAAGCCGATCCAGCGGCACAACCTGATCCAGACCATCTCGCGAGTGAACCGGAAATTCGAGAACAAGAAGAAAGGGCTGGTCGTCGATTACATCGGCATCAAAAAGCAGATGAATCTGGCGCTGGCACACTACTCAAAGGCAGACAGCAGCAACATCGAAGAGATTGAAGCCTCCATTATCGTGGTCAGGGATCACCTCGACCTGTTGGGGCGGATTTTCCACCATTTCGATACCAAGCCCTACTTCAGCGGAACGCCGGTCGAGCAGTTGCATTGTCTGAACCTGGCCGCGGAGTTCGTGCAGCTCACCGACAAGATCGAGAAAAGAGTTATATTTCTGGTGAAGCGTCTGAAAGCTGCCTACGACATCTGCAGCGGCAGCGATGCCTTCAACCAGAGCGAGCGCGACCACATCCACTTCTACCTCGCGGTGCGGTCCATCGTCGTCAAGCTGACCAAGGGCGAAGCGCCCGACAGCGCACAGATGAATGCCAAGGTGCGCAAAATGATCACCCAGGCGCTCCAAGCCGATGGGGTGGAAGAGATCTTCAAACTCGGCGAAGACGGCGCGGCAGAGGTCAACATCTTCGACGACGACTACCTTGCCAAGATCGAGAAAATAAAACTGCCGAACACCAGGATCAAGCTGCTCCAGCAACTTCTCAAACGCGCCATCGATGACTTCAAGAAAATAAACAAGATTAAGGGCGTGGATTTCACCAAGCAGTTTCAGGCGCTGGTGAGCAAGTATAACGAGCGCGACGAGAAGGACGTGCTACGCAGCGAGGTGCTGGAGGGATTTTCCGAGGAAATGATCGAGCTGATCCATGCGCTCCATAGGGAAAAGGAATCCTTTGGCGAAATGGGCATCGATCTGGAAGAGAAGTCTTTCTACGACATTCTCAAATCTCTCGCACATAAATACGACTTCGAATACCCCGAAGACAAGCTCATCAAGCTCGCCAAAGAAGTAAAGACGGTCGTCGACGATAAAGCCAAATACACCGACTGGAGCCAACGCGCCGACATCAAGGCCGAGCTTAAAGTTGATCTCATAATCCTACTTGCCGAGCACGGATATCCACCGGTGGATCGAGATGAGGTTTACAAGGAGATCTTCGAGCAAGCGGAGAACTTTAAGAAGTATCAGATGGCCTGAGTCGTGTTTTCGGGCGCTGTCACCAAAGGCGTAGGACTCCAAGCCTGTGGATCGTATTCGTACGGCACTAGTGCTTATTCTGTGCCCACCCGGACGTATGATCCTAGGCTACTCTTGGGTTCTTAGCGGTTATCGAATTCGCTCGTAGATCGTAAACAATGGTGAAATCGTCCACAAATCGACATGCGAGATCCAATTCATTCCCTAGCCGATATCACGGCGGCTCTGGGGTAGCAAGTAACTCTCTAAATCTCCGCTTATCTCGCACAACTTGACCGTCGTCTACAATTTGAATGAACGGCTCCATTGCCTTCCCGGAAGCTTTACTCTCGAGACCGGCAAAGTGTGTGATCCAGCGCGGCGGATCTGCCTTGGACCCTGGCGAGTTGGTGCTGTCCATAGAGCGTAGCGCTCGGACAATATCTTTCATCGGGCAGCCCTCCATTGCTTTGATAATGCTGGCAGCTTTGAAGGTTATAGTGCCTTCTAGAAATTCGATTGGCCTGACGACACGAACAGTAAAGTTAGCTTCCTTCAACTTGCATCCCCTCTACATCAAGATGATCGGGTTAACCCCTGATATCGCGGACGCTTTCAAAAAGGCCGATAA
>TARA_R110002049_G_scaffold265590_1_pt1 | contig 18190 bp, 23 predicted proteins | sample TARA_R110002049 | Tara Oceans TARA_R110002049 (sample SAMEA4396941) | marine metagenome | biome: Polar Biome; feature: [SRF] surface water layer (ENVO:00010504); material: water (ENVO:00002006), including particulate matter (ENVO:01000060) such as... | depth 5 m | reverse complement strand
AGAGGATGTCCTCGACCTCGTGGTCCCCAGGGCCAAGCGAGACGCCAAAGTGCTTATGCTTCAGCTTCGGCAAGGTGCGATCTTCGAAAAGGGCGTCTTGGCAAAGCTGGTCGAGCTGATCGACGAACTCGATAAAGAGATCGACAAAGGCACCTATGTGGAAACCAACTACGACAACAGCCCCGAGAATGCTTCGGCCGATACGAGCTGGGAGCAGGAACGCCTCACGCCTGAGGCGGACCGGCTGACCAATGCATTGATCGTCCTTGTGGAACTCTACGCAACACTCGGGGCGGTGCACGATCTTCTACAGGCCGAGAAAGCCCTGAAAGGGCTGCGCAACGTAGCCTGACGGAACACGCGGGCTGGAACACCCGCGTCAGGGCGTGCCGACGATACTTCTGCTGCTACAGATGTCGGCGCGCCCATCTTTATAGTCTGAAGGAACTCTGCAATGGAGGTAAATGTGTAGCAAATTGTGTAGCAAAGAAAGGACCTCACCAAAGCGGATATGGTCGAGTAGCCCTTGTTTTTATGGCAATTTCCCATCAAAATGACAGGTAAAATGGCGGAGACGAAGGGATTCGAACCCTCGAGACCCTTCCGGGCCTACTCCCTTAGCAGGGGAGCGCCTTCGACCACTCGGCCACGTCTCCGCGGATGGGTATAGCCGCGCAAGCCAAGGAGATACAAGGCGAAATTCCGTTAATTGCAGAATACGGCTGCGACCCCTTCAAACCCTTGAAATGGCACTAAAAGGCACTGAACGGCACCGTTCGGAGGAAAGATTTGGACAATTCCCTCACGCGGGTTCGCGGCTTGGGCAGGCGGGGCATTTCACCAAGAAAGGCCTGCGGTCACGATTCGAGATGGCACAACCGCGCGTTTCCGTCGCGCGATCATCGATCCCAGCTCCTCGCCAAGAGGAGGTCGCATCATGAACAAACCCGATCAAGATCCAGGCTACGCCACCCTTGCAGAGCTTGCTGCCTACTGGCGGATGCCGTCTAAGCGCGCCGCCCGCGAACTCGCCCGGGCGCTCGGCCTCCGTCGGGTGCGGGGAAAATTCCCCTGGTTCGCAATCTGGCAAGCGGAATGGCTTGCGCCGCCGCCCAAGAAAAGGTGGGACGAACTCAAGCATCCCCATCTGACAACAACCGATCTGGCAGAATTGCTCGGAGAGTCTGAACGCTCCGCGCGACGTCGGGATCACGCGAAACCTGACGCAGGCTTTCCCGATCCCGTGCCAATCCGGAAGAAGCCCAAGCTGTGGCGGGCGTCACAGATCAACGCTTGGTGCGCCGGCCTCCCGGTCCCGATCTATCGGGTGAAGTCCAGATCGGCACAGGTGACTGCGACGGAGACGCCAAAGGTCTTGTCGCAGACCAAATTCAACGGTTTCGATCCCTACGCCCAGAAACGGTTTGCGGCCAAGCCAAACGGCAAAATGACGGCCTCCACGGCGAACGGAAAAACGGACGAACACCCGTGAATAATCTTCCGGCAATTCTACAGCCGTGTCCGTCACTTTCGGTTTCGCCACGACGATTATCGGCCAAACTTATCATTAAACGGCCAAACAAGGAACTTACCAATGTCCTTTGATCCTTTCCTCCGTAATTCACACACCCCCGCGAAAGCGACGGTAGAGAATTTGCAGGACGTGCTCACTTGGGTGAACAACGACTGCGAATGCGAAGAAGCTACAAAGAATGGATATCGCGGTGCGCTCTTCTGGACGGCGAAGCTCGCGCGAACACCGCTCTCTGATATCCCTGCTGACAGAGACGCTGTCCTTGCAATGTTTCCAGACCGAGACTTCTCGAGAGAATGGGCGAAGACCTACAAAGCGTTCCGAGCCAGAAAGAAGAACCTATCTGCCGCCATCAATGGCGCGACAGGTATCATCGCCGAGAAAGCCGCCCGTCGAGCCCGAACGGACGGTTGGCGCCGCTTGATCGAACGCCTGCGTTTCCTGTTACCGTCTCTTTCGGACCGGAGCGCGGCTCTCGATCCCCACAAGATTGTCGTGGTGGAAGCCTTGGCTGATCTGGCCCGCGGTCTGGAAATTGATGCGTGTGACGTAACGGGCGAGACGCCCCTAAGGCTCTACAGGGCCGCGGAGAATGCTGGACAGCGCAAAGCCTGCGAAGAGGCGATCACCTTGATGAACGAGGTCAGGTGTCGCGACGATGGAGAACTGATGGCGTGTCTCCCGCGAATGCCGATCATATTTGCCCGCCCGAAGAAGCCTGAGCATACCGAGATCTCCAAGACACTCTGCCAAGAGATTGAGGATTGGGTTCATATTGCGACGCGCGGCCAATGGTCTCCGACGGACGAGGCATTTGAACAAGAGGTCAACCCAAAACCGTTTCGAATTGCTGTCAGAAAAGTAATAAGAACTGCCATCGCAATCGAGGCAATCGACAGCGGATCTCAAACGATCGCCTTTGCCTTCGCCGACAAGACGCTTACCGAGGTGGTCCGCACCTGGCGGAAGTGGAGCGTAGATGGTGATCCGAGGGCAATTGATACAGTCACGGCCAAGGGCTATCTCGAACGCGTTAAGACCTTCCTCGAGCGAAATGGTGAAGAGCCCGCCTATATCGGGACCCTTCTGAAGACTGACCGTTGGCTGTCCTCCATCTCCGGCCGTTCCAATAACATGTCTCCGCGAACGCAGCGTTTCTGCCGACGAGTTGTTCGCGACCTCCAGGTGCGGGGCGTATTTGTGTCACTGCACATCAGCTATCGGAACGAAGCAAAACTTCACCTGCGGAAAGCCAAGCAGTTTCCTGCCGACGCAGCAACACACTTGGACAAAGCCCGAAAATTCGGAACGATTGCGGCCTTCGCCGCACTAATGATCGATGCGGCCCCCCTCCGCATCGGCAGCGCGCTTCCGATCACGTTCCGGGGAAAAGACCCGTGGCTAAACCTCGGTTCAAATAAGAAGAGCGACGGGCATCTCTTTGTCCCGCCTGGAATGACCAAAAACGGAAAGCCCATCAGTGCGCCGATTTCGGCAAAGAGTCGGACACGCGGCCTCGAGGTGCTTCGCTGGTATGAGACGAAGATCAGGCCACTCTATCCGCACGCGGGTAAGAATGACTTCTTCTTCCCTGGCATTCAGTCGGCCCACAAGCCGCTGCCCTACTCCACCTTCAAGAGTTGGTGGACGAAAACGATCTCGGATTTCGGCTTTCCCGGCATGACCCCGCACATGTTTCGGCACGGACAGGCCTCAATCCTGGTCGCGAACAATCCTGGGGACTGGAATTACGCCATGGCGCGGCTCGGCGACGCACTCAGCACCTGCATGGACTACTACGGTTGGATCGACGAGGAACGTTTGATCCTGGAAGGACAGAACCAGCTGACACGGGGTCTGCCAAATGTCTGATTTTCATACTCACCTATTTGATGCCCTCGCCCCCTCAAGCGAAGCGCTCGACAGACGAAAGCGGCGGGACGTGGCCCAATTCTATGACTGGCTGTCAAGTAGCGCACCGGCAAGCGTCGATCGGCACATATTTCTCGCCTACGGTGCTGCGCGCGGCACACGGGCTGTTCTCGGGGATCTCGAAAGAGCGCTCGTTATTTGCCTGCCGAATCAGCATGAAGCCTTAAAGGAAATGCGGGCTGCCGTTCTCGATCATCGCCGACGGGTGGATGGCAAGGAGATGGTTGTTGATATGGTTCAGGCGCCTTGGTGGGCACCCTTCATCGCAAATTGCGATCTGGACCGCCTCTCCATTCTTGAATTCAAGCGGCTCGACGCGTGGCTTTCCTGGATGCACGAGAACAGCAGGTCTAATCCCTCGGCGGGCGACTTTCTCGAGTTCTGTAAAGACGCCGCTTCCGAGGTTCCCCTCACGACGCTGCAAGCGGCCGTCGCGAAGCTGGGCTTGCCGGAGATACCTGCAATAACCTTGGAGTTGCCGGCGGCGATCGCGAAGAAGCGCGTTATGACCAGGGGGAGAAGAACGCCACGTCCGCGCACCTCCTGGCCGCGCAGTCACTCGGTAGCGCCTGAAGAATTACCTCTCGACTGGCGCGACACGTTGGCGCTCCTTCGATCGCGCGGAGATATGTCCGACTTGAAGGAAATCTCGGTCGAAAGCATCAAATCCCAAGAGCATCGCTTGCGTGAACTTGTGAAGTCATGCAACTCGAATGGCCTACCGGCGACCCTCACAGTGGCCGCGCTCGCAAACCATATCCGAGCCCTGCAAGCTCGCGGATGTAGTGCGACCACATGCGAAATCAGCGCAAGTTTCTTGGTGCGGTTCGCTGGCTACCACGGTGTTGACCAAAACGAGCTGAGTGCGATGAAGACGTTGCACAGGCAGTTGAAACGCAAAACTACAGGTGACGTGCCGCGAAAATTCCAGACGCTGACCGTGGTTGGCTCGGTTGAGAACGTGCTCGGAAAAGCGGCCGACCTCATGCAGCTCGCGCATAAGCAAAGATCCCTGAGGCTCCGCATCTCGTATCTGAACGGAGCCTGCGCCCTGGCCCTTTTTGCACTGGTGCCTCTTCGGGTGAACGACTCCAACCTGCAATGGGGAAAAAACGTGACGTATGACGGGGAGTGCTACCGCTTGTATGTCCGAACAGGCAAAAGGGGTAATGTTTTCAGCGGCCCCGTGGCGCAATTTGTAACCCCGTATTTGGACGCTTTGCTCTTGCGCGGCTGCGATAGCGTTTACCTCGACGAATTTCGCAAGGTAGCCGAGCTGGAGCAGCGGCATCTTTTCGCACCCGCCGACGGTGGGCATCTTTCTAATAAGTGCGTCGCAAACCTCTGGGCCCGTCATATCGGCTGCAAACCGCACATCGCACGAACCATGGTCCACACTGAACTCGGGCGGTTGGGTGTTGAGGGTGTAGCGCAAGCTTTGGCTCTGTGCGCGCAAAGAGACCCGACAACCGCCAAATTTTATCAAGATCTGGCCATGACTGACGCGCTCCTACTGAAAAGCAACGAATTGCTCCTAAAAGGCTTCAGCGAAGCGGAAGTAGAAGCACTATTTGGAGGAGAAGAGACATTTTCATAAGCTATGACCATTCCGAAATAGCGGGCACTAACTAAAGCTGCATTGTATGGCACTGAGCGCGAATTAACAAAGTAATCTGACAATTGGACGGCTTTGAGGAACAAAGGGCCTTGAACCGCCCTTGGCACGAAAGCCCCCACGAGTGATCGTATCCGGCAGCGGCTGTCGAACCACGCCGATCTCCCGCACAGCACGTGATCAGAGCTGCGAAACAGAGAGCGGACCGGGCTGATAGCGAAATTCAGCGATACCCTACACACCTTGCGAAATTTTACATTGGTCGGATTTTCCAACATTTTCTGGATTGACTGTCGGATAAAGCCACATAGAATGCAGCAAGGAGGATCTCCCAAATGCCCACGAGTCTGAAAACGCTGTCGAAGTTTCCTAAGACTGCTGTCACCAACGCTCTTCAGAGAGAACTCTGCGGCGAGGCTCGTAGGGTCTTGAAGAACCAAGGCAAGGTAGTTCCAGCTTCAGATGGCACCCTTGTGGGCCAAGCTGTCAGTATCGATTCTCTCGCAGTCGTCGAACGGCTAATGGCAATCGAACCTATAGTCGGATGTGAACTGCCAGAGCGGGTGGTTCGGGCTGGGGGCTATGAAAGCGTTCAGGATGCGCTTGACCACTTACTGCCGGGGGTCGAGAAGATATGGTCGAAAGCAGCGCCATGACCGGGCGAGAGCAAAAGCGAAGCGACAGCAAAGAACAGCGGGTGCGTCTCGGAAAGAAACTGCGGGAAGCACGTAGCTACGTTGGTTTTACCCAAGATGAGGTGGCTTCAGCACTGGGAATTCCAAGGACATCATTGTCAGAATTGGAGGCAGGCAAACGCCGAGTTGACGTGCAAGAGCTAACTCGTTTATCCAAGCTATACAGACAACCTATAAGTTTCTTTTTGGATGAAGATAAAGATTCATCAGAACTTCCGGCCGATGTAATGCACTTGGCACGCCAAGCCGTAGACTTATCAGACCAAGACCGAGATGAATTGCAGAAGTTTGCCGCATATTTGCGCGGCCGCGCACAGCTCAGCGACGAATAGTTAATGGCAAAGAATTACAGGGACGCTACGAGAGAAGGGACCGCCGCTGCGGCACGCTTCCATGTGCGCATGAAGTCACAGCAGAATATCAGCGAACTCGGCGGACATATTGACGTGTTCTCCTATATCCTGGAAGAACTCACCGAGTTGCTTTTCCGCCCGCTTCAGGGGCTCCTCGGCGCGTATATGCCAGATTCTCGCCGTCCCGGAATACTCATCACAACTCAAAGACCTCTTTCCATCCAGAGATTTACTGCTGCGCATGAACTCGGTCACTTTTTACTCAAGCATGAACCCAGTTTCGACGGTGAAGAAATGCTGCGTCGGGGTGTTATTCCAGCTTCAAGTAGTAGTGCCAATCTTCAAGAAGTATCTGCTGATGCATTTGCAGTGGCATTCATGATGCCCAGATGGCTCATTGAGTGGCATTGCGATAGACACGGTTGGTGGGGTGACGGCCTAACCCACCCTGCAAATATCTATCAACTATCCCTGAGAATAGGTGCGAGCTACCAAGCAACCTGCTGGACGCTCGAACGGTATCGAATGATAAGTTCCTCCCTTCGCAGAGCTCTTTTAGGCGCAAGTCCAAAATCTGTTAAGGAGGAACTGCTGGGCTCCCATATCCCTGAGAGCTACCGGGGAAACGTATGGCTGATTACCGAGGCCGACGCAGGGACGCGTATCGACGGGAGTAGAAACGATCACTTTGTCCTTCGATTAAAAGAACATAGTAGCGGAGGATACCTTTGGAACTTCGATGCTTTTGAGAAAAGCGGCTTTGCAATTCTTGAGGATAAGCGTGATTCAATCGATCATTCCGGGATCGGTGGCCTTGTATCCAGGCGGATATTAGCGTCGAGCGGCAATGCGGCGCACGGCTACGTATCGCTTACGGAGGCTCGACCTTGGCAGCCGCACGTCCCCCGCGCCCAGATAGTCTTAGACTACGACGTTACGGGGCCGGAAAGCGAAGGGCTTTCGCGGATCGAGCGACGGAGACTATTGGCCGCAGCATGATGAATATATCTAAGGATCTGCGCCCCAGCTTTGGGCCAATTCGAGACCAGGGTGAACGGCCAACTTGCCTTCCTTTCGCAACAAGTGATGCCCACGCTGCGGTCCGTGAAGGACGAGAGGTATTATCCCCGGAGTATCTATTCCTTCATGCCCAGCAACGGTCGCTCAAGAACCCAGACGATGGATGTTCAGTTGCGGAAATTCTCGACATCCTTCGGGAGAACGGTCAACCTGAAGAGCACTTGTGCCCATATTCACTGAACTCTCCGGTTCCGACCCACCCCCCCACAATCCCTGATGCTTCACTGTTCAGACGCCTCGGGGAGGCTCACCAAAGTGGGTTCCCGGACATTCTTGAAGGATTAGATCAAAACAAACCTGTGATACTCTTGTTAAAATTATCGACCAAATTCTTTTCTATCTCAGGTAAAGTTCCGCTTGATTTTGAGCCGTCTTCGCCACCAGATCCAGCCATACGACATGCGGTTGTAGCCGTAGCGCATGGCTGCGTCGACGACCGCGATGGCATCCTCATCAGGAATTCATGGGGCCCTACATGGGCGGACCATGGTCATGCGTGGCTCTCGGAGGATTTTGTTCAGCAAGCGATGCTGGGATATATTATTTTAGGAAGGAATCCTGATGGCAATGGCCATTCTCTCGCAGTCTGACTGCCTATCGGCTTGGGTCACCGCAGTTAAGCAATTGAACAGCTGCCCGGGCCGCGAGGCGAACGATGTGATGATTGAGGTGCTGAACCCAGCAACAGAAATTTGCGCGACACATCCCGCCTTTCGATCTGCCGACGCATTCCTCACAGAGAGAGCAAAGCCGGTGGCCACAGTGGCAAATACGATCTTCCCGCAGACCACCTACGAACGCCATGGAGCCCCAGATTTCTATAGCGTTTTCAACTCACTGATCCGGAAACTGCGAACCGGGGATAAGTGGTCGGGATACTACTTCGAGAGGATGACGACGCATGAGAGGTATGACGGTAGCGTCTCGAACCCGTTGCAGGACATCATTGATCGGCTTTCTCACCCAAAAGTGACGTCGAAAAACAAATTTGAACTTCCAATTTTTGACCTTGATCGCGACGTAAATATGTCTCCATACGGAGGACAGTGCCTCAGCCACCTAAGCTTCAAAGTTGTCTCGGGGGATAGAGGTGCCTTGAACCTCACCTGCGTTTATAGGAATCATCACTACATCAAAAAACTATTAGGGAATCTTGTAGGGTTAAGTCGCCTACAGAAGTTTGTTGCAGAGCAAGCCAACCTTAATGTTGGCTCTTTAGTAATTCTCTCTACTCACGCCGAAATCGACAAGCCGCCCGGAACTAAGCAATCTGAAGTTAACGCTCTTATTCACCAGATTACCACGTTCTTGAATAACTGAAGGGTAAGTAGGAGGTCACTGAGTTTTAACGAGTAACTGCCGCTGCAATCTAATTGCATTTGAGGAGCGGAAGCTCGGGTTCTCTAACCCGATCATTCGTCCCGTAGAGCTTTCGGATCTGCGACCTGAAAATCTTCTGCCCCCCATAACTTGGATGTCGCGCACCGAAGACCTGAAAGTCAAGCTCGGTCAAAGCGACCTCCGCATCGCGGCCCACAGCGACCAAGAATTCCGGCTCCAATAGGTCTATGATCGACCTAAGATACCGCAATCCAATCTCTCGCTCGAATTTCGAATGTGCGCGGTTGGAGAGAGGGTTCTTCGGTTCATGTGGATGAAACGGAAAGACATTCCACAAGAACACAGCTTCATTAATAATTGATAACTCCCCCCAGATGGCACTTGCGGTGCGTTCGGAAACCGGGCGAGTGACGGTGCATACTTGGAAATCAGCCAAGTCGAAACGACGGGCCAATTCAGGGAGATGGGTTTCGTCAGTGAGCGCCATTCCAGTTCGTCTGCCGCCCAAGTATCCCAGGTCCCGACCAACCCACAACGAATGAACGGAGGAATTTGAGGCTGCATGCAGCAACCTCTCTAAGTTTTTTCTTCGGGTGGCTGGCGAACTCGGGGTATCACAAAACGGACAGACATCCCGGTAAGGATTGAAAACGTCAGAACTCGAATATTTAGCGAGAGAATCTACGAAAAATCTCACCCGTTCGCAAACTTCGTAACTTTCGACGAAATTCGTCTGGACGGTCATTGAAGAACCTGCATTCATTGAACATTTCCATCAGTCATGTTAGGCGATTCAATTTTCTGCTGCGCTGGAGATGGTGTTTCCGAAGTGGGACTTGGGGCCGCACCAAACTCAATCCTTGCTGCCTGATATATCTTAGAAAACGAAGGAATGACCCGCTCGCTAATGAAATCAGTTGCAAAAGTCGCAGTCATAGTCGCGGCGATAGTAAGAGTAAATAACCCCAAGAACCCGTAGATAATGGTATTCCGCGTTTTAACTGCTAAGATCCTAACGACGTCGTTCTCTAAAGCGTTGATGCGTTTCGAAAGCATGAAAGGAGAAGGGTAAGCTCCTTTAAGTCGGTCCCCCCAGTCGCGGGGAATTTCGTAGAAGGTAGTGCTGTCGTTGGATGCGCTTCCCCGATAGTCGAGAAGCCACAAACGGAACATGGCTTGACCTTGCTGAAGATTAATATTTGAGCCACCAGCATTGAAAACGGTAAAGATCAGACGCCCTGAATATGCCGGATCTACGTGAAAGCCAGAAACGTTCACCAGACCCTTAATTTTTTCGTTTGTCGAAATATTTATCAATCCGATAGCATTTTTTGGTATTTGAACCGTTTCCTCCGTGAGAAGGTGAGCGAATTGGCCAGGCTTGATTTCGAAATCATCATTTTGCGCAAGTTTTCGCTTTGCACTATCTTTGCTCTCAATATCAATTGTCAGCATTGCTTCGCTACCAATGCTCATGCGGTAGCAACCATCCTTGAGCTTTGAATTATCAAAGTTCGAGACGATCTCTTTCCCGACGGGAAGCTTTTCGTTGGCCTCGTGCCAGTCATGCTCGCTCCAGAACGACATCTATCTATAGAACGCCCGCTGACGAAGCTGCTCTCTTCTATCCGTGATAAGGTCATCGAGCGAAATCGCTTTGCGGTTTGCTATAGAAGAGAGAAGGAACAGAATTTCTCGATTGGAAGCTTTGGCTGACTCAAGAAATGGTTCGGCGTGGTCTATTTTTTCGCACGCATCGCAAAATTGTCCGGAGGCGTTCACGGCACGCATCAGAAATTCGTTCTCTTCAAGTCCCGGGAAATCGATACTTCCCATGGAGAGGTCATCGGAGAGCGCAATTGAAGCGCTGAGCGCTACAAGTTGCCAGTCTGATAGCGTCTTTAAGAATACTTCGTCCGAGAAATTCCTCGCGAGTCGTCCGCAATACTTAGCGAAATGAAGGCCAAAGTGCTTTAACCTATCGTTCCTGGACAAGCAGAAAACATCTTGGTGATGCAATTCGTCATGTCTAAACTGATTTCGTTGCTGTTCAAATAGCCACTTTTGGTCGATCATGAACGCTCTCCAGTGCATCTTCGTCAATGCGTTAGTGCCACCATTGGAAGCGTCGAACAAGGCAGTAGCTCGTTCATGAATTTCCAATCAGTTTCGAGCTACTTGAGCAAGGATCTTCTTCAGAGGCGACCCGATCCCCAGACCGCGACGATACAACATGCCATGGCGCCGTTTGTGCCGGGCGAGGCAGTGCTCTGGTTGAGCCCGGACAACTGTCGCGCGGATCTTGACGGATCTCAGGGTATCAAGCACTTCGTCGTCGTCAACATGACCGGCACGCGTGGCCTATGGCTGCTATCATAGTCAGAACTTGCACTCGCTCCACACTCGCAACAGGAGGTTTATCAAGCCCTTCTGCGATCCGTCCATAAAGAACCTCGAAGGCCGGCTGTGAGGATCGAAGATGCGAACGGCGGGCGCGCGCTCCGAAGAGCCTGTCCTCGCCTCGTGCCCCTCAATCCAAGAAGCGTTCCGGTTCCAGCCGATAGCTATCAGCAAGACGAAGTCATTCCCGGCTGCTCAAACCGGCCAACTGGAGATCGAGTAACGGATGTGGACCGCGTCCGCTATGCCAATGCACGGGATCGTGCGGCGGAACACCGCTGCACCTTTAGAACATTGACCCGATGCCGGACGCCCCCGTCGGGTAGGCGGCGGGCATCGCTTTCACCTGCGCCGCTATCAGTCCCAGCTTGATCGCGAGCGAGAAGACATAGATCCGCTCAGCGTAGTCTGGACCGAACATGTGGGCTCCGAGGATTTTGCCATCCTTGCCAGCGATGATCTTCGCACCGGCGTGGGTTTCGCCGATGCGTTTTTGCGAGAACCAGCCGGACGTATCGGTGAAGCTTACCTCCATTTCAGCCTTCTGCGGTGCCTCTTCCTCGAGTAGGCCGACTCGTGCCAGTTCGGGAATGGTGAACACCACGCTCGGGACGCCGGTGTAGTCGGGCTCGATTCGCTTGTCCCCGAGCATGTTCGAGGCGGCGATCCTGCCTTCGAAGACGGCGACCGGGGTCAGCGGTTTTCCGGGCGATGCGGCAGCGTCTCCGGCGGCATAAATGCGTGGGTTCGACGGCGATTGAAGTTGTGACGTGGCCTTCACGCTGCCCTGCTCGATTTCGATACTGGCGGCTTCAAGGTCAAGATGGTTGATGGCGGGCGCTCTACCTGCACCGTGAACGACGAGATCGGCTACGATGAAATGGCTTTCCCTGGCCTTGCGGTAGACCGCGCGCTGCGCTCCATCCGCTTCCTCAATGCGTTCCATATCGGTCTCGGCGACAATCTCAGTCCGCACTTCGAGGCTGCGTTCGAGCAACATCTCTACGAGGTCGGGGTCATACATTTTCAACTGGCGTGCACCGCAGTCGGGGATCGTCACCTCAGCCCCCGCCCACGCAGCGATATGGGCGAACTCGAAAGAGATGTAGCCGCCACCGACGATGGCGATCCGGCGGGGCAGTTCGGCTAAATTAAGGAAGCGGTGCTGTCGATCTACCGCTCGGCACCGAGGAACTCCAGCGACCGCGGTTTTGCACCGGTGGCAATCAATGCGTGGCGACAGGCGATCTCGCCGTGCCCGCCGAGCTCGATCCGGTCCCCGTCAGTGAAGCGGGCGCGGCCATGCAGCGTTCGCACCCCGGCCTCCTTCAGCCCACTCTCCTTGCCTTCCGGCACCGGGTCCGTGAAGCTTTCCTTGTGCTTCATCACTGCTGGCCAATCGATCCTGGCCTCTCCTGCGAAGCCCTTGCCTGCAAGCCGCCGAGCAATCTCCACCGCCTCGGCCCCGGCACGCAGCATCTTCTTGGGATCGCACCCCCTGAGCGCGCAGGTGCCGCCAAAAGGCAGCTCGTCGGCAATGGCGACGGACAGGTCAGGAAAGTTGCGGCATAGCTGTGACTGGGGGGCTGGTTCTCAGTCTTTCGCGCGCAATTCTGTAAACCGGAGCGTGCGTCCATGATCAGCCTCACGGCGCCCTGTGAGAATGCGATAACTCCTAAGCGGGTCTACTCTGCCCGAAATGTTCGTCTGGCAAAATTTGCGCCGCCACTTGGTCGACCCTGAAATTGCCCCCCAATAATTCCATTGACGAAGACTTCTCGATGGAATCGCGTTTTACTGGTATTAGCAATTTCAGGATTTTGAGACAGCGCCATACCAATAAGGGTTGTCTCCAGCCAATCAATATAGGCTTCGGAGCTGCTCCGATTTTCGGAGACACGCCAAGTATCTGTCACCAAGGGGAAAAGGAGGATGGAGGGTTTACCCTGACGGTAAGACTTTTGTTTATCGCCTGGAGCTAAGATCGAGAAGTAATGATCAAGTTTGTGCGGAGTAAAGATTTCATCTCGAAATCCACCCTGCGCAAGCGTCTTCCCGACATACCATGGCCGTATCCTGCGTCCGTTGTCGATGCAAAAGGCATAGCAGCCTACAGCATTACTCAAACCCTCCCAAAAACCCTCAACTTCCTTCCAAAAATTTTTTCTCCAATGTCCCACCCTGGCTCTCGGAAATTCAAACGGGCCACAGCTCTCGAAATTCATTCGTATAATCCTCACCAACGGTGTTGCTTGCAAAATAGAGTTATTTGTGACCATTGGAATAGCCCCGATCTGCATTAACTTTCCAACGTCCCATTTGGATGTCCCTGCTGCTGGTCCAGCCTCGCGCTGTGAAGGACAAGGTGCTCCGCCCGCCGATCCGACTTGAAAAAATCCCGGCCTACTTCCTCGGAACGTTTCGCCGCGGTTCAGGATTCGAAGCCCCTTTTTCCAAGTTATCAGTGGAGCCCCTGCTTCAAACTTCATAAATCAGAGAGCGGAGGCTCATTCTGAAGCTTTACCGAAGATATTGCCTTTCGAGCCGTTCCGCTTTTGCATGGTCGATAAAACTTTGCCGCACTTCGAGGAACCGCTTCATCCGGTTCTGGATCTCAAGAAGCGCCTCCCCACGATGAGTGTAGAAGGGGACATTCTCCGCGCTCCAGAATTCCTCACCATCATCACCTACCACCAGACACCAATCGACCCTTACGTCGACAACTTCGTTAAGAAGCACTGCGGCAATGTTCACCAACATCGCCTCGATGACTGTTAGATCTCGTCCGTCGGTGACCTCACCGCACTGTAGCCGCCGGATGCAAGCTTCAAAAGTCTCCTTCGAGATCTCTCCGATAGGAAGCCCGCGCATCTTCTGCATGAGCTCCGCGAGCTCACGACCGTGCCGAACGGCAAGGATCGCCTTGGCCCTTAGATGAAAGTCTGTCGCGTTCGATTTGGTGGACATTGGCATTACCCCTTTGGTTGGCGGTGCGCCGCTATTGGCGCGTCAAGAGAGCCCCGCGGCGCGGAGCCCTTGAGGCGGCTCAGGCCGCAGCTGTTAGGTCATTCCAGAGGGGGTCCTGGGAGTCGGTATCTGCCAGGGCGATCAAGTGCCCGTAAAGACTATCCGATAGTTCGCAAATTTCTTCCACGACGGGGGATGCAGGATCGATCTTTGCAAAGCACGCAGCTTCGAGGCTGGCGCGATCATCGACGCAATCCAGCGAGAGAAGACGGTGCAGCCCGATGAGATCTTGCCGCATCCGCCGTGTCAGACTCGGTGCCGAAAGTATTGCCTCAATCAGACGGGCTGTGCGCCGGACAGCGGGCTCGCTGCCCAAGAGGCCGGCGGCACAGATCAACGCTTCGACATGGCCCCCGAGGAAGCCTTTCAGCGCGGTTTCCGCTCGGAGCGCAGGACAGGTTGTTTGAGCGATGTGAAGGTTCATTTTGGGCATTCCATTTCTCGAGCGACAGCGTTCAGTGCTTGTCAAGAAGACCCCATTGGTTCGGGTCCAGTTATGTCGCTTCTCTCTCAATTTGCTCGGTTGAGCTTGCCCGGCGGCGCGGTCTCGTCTCAGGACCGACCGACGGCGAGCCAGACAGAGCGCCGCATAAACAGGTTTCGAGCGTCGAAATTTCGGAATGATTCGACCTATGGCCTTCGATATCGCGCTCTTCCGACGCGAAAGGTCGATCACATTATCCCTCTATTGTTTCAGTTTGTAATATGGCTTGAGCCGCGCACTGGTTCGTATCGAGGCCTGTTCAGCTACTGGAGACCTGCGTTTTTTTCCGTGGGTGCGACAGAGGCGCAGGGAACAGGCCCATCCTCCATCAACCAAATTTTTTCTTCCCCTCTTTCGCGCCAAGTCTGGCAGCGACAGAGGTCCCGCGTGCCTTTGAACAGAATGCCAACATGTTAGAGTTCAACGGCCGCATGGTGGACACACCCGCTCTGGGCTCCAGCCCTCTCGGAAGGCAGGTAGGTCCGATCACTGGCCGATTACTTGCCAAGCGCTGCGAAATTTCGCGCACCTTTGGTCCGGAATTTTCCGTGAAGTGATAGTGCGCGCGCTTTCGGCTCACCTCGCTCTTTGCTGACGCGGTCACGAAAAATAAGCGGATGACGACATCCCGCGACGGCTTGGCGGAAAAACTGGAAATTTCCGCGCCAGAGCATCCGGTAATTTCCGCCGGTTGTTGTTTGCACGCCATTCAGCTTCCCCCATTGAAGCGCAGGGAAACCATTTCACCGAACCGCACAGGCTCACCCCTATCCGGACGGAAATCCCATCCATGCGCAAGAAGTCGCTGGCCGAGATCTGCTGGCGCGATCTTCCTGTATCGGTTGGCCGTATCTGCACGGTTCCAGCCACCCTGGTCCAGAAGTGACGCCCAGTCGGTCGTTTGCGCGTAGAACCATGTCGCCCAAGAATGCCGACACGTATAGGGAACCACATCGGGACCGAGCCCCGCAGCGGCACGGATCTTCCCGAACGCCACCGCCATTTGTCCGCCCCGATTTTTCCGAAAGACGTAGGGGTGGCCGTTCGGCGCCGGAAAAGCTGGTCCCTCGTCGGGAATAGGGCCGATTAGCTCAACCGTGCGCGATGGCAGACGCACGAAGCGGGCTCGGTAGACTGTCTTAGTCCCAGGCAGCCACCACTCCATTGTCGCGGGATTCCAGTGTTTTCCGTCGAGGCCCATGGTCTCGCCAGGGCCCGCACCAGTGCCCAACATGAAGGCGATCTTGCGCAACGTCTGGCAGTGTGGATCGCGGAGGCCGGCGACCTCCGGATTTGCTGCGGCCACCAGCAGCCGTTCTGCTTCCTCCGGTGTCAGCCACCGCGTCCGGCGCGTGTCGGGAAGCTTCTGACGCCGGTTACCGGCCGCGAAGTTCAAAACGGCCTTGATTGGCACGCGAAGCTGCCGCCTGACGGTCTCCGGTTTTGCCAGGGGATAGAGCGCGCGCGCCGCGCGAGCGATCGCGATTTCGTTTATCTCATCACACTGGGTGTTCTTGCCGAAGTGAGCGACGATCCTCGGAAGAAACCGGGCCTCCCCCCCGGCCTCGATATAGAGGCTTGAAGCTTCCCTGAAGGTCGGAATTTTCTGTTTCGTTGCAGCCTGGCCTGAGCTTCGCCAGACCTCCGCATAGATTTCTTTTGCGCGCGTCTCGGCGACAGGCTCGAGTTCCTTGTCATGGATTGGCAGGCGCCGTCTGATACGCTTTCCGTCGACCCAAAAGTCGATGATCCACGAATTTGTTTTTTCCGACCACGTCGGTTTCCAAGGGTGTTTTCTCCCCAATTCTGGTCTCCGTTCGCCTGTTGTGCAAACAAGCTTGGCCGGTGCTCGAGGAGACGAAGCGAATTCCCGATATTTTTTCCGCCTTGGTCTACCGGAAGGATAAATCTCTTCGGATTACCGTCAGTTTTTTTCGCCCCCGGATTTATAATTTTCTGACCGAATTTTTACCGAGCGCGGAAAAAACGAACTGGAACCACTTGCTTCTTTGTCGCGATCCCCGCGCCTCAAGATGCGCGTTGTTTTTTCCACGCGCCGCGAGAATGGATGTTCCGCTCCAAATCGGAAATTTCCGACCGATCGCATGGAGCCTTCAATACACCTCCAGAAGCGGAATGGAATTTTCGGGCTTGAACGGCGGCCAGCGCAGCGTCAACCTTTTTTAGGTCAGTTAAATCAGGTCGTTGGCGCATTCGTCGACGTCGCCTCCGGGCGGCGGTCAGGAGAAGTTTGCGCGGAAAGGAGCCAAGTGAACAACGGAAACTATGGGATCAAAAGCATAGCGAGAAGCAACCAGGAAGCGCTGTTTTTTGAGTTCAATGCACATTGCGAGGTGAAATGAGCAAGAAGGATATTGAGGCTTTGAGCTTCGAGGTTCCTCTCGATTGTGCTCAAGCATCCCGCGCACTTGGCGTTTGCGTGCGCACACTATTCGATATCCGTAAGAAATACAGAACCAAAATAGAAGTCTGTGAAATGCGCGGGCGGAAGCCCGTTTTCTACGAGAAACACATCAACAATATAAGAGAGGTAATGAAATGCGAAAACAAGATGAAGGACAGCCGTGCTGGTATCCATTCTGGAAGGACGGGTCGTGGTGCTACGATTTCCGTGTCGAGGGAGACCGATATCGCCGGTCGACGGGCGTCCGCGATCAGGAAGCGTCTGAAGTAGCCGTTGGAATCGCGAAGGGCGTGCATGACGCGGCGTGGGAACGCGCCTTGGCGACCTTTCCATCGTTCGAGGAGGCCGCCGAGCTGTATCTTGCCGAGTTCGGCAAGAACCGAAGCTTCGTGCGACGCCTGATCGCCTATTTTGGTCCGCTGACCCGGGTCAACGAGATCGATGCCTTCACGATAAAGCAGTGCAAGATAGAACTTAGGAAGCCGGGCTGGTCGGACGCGACCGCGCGACGACAAGTCACCGTCCCGCTCAAGGCTGTAATTCACAATGCCTGCGGCCTGAGGCCGGAACGGGTGACCGACAATAAGCGCACCCGCATCGTGACCCCGGAGGAGTTCGAATGTCTGATCGCTGTAGCGCAAGATCCTCCCGAGAACGTGCGCGATCCTGAACGGCGATTGCTGAAGATGCTCGCCTTTCTGATCGGCAGTGGCGCGACGCCGGGGGAGATGTTCTGCGTGCGGGCCCAGGATATCCACCGGACTTCCCGCGAAATCTGGATACGCGGTGAGGAGCCTGGAGGCGGGAAGACTCCATACCGCACACGAATGGTGCAACTACCCGTTAGGGCATGGGAGCTTATTGGGGAGTTGTCCTTGGAAGGTCGGGTTTTCCTATCGACGACTGGTAAGGAGATTGTGCCGGACGGAGAGCGTGGCAGCAACGTGATCAGGCAATTCCACAAGCTTTGCGCGGCTGCCGGGCTTTTGCGGCCGGATGAACCCGAGCCGCTGGTCTTCTACAGTCTTCGTCACACTTGGGCCACCTGGTTCAGTGACTTGGTCGGCGACCACGACTTGCTGATCGACAGGGGCGGCTGGGCCGGCGCGGCCATGGCGCGTCGCTACCGCAAGCGCCCGTCCACGGATCTTGGCGAGCGGGTGCTCAAACACGGATGGGACTTTCGGCCATGATGGAAAAGATTTGGGAATCCCAAAAACGGGAACTAAAAAAGCCGCTGAATTTCAGCGGCTTACCCAGAGTGCCTGCGGCCTTAGCAGGGGAGCGCCTTCGACCACTCGGCC
>TARA_R110002049_G_scaffold101556_10_pt1 | contig 18279 bp, 27 predicted proteins | sample TARA_R110002049 | Tara Oceans TARA_R110002049 (sample SAMEA4396941) | marine metagenome | biome: Polar Biome; feature: [SRF] surface water layer (ENVO:00010504); material: water (ENVO:00002006), including particulate matter (ENVO:01000060) such as... | depth 5 m | reverse complement strand
ATCGCAATATCAGCATAACTTGTCGAGCCGCCAAAATCGTGAAGTATTTCGAACGTACATTTAAACTGTCGACCGTTAGTAACTGCTATTAGCACCGAACCGTCAACCGATAATTCAAATTGTCGTTTCGTGTAACTACTCATCGTCAGATAACCACACTAGTTTATTATCGACACCGAGATTATCGAGCGTCACGTCGTCACCGACGAAAATCAATCGACCGATATCAGCGTTATAATTACCCGTGATTATCGCGTTCGGCTCGAGCATTGCACCACTGATCAGTTCAACACCTTCTCGTGATATATCAACCGACCATGACGGGCCAGCTAATGTCACGAAGTTTACAGTGAACTGTAAAAAGTTATCACCGAGTTGAAAGTTAAATGGTTGGTGTGCGTTGTCAGCGCCGTTTAATAACGGTATTGTGATCATCCTAAAACCCCACTTATAAGTTCAATAGTCGCATTTGACGGTGCCGATCCTTGAACCTCACCACGATTATTAACAGCACTTGCTTGTGACGCGCTTGGATCGTCTTGATTCAACTGTGACGATATAGGTTGATTGTTGGCGATTGTCGTTTGTAACGTTGGGTATTCTTGTAATTCAGCCTCGAATATTAAACCACCTTCGTTCGATGCGTCTTTCGTTCGTCGAATATTCCCGATCACCATATTAACCAATTGTATGTCACCCGCGTCAACGTCGAACGGCTCACCTGTTGTCATTAACGCTAGCAGAGCCTCAAGCGCTGCACTTGATCTGGTTTCGGTACTACCAGCAAGGAAACCTGCAGATAAACCAGCCACTGTCGATGCGACACCGCTATCAGTAAAGTTACTCAACACACCGCCGACAAAATCACTTACACTAGCTTGTAGTGGTGTGTTACTCACCGCGCCGATTATCACCCATTTAAACGGTTTGATAATGCGGTGATCACTCGCGCGTGCGCCGAGTTCAATCTCATAACCTGTCAATTCCACAGATGCTTCGAATGTGTCTTCGAGAACGGCGTCGAATTCGATACCGTTTAACGTTGGTGACTTAGCCGTAAAAATATTTATCAGTGACAAACTAACCTCCAGTTGACGATGATATGTCGTCGATTGCGTTTTGTGCCATTCCGTCAACCACTTTAATTATTTTCCGGTCGATAACTTGACCATCAAGCGTGAAATTTGCGTTAACATTAATCTGTTGTTTACTTTGACCTTTATTGTACATACTATTTGATGTATCGTGTAACGTACCTTTAGTCGCGTAACCCGTATTATCTAAAAATGACTGCATAGGGTTAAACGTGCTTATTTCTGTTTTAAGTGTTTCAATCACGTCTAGTTTCGGCGAATCTTCACCCCCGAACATGGCACTAACCGTTTCGTCAGTGTCACCATCCCCGAACATGGCGCTAACCGTTTCGTCAAGCTCACGTGTGAATAACCATTTTGGTAAACCTGTCGCCTCGGCTGTTTCATCAGCGTCACCGCGACCAAACGTCGCTTTCGTCAACTCTGCGATAGCTTTTAAATCACCGAGTCTATCTGAACTAAACCACTCGTTTATACCCATCGTCACATCGTTTATAACGGGTAGTAACTCCGAACCAATTGTGTCGGCTATACCACTTAAATTAGCTTTAACCTCGACCCACTGTCGATTAAATTCCGCAGCGCTACCTGTCATTTGGTCTGTTAACGGTCTAATCGTCTTGTACTTTTCAACGAGTAAGTCCACTGATTCACGCCCTTGTGATAACAAGCGAATACTCGAAGAGTCAAGGCCGAGCGCTTCGGCTGCGTTGATACGCTCCTGCCGATTCATTCTAGCAAACGCGTCGGCTAGTCCGATATAAGCGTCTGTTGCACTTTCAGCGTTTGCGATGTCGTTCGGGTTTAGACCTGCTTTACCCGCCGGCGCGAAGAATGCCACATCACCAACTTTGATACGAGCGCGAGCGCGTTCAAGCGATTCGAGCTGTCCCATAAATGACTCAAGCGAACCACCCTCGGTCGTTAACGCTGAACCTAACGCTTGTATATCTGAAGCAGTGCCACCGAACGTTTCGCTAAATTTACCTAGCATGTCAGCAGAGTCGGCGAAATCTGTCGCGAGTTTTTTAATACCGTAAGCACCGGCAACAACAGCGCCGAGTTGTAACGCCTTTGATTTTATACCGTCGATACCTTTGTCAACTTCTTTTGCCGACTTTTTATCGAAATCAAAACCGATACCGACGAGCAAACTTGATATTACATTAGCCATTGAAACGACCTTAATTTATACAATGTTTGTATTATACCATAATTAACGTAAAAAACCCCTTAACGGGGTTTCACGATTGCGCTTTATGTGCTGCGAGTAATTCATCGATAGCGATGTGAAATCTAACGACGTCACCTAGTGAATAGGTTCCGTTGTTCAACTCTTTCCATGTGCAAAGCGGTGGGCATAAACCCACAACACCCACACACGGTTTCATCATGAACCAATCGGTTACGTCGTTACTTTTCTTTCCGCTCGACGAGCTTCGTTTTCGCTGTCGAGCCATGTAAAAAAATCGTTAAGGTTGAAACATATCGCTTCAGCTACTAACGAGAAGTACGACATCATACCGCCTTGAAACGATTGAACGTCTACAGGTACTGATTCACCCGCTACGAGTGCTTTACATAACACCACGCGTGATATCTGGTTAAAAATATCTTCTGGTAACGTCAAGAGTGTGCCGATCAACAAGTTTTTATCAATCTGTTCAACGTTACTTGATGCACTATGTAACGCTATTTTAGCGCCAATTAATAACATTAACTTTTGTTGCTCAACTGCTGAAGCTTGAGCAACATTATATTTAACGTTATTCACGGTAATGGCCCGAATTTGTTCCATACTATGTACCACCTTTCGTCGCGTTCCAGACGTTGAACTCGTAAAGATACTCGTCGTCGCTAATAGTTGTACCACCACGAGCGTTCGCAGCGTCGTTCACACAAACGCCCTCTGTTCCAATAGCCGATTCAAGTGTCCCGATTTGAGTCCATGACGCTGTGATATTAGCTTGTGAATTCATCAGGCTTTGAGCGTATGCGCTATCAGCTGAGCCTGGGTTGAATTTAACACTCACCGCGCGACCTGGGTTTTTACGGTCCAAACGAATAGCTTTACCACCTTGACCACGTCGCAACGATGTTTTAGGGTCGATAGGTGAATCCGTGAACGGTGAAGCGTCTTCACCCCAATCAGTCATTGGTCGCCCGTTTAACGTAAACACTGAGTTAGCGGGACCGAAATTTTGTAAAGCCATGATTAAAACCTCTTATTAGTAAACGTCTACGTCAACAGGTACTTGATGAATTGCACCCTTACGGAATATGCGAATTCGTAACGGCGCGGATTTACGAGCGGCGCGGTCAGGATCTGTTAAATTTAAAATATCTTCAGGTTGCGTTAAAATCTCGTAACCTACTGTAAACTTCTCAATACCGTCGTCAGGGTCAGTGTAGTTACGTGGGCCTAAGTAGCCGTTGGCAATGTAAACTTCACAAACTGATTTAGCCGCGCCAATCAACACCGCTTGACCCTCTGGATCTTGACCTAGTTTCGTCGGCTGATTAAACACTGCATTATATAGTTCAACGCCTAACGCATTTGTGAAAGCCGCTAGGTTAATCACATCGTCCATGTATTCGCCATACGAACTATGTGACCAAGTATTAATCACACGACCGGCATCGGTTGAACCTTTGTTCTCAACTTTCGTATAGAATTGACACTTCTTAGTATCCTGTCGCATCGCTGCGTACGCTGTACCCGTCAAGTCTTCACCCACAACACCTGATAACACTTTACCTTCACCGGTAATTGTCGAGTTCGTCGCGGTGTAGTTCAGTTTTGCGAACGGTACACACAGTTTAATACCTGCGTAAGGGTCCGTAGCATGTGACATTGTACCTGCGAAACGTAAACCAGCGCTCGTCAAGTTAGACGCGATGTCGTCAGTGGTCGCAGGTGTGCGAATAGCCGTTGCGTTAGCCCCAGTCTGACAGTTTTCGAACCACGATTCGTTATCGTCACACCATTGCGCGATTGCTTCGGCGTCTGTTTTAACAGCGTACACGTCAGCCGTTACGAACGTGAAGAACCACCAAAATTCGTTTCGAGCTTTATTAAGTGTTTCGGCCCACGTTGCGTCGGTCGAATCAACACCCCACACGGTCAACGAATTCATTCGCGGCGTACCAGATAACCAGTAACGCGCCATCTTATACGTTTCAGTTGTATCAGCGAAGTCGACTGATAAATCGGTCAAATTCGTGTAAACGCGTCGAGTATCAACCTCGAAACCTGCTGGTAATTCCGATTCGGGCGCGAAACCGCACGCCGAACCAAAATTCGCATAACCTAAACCCTGTGGGGAAATCCTCACATTGATCGGCGTTATATTGTCAATGTTGTATGACATTGCGTTAATTCCCCATTGTTAAATAAATATAGTATACCACCGCTTGACAGTGTGGGCTAGCGACAATCACTCAGCACACGTTACAGCGTATTCAACGTCGTACGAAGCCGACTCGATGTTATTTATAGTAACCGGGTCACGTGTTTCATAGTATAAATACAAATAAATTTGTGAACGCTGTTCAGGATTACCCGATTGTAAACGCGTTAAGTTGTTTGGCGCGCTTGTTCGCTGCCAACCAATGTTATTCACTCGTAAAGCATTTAACACGTCAGGGCGCTTGTTAGCCTGTAGCAATCTTTCAATTCGACTAATCGCATCAACTCCACGAAAAACGTTAATAGATACCTCTACGATTATCTGAGCGCGTACTTCTACGTCGATGGCGCGAGGTGATGCGCTTGTCGAGCGGTAAATATTCGCTTGACCACGTTGATTAATTGATTGTTTAGGTTCGATTGTGATGTACTCACCTGCTGGTGACGGTAAACTCGAACCGTTGCTTGCCACCTGGTCAGTCATGATCACATTGCTAACGCCTGTCACACTCGCAACGATTGGTCGCAATATGTTAAATATTTCTAGTCTGTTCATGTTAGTAATTCACTTTCACGCCGTCAGAATCTTTCATGTCCTCCAACGCTTGCGTATATTCTTTGAATTCGTTCTCCATTAAACGACCTGTATTTATCTTCGTAGGTTCTTTAGTCTTAACGTTCCACAAAGACTCGATTAGTTTACTTTGAGCTAATATCCCACCTGTTGTCATTTTATTCACCTTTTTGAATGTTTGTCGATTATTCCACCGATAATATTAGAAAATTTACCAGGTGTGCTACTTAGTTTATATTCTGCGAACGCTTCGGCCACAAACTCAGCTTTGTTCGTCGTTGCGTATAAACCGAGGAAATTAGGGTTATTGTTCATAAAATCAGTTTGTATTTTTGAACTGTGATCCCTCATTTTTTTGTTAGCTTGTGCCGCCGTTAAAGTACCTTTATTGTAATCACTCATTAAACCACTGATAACAGCTTTATATTCTGGTGTATCTTCTAACGCTTCGTATTGTTCTGCTAACTTTGAATGTTCTCTGAACTCGCCCGAATTGAAAAAATGAGTCATGTCGGCGTCAAGTTGTTTATTTACACCACCGCGACCAGGCGAATATATTAAATGACCGACTTCGTGAGTTGTCACATATTCGCCTAGTTTATCACTATCGATTCTAGGTGAATGCCCCAACTCATAAAAATCACTAGCGACTTGGTCGTTTTTGTTGTATCGCCCATTTATAGATATAGCCTGTGAACCGTCACCCATAGTAACAATCACACCTCCAACATCTTTACCAAAATTTTTCTTTTTACCGCTCGCGGTATGGTACATCGTACTACCAAAATTAATCTGTTTAAGTGAGTCGTCACCATTTTGTAAAGTGTATTCGTCGGTTAATTTGTTTATTACGTTAAATATTTTAGTTGTTTGTTCTTCGGGTAACGTCGATTTAACTTGTGCCGACTTAAATTTATTTGACAAAGACGATAGCACTTCACTATGACCAAGCGACTTGTATTTTTTACCACTAGTTTTAACACCAGCATTAGACGTTTTACTTGACGATTCGTTCTTGTCGGGTTCTTTTTCACCCATCTTGTCAATTTTCTGGCCGTTGAATTTACCACCCATACCAGCGAGTATTTCACCCGAGGCGCTTATTTTTACTTTATTACCTTTTCGACCTTCGGCGTTATTAATTGTGATCCATCGCTCGTCTTTTATATATGTCGTTAACGCGTTTATATCGTTAAAAACCTTACCCCAAGAGTCAGTTATTAACCCTGCGTTAAATTTGTCGTTTATATAATCATTCATTGGTCGTCAAACCTCGCGACGATAGCTTTACAATAGTTTCGCCAAGGGCGGTTATCAAGTTTATAACATTTCCACTCTTGACCGTCAAACGTCCACGTGTCAGCCTGTGTAATTTCAGCGAGTAAACCATCATTGACGTAAATTCGTCGAGCATCAACAACACGATCACCACCTTTTTCAAGCGTTTCAATTTCTCGGTCGCTCGCTGGTTGAACCGTGACAGCATGTGACGTTGTGGTCGTTGTACCATCTACCCACAACCCATTGACGTAACCACCACCGATGAACGACGTTCGTGTCGCTGCGCCTGATTTAAAAACTGGTCCGATATGACCACTCATGTCAAGAGACATTTATAAACCCTCTGTTGGTTTGCTTGTTGTGATTTTATACGTGACGCTTTGACGTAACGCGCCCGAGTCGATCAACGGATTTGACGAACCTTTCTTTTTAATCGTTGACGCTGCATTTGGTGGTGTGCGTAAATCTGTCATGTACTTTTGAACGAGTCCAACGGCGGTCACACCTATTTTATTCAACGTCATGTCGAGCGGCTCACCTTTCGCGGCGGCTTTCTCGATAATAGCAATATATTCTAAATTACCCGAATTGACGCCTGGGTTTAACCATGGTCGAGCGGGAATACTTATCACGTGTGGGCCAGTCGTACCAAGTTCAGCGTAACCTTTACCTGTTTTTAAAAATCGAACCTCATTACGTTCTGCCGCTGCTTTACTCGCGAAACCATATGACGTACCACCCGGGTGATTAATATCAGCGCCGAATTCGTGAACAGCTCCAAGTGCTGCGTTTGTTATATCATCTGATTCATGGTTGCCGGCGTCTTCGTGAATACCAACTGTCACAAATTTGTCGGTCATAATATTGTCAAGCGCTTTTTTAACAGCAGCTTGAACGGCTTGTGTATTATGTATCGTGACTTTAGGTTTTATCATTGCGTAATAATACCACATATTGTTGAAGTAGGTAACAACCCCTTAACTAACTTAACAGGGTAAAATTTTAAGGTAACGTAAACAACTGTAATACTTAACGTTTTCTTATATTACCCTTTATACCCCTTATTTTCTTAATTAGAAGGAGATATAGATATATAAAAGAGTGAAACATAACGGGGCGCGTAAAAACGAGGCGGCGCGAGAGAGTGAGAAAATATCGGGGTGATACGGTGTTTTGAGGTATCATTTTAAATTCAACGACTTATAGCACCTCAAACACTACCCTGATGAATATTTGACAACAGCGTCAACATGTAATATCATTGAATTCTCGAAACAATCAAGGAAAACAAACGATGATTAAAATTTACAGAACAGTTCCTTATGATATATTTGGTGTAAAACTTTATTCAGTTGAACGATTCGATGGTTACATCGTGGCGTATTGCGATCATAAAGTTGACGCTCAAAATAAAGTTGACGAGCTTAACAATGAGTAAAATAGTAAACATACCTCGATTGATTGAATGTTTTAAATATCCTGAGTCGAGCGCGACCACGTATCAAGGTGATATTGCTGACGATGTGATTGACGTTCTCGAAGAGGTTAATAAATTCGATGAAGTACGTGACGCTAATTCGGAATTATTCGCAATGTTACCTTGTGAAGATATATTCGACGAATTGATTGACGAATTAGACGCCATTACTAAAATGAGTAAACCTGAAATGATATCGAATATTAAGAAATGTATAGAGCAACTCAATAAACGTGCAGAACAATTCGAAAGGTCAAGAGAGTTCGCGCAAGTTGAATATTTAAAAAACCTAGAGGAATAACAATGTATAACGAAATTTTAAAAACGCAAACAACCGCAGTGACGAACTACGTCAACAACTGTGTAGAACTATGTCACGGCTTAGCACGTGAGTCGGGTTGGTGGGACGGTGTGGAAGTTAACGCACCGTTTGTTATACCCGCTAAACTTTGTCTCGTTCACTCCGAAGTCACTGAAGCGATGGAAGGTGCGCGCAAGGATTTAATGGACGATCATTTACCACATCGTAAAATGGTTGAAGTTGAACTCGCCGACGCTATGATCCGAATCATGGACCTCGCCGGCGCGATGCAACTCGACTTAGGTGGTGCGATGGTCGAAAAACTACTTTACAACACGCAACGCAGCGACCACAAAGTCGACAACCGAGCGAAAACCAACGGGAAGAAATTTTAAATGATAACACAGGAAGAAGTTGACGAAGTTCATCCTATAGCTTTAGCTGAATGGAACAGAATGAAAGGTGAATTCGATGGCAGTGACGTTTTATTTACAATGAGTCACGAAGCTATTCAATTTTTAGCAGAGTACGAGCAAGTGAAAGAATTTTTAGCTGAAAACGGTTTCGATATACCACCGCTTGTTGAAGGTATACAAGTCACGTTAAGTTAACTAAAAAACACCGCTTGTCGTGTGACTTGCGGTGTTTCATTTTATAAAGCTCTGGCACCTATTGCAGCTCGACGTCTAAGTCTAAGATATTGCACACCGTAGTTTGTGAGTGTGAGCCAATCCGTGCGAGTATCTTCTATCGCTGTAACCCTATAACTAACCGACTCGTCACCAACCGATTTCGCAGCGGTGTTAAGTCGTGCCGTCGATGTCACATTCTCAGGGTTCGCAGCGCCACCGTCGGTATATGTCACACTTAACCAATGAGCAGCGAAGTAGAACACGCCCCGACGCTTGAAGTTCTGACAATTGTCGAGCTCGAAAGCACCCCAACCGCGCCCACCACATTCAGGGAACGCGTCACACAGTGCTTCGGTTATCGCTTCATCAGGCCATTTAGTAATGTCTGAGAACGCTCGTTGCGAACCTCGAAACGCTGTTATTATTTCAGGTGTAATTTCTATCATTATAAATCCTCGTTGGGTACATCAAGCTCACCCTCGTAACCTTCAATACGTACTGATATGTCCTGCACCTGTGAATCAGTGCTATAAAATTTCAATAAATAACTTGTATTAGGTGATAATATATAATTGTTACCGACCGACTTACTTGTCGCACCTTTCGACTGTACTGAAGCTGGCCCTAATTCGTAAAGAGACGGTGCGAATTTAACACCCTCGTCAGTCAACGTGAAACCCACTAACAGTTCTAACTCGAACGAGTGTTGTGCCATGTCGTTCGAGTTGTAAACAGGGTCTTGCGTACCACCACTATACACAGGGTTAATAAAAATATCAGCTACAATCGACCTACCCGTCCGTGAAAACTCACGTGTTTTTAAATCGACGGGGAGCGATCCCGTTTTTATAATAGAGTAATATGTACCAGCCGAATTAATAGCACCTGTGCTAGTAGGGGCGTCTATGATAATACGTGAAGCAGCCCAACGTAAACCACGCTTGCTGTTCATTTCACTATACGATTGTACGCAAAACGCTTTAAGTCCGTTCAAAACCCTGACGAGCATTCCGTCGGTACTATTAACTATTTGCCATTTTACTGGTAACATCTCATAACCCCTTTAAACGAAAAACGACCACGTAAGCGGCCGTTTAAATTAATACGAACGTTTAAACTATTCGCTAAGTTTTGCGATCAACGTCTTAACTGTATCACGTGAGTTAGTTTCGATTTCTTTAACTTCACATAAGGCAATCAAATCGTCTTTTGACATACCGTCGAATTCGTTTACAACTTCATCTGGTTCGTCATCGCTTGTCACAACTAAATCACCGTTAGCAATTAACGCCTTTACAAAATCCGATTGACATGCGTTGCGCGGAACTAGTGTATCGGGATTATTACCAGGTAAAACTTTGTAACTTTCACCACTTAACGTTCGGATAGTGATTAAACGCGCACTTGTATTTTTTAATAACATTTATAAGCCCTCGGCCCCGTTAAAAATTTAACCATCAGCAGCGAGTCGGGCCAGACTACTATTGCCGCCGATGGTTAAAACTGTTTACAACGCGTCGCGATAAGCGCCACTGAATGGGAACCTGAACTCACAACCTGAAATTTTGTATTCACAATCAACGGCGATGTTCAAACCTTCAATTTGTGGAGCAGTAGGTCGGAACGGTAACGGGTTAGCTAAACCTAAGTTACGAGCGTTTTTCTCGTAAGCCATCATACGATCCTTACCACCGTTCGAAACACCATTAGCGGCCAGTTCAGCAGCTTCAAGTTGATAACGAGGCTCAACAGCCAACTCTTGCTTAGTACGTGACGTGTACAAGTTGTTACGCATTAAGAATTCCATAATCGTTGTATCTGTGCCTGAATCCATGCGACGAGAAGTCCAAGACGCGTATAAATCAGGTGTGATCACCAACGTGTTCGGCAAGTGAATCGATTTAGAATTCGTCCAAACAGTCGTTAACAGGTTATTAACTTCGGCAACGATATCCGCGCCGGTAGCTGTAAACAAGTTGATTGTGAATGAGTCAAGCGCTAAGTTAGCGTTGTTAAACAAACCTGTCATACCGCGATCAGCATCACCGAAATACGCTACGGTTTGTTGATGTTCTTGAGCACCACGGAAAGCTAGCTCAGCTTTAGTAGTGTCAATCGGCATACGCATTTGCGCAGACTTACGCATCTCGTCAAGCGAGTAGTCGTAACCGATACCAGCGTAACCAATTGGAACGCTTGTTTTATTAGCGCTAACGGTAACACGTGGCAAGTCTTTAGCACTTGCGCCGATGAATTTACCCATCGTGACGCCGTCGTAAGAAATGTAATCCCACGAGTCGGCCCACTCCGGTACGTCAGTCATAAACGGTACTAGCGGCGCATAGTTAATTTCAGCGTATGGCGTCTTGTACAACGTACTTTCAAGATGCGCTAATTGTGAGATATAGAACGAAATACCGTCGTCCATCGTCGGTAAGGCTTGATCGAACGATACACTAATCGCACCTGCTAATTTATTTTGCAACCACTGCGGGTGCGCGAACTCTGTATCAAGTGTCGCTGTTACGTTGTTTTTCATATTAACCACCTAAACCAAGTGAAATTTTAACCAAGTCACCAGCGTCACCGCCAGTTAAGAATTTAGCACCGATAAGTACACCTAACGTCGCACCGGTTCCCACGATGCCAGAGAAGTCACCAGGGTCCGTCGCACCAACACGTAAATATACAGGTGCGTCTTTAGCAACCGTATCAAGCACTTTAACCCATATAACACCTTCAGTCACAACAGTCATGTCGTATTGAGGGATGGCACCGCTTGTACCGTCAGCGTGCGCTCGGTTCAATTCGTATTTTACAACACCGTTAAACTGTGCAGCCGTTGAAACTGGTACAGGTAATTTAGCGCCGTTTTCACCATCAGAAACTACACCAGCACCCCATGGGACTGAAACAGTTGTCGATTTGTTAAGCTTCGAAACAGTGTTACATAACTGTCCGTCAGCAACCATACCGGCCATCGCCGCGTTATGATTAATTGTGTAACCGCCTTGAACAGCCATTTTACTTACTCCACTCGTTAGATAATCGTTGTGCGTATTCTTGATCACGCGTTAACTTCGGTTCGGTTTTTTGTTGCTCAGCGTTCGCAGCGTCTTTCGAAAATTGCGCTAATTGCTCAGCGTTATCGGCTGGTGCAATTTCGGCGTCAAGTGATGCAAGTTCGAACGCAGTTTCAACATACGCGGCAGACTTAGCAGCCCAATCGATTGTTGAACGTTTCGCGGTTAACACTTCACGTTGAATTGTTGGAATGTCCACAGAGTCGCACGCAAACGAGTCGCCAACGATTTTACGCGCTTGGTCCATTGTTTGTGCGATTAACTGAACGCGTTCAGAAATGGCCGAATCGCTAGACTTTTTCTTTTCTTCGTCTAGTTTTTCTTTCATATCTTCTTTTTCGGCTTCGGCTTTATCGGCTTTCGACTCGGCGTCTGTCACTTTTTGGGCCATCGATTGAAACGCGTCGGTCACAAGCGTAGCGCTCGCGTCGTCTGCAACTTCAAGAGATAAACCGCTATCAAGCATTACTTTGATCATGGTTGGTTTTCCTTGGTTGTCGTCGATACGGACTTGAGCGCCACCACGTCCGCGTTTTACAATTGCAACGTGGTTTACATCAATTCCAGTTTGTTTAAACTCGTAAGTCTCACCGGTCGCGTCATACGTTCCGAGTTCAGGAACGTAGACGGCTGTATAACCAGGTGAAAGTTGTGATTTACCCGACTCGATGTCAGCGATAGCTTTAGCGTCTTTTACAATAATATTCACATCAACGAAGTCGCCTGACTGCTTAGCGTCGATAACGTGCCCCACACTGACGTTTTTATATGTCGAAGCTGTAACGAGGTCTGACGGGTGGTCGTTCGTTACATCAACGTTACTATAAGTAGATAACGAATCGACGTTAAACACTTCGTCAGCGTGACGCAATACGTTCACAATCTCGTTAGGGTTACGGTCGCTCAAACCTAACTCGCGCGCTAAGTATTTATAAACACCGGTTCGCGCAGCTTTACCCGATACACACAAAAAACCTTCGTCGGTGTAAGTTCTCGCCGACGGTGCAAAATCGAATGTATCGCTTATAATCAAACGTGTGGTCAAAATCGAACCCTCTTAAATATTACAGACAGTATAACTTATTTAACAATACGCTTGCAAACGTTTAATAATCGGTCTATAGTGACGGGATTGTCAACAAACGAAAGGTAATTAAAATGATTGATTGGAAAAACAAACCAGACGGCGCAGAGCGTTATCACGATACGGATGGATGGTTAAAATGTGAAGGTAATGTTAAGAGTTATCACACAATTGCAGGTTGGTTGATTTACAGTAACGCTAGAGTGGGTTTAAACGCTTGGGATGATGCGACACCCGACCCAAGTTTACAACCCGAAACACAGCCGTTACAATTAACGTGGAACGACGCTGAACCCGAAGCCACTCACATTTTACAAAATAGTGACACTTCGAAACAGGCGTTTGCTGTTTGGTCCAAAGGTAGTTTCGTTAAACTTAACGATCGTGACGCGTTTTATGATATGTTCCGCTGGTTCGTTGTCAGTAGTCGAGCAGGTGGTGTACAACCCGAAACACCGTCAACAGTCGATTCGACCATTAATGAACGCGGTGAACGTTACGGTAAATTCAACGAGGGCGCAGATATTATGCAAGACCTTAAAAACGTTATGCGTTTAGCACCTGGTTGGAAACGTTGCACACCGAGTCAACGTGAAGCGCTCGAAATGATACAACATAAAATCGGACGTGTGTTAAATGGCGACCCGACTTATGACGACAACTGGCGTGATATTTGCGGATATTCACAGTTGGTTTTAGACGAGTTAAACGGGACGAAACGCTAATGTTAGAATTTTACGAACGACAACGTGACAAACATTACGCAGCGTATTTAGCAGCCGTGGAAATGGAAGACGAAGAAATCGCCGCGAAACACTTTAAAGAATACGAAAATAACTTGGAACAGGTAGACGCATTTATGGAAAATAAAATAAAACAATTGGAATCAGAATTAATTAACCTTCAACTGATAGTGACCGAAATACAAGAATCACTCGGAGATGTTAGTTGTTTTGTCGAAAATTTAGATCATGACATCAAAGGTCGACACGAAACATTTAACACAGTTTTAGAAATTGGTAACAAAATTCGCGATTTAGACTTACCTGAATTTACGTTATCTTAACACACCTTTAACGACGCGACCGGCTTTTACATTTTCGTCGACTTCTTCTTGCGATACTGGTCGAGCGATACATCTACACTGATAGTCCGACCCAGGAATAATCGGGACACCCTCAGAACTTAACGGGGGATTGTCCCAACGATAAATACCTTTACCGTAAGCCGTCACATGTTCTGTTAGGAATTCGTGACGGTCCCTTACTCGCTCGTCACCACTATCAACCCACTGGAAATACGGAAAACCCGCCGCGGTTTGTCGAACGCGATTTAAGTCACCTGTCAATTTAGCGGTTTGATCACGTGCTATCATTTTCGCGCGTCGTTCCGTAACGCCGAATTGTTTAACGAGTTGTTTTGATATTACCGACGGTCGATTACCTGCGCGAGCGTTAGTCATTACAATCGATTCGACTTGTGTCAAGTATTGTTCGGGTATCGACTTGATTAAACTCACATTGGCAGCTATCGACAATCGAAGGTTATCGACTAGTTCAGGTGATTCGCTGTATACGTTAATTCCGAAGTCTGTACCGTTTTTTCTCGCGTTGGTGCGATTACTCGTTTGTACAAATTTTGTGGCGATTTGATTCGCGAAAGCGCTAAACGCTGAACTGGTCCAACGGGCGCGAACGTTTGCAATTTGAGTCGCAAGCGTATCTACCCAGGAATCGCGCACATAACCAGGCGGCTCGGCACTCTTCATGATAACTTTCACGTCTTTGTTAATTTGACGCACGATACGCTGTAAGTCGGCGTTATACGATATACCCGCTTGAACATCAGGTTTAACGCCTTTCGCTTTACGTTTCGTGTTTAACATTTGGTTTAATAATTCACTCATTCGAACATTATAAACATAAAACATTTGACACGCTCGTCAACATGGTGTAAATTTCGATACACTTACATTACAAAGGTTAAACGATTATGAAAAAATTATTAGCAGTATTATTATTAGCATTATCTACAACAGTTAACGCGGCTACATGTGAAGAGATTGAAGCGCTAGCAAGTAGTATCATGACAGCTAGACAATCGGGCGTACCGTTGAAGCAAGTTATCGCCATTGCTGATGGTCAAGATTACATTAAACGCATTGTAATGGTCGCTTACGGTACGACCAACTATTTAACAGACGAATACAAGACGAAAGCGGTCGAAGAGTTCGCCGATGAAGTTTATCTGCTTTGCTTGAAGAGTACATCGTAATGAAAAAGATGTGGTTAGTATACGACGGGTCGATATGGTATGAGGATCTTTTACGTTCATCAGGTTGGACCGACGAAACGCTTCGCGCCCCCTACGCTTGTCGAGTTCGTGAGCGTACCGACGAACCGACATGTGATAAACGCGGTGAGTTGATTGACGACATCGAAGCGCTATGTTTATCAATTGAAAAACGACAAAACGAGTTATCACGACTCGTTAAGAAACTAAAAGGTTAAGTCATTACTATTCATTCTTAGCTTCTTGTTCAGCGTAACCTATCGGGTCGTTTTCGGCGTCGATAGGTTCGTTAGTTTTACTCTTTTGTCGATTTAAACATTTCACCTGTTAATTTAATGTCACCTATCTGAATAGGGTTATCTCGTAATAGTTTTAAATCCTGTTCGGTCGGTGCATATTTTAACGATAAATGCGGTGTAAAGTCAGGATAAGAATGTTCAGCTCCCGATAGTAATAATTCAACGAATCGACCATGTAACTCATCGCTATCTAGTTTGATAACTAATGCTCTATACGGGTCGTTACCCATTATTTCGGGTTCACCTTTTTGTGTAGCGTTGTAAATTTTCGTTGGGTTCGATTTTACGTTTATATTATTATCTTTAGAATACATTAAAGTCACATGTAATTCATCGTTAGGTATATGGTCAGTAATCCCGATTGTTTTCAAATGCTCGACGATTTTTAGCGCTGTTAATTTATCTGGTTTAACTGAAGCGTAACCGTTATTAACATCTACATCATTAACATTAGTTGGATCTTCTTCGGCGTCCACGGGTTCGTCAAACATATTACCTTCTTCTAACTCTTCTAACTCTTCTAACTCTTTATCATCGAACTGATATTCCTCGCTCGCTTGTAACTCACGCATAACTTGTGACTTTTGAACGATACCTGCATCTAGATACGTTTGGTGTTTTTCAGAACGAAGCTTCTCAGCTTGTGCCGTTTGTAAACCGTCTGGTAACGATAAAGGATTCCATTCGTAATCGTAATCACTCGGGAACGACCCGAGAGCGCTACGAACTAAAACCTCGTCAAGCGTTCGCATCGGTTGTGCGAAGTCCTTACGCTGTGAAGCACGTATCGAGTTGTTGTAATTACGATCGTCACCCTCACCTGTAGCGTTCATACCTTTGGCGCTCGTGCCGAACATGCGTGTGACAGGTATATCAGCCGCACCGCTTATCCACGTCATAAACTGCTCAATTATCGGCGCGACACCTGATAAGTTTAACGTCATGCGGTCGAACTTCTCTTCGCCGTCAAGTAGCGCCATTTGTATGTTGGATTTCATCATGCTAAACAATTCGTAACGCTTGATAATAGCGTCGTCTTGGTCGGTCGATAACTCGTCTGTTAGACCGTCACGGGTGATCACATCGATGTTAGCTTCTTGCATCAACTCGGCGATACCGTCCTTCGCTGCGACCATATCTGCGATGTCTTCGATACATTTGCGTAATTTCGAATCACCCCATCCCTGCGTTTGTGCTTGTTGACGTAACGGTAGACGCTCACCTTTAAATATCGCGAAATGTGAGTGGTGAATTTGCATCGCACCACCGCGAACGTTGAAATATTCAGGTTGTAAATAGTTCGACGCGAGAATGTCCCAAGTATTGATACCGGCGCTCGCCATATCCCAACGATCTAGAACGAGTAAACGTTTCAATTCGCCTTTTTTGATGCGGTCGACGCGTAACGGTTTGGTCAGGTCTTGGTTTGTGATCATCAATATACCCGAACCACCATATAAATTGGCCCAGGTCGCCGCTTCTTGAACCATGTTAGGGACGAGTAATTGTTGTTCAAGTGCTGCGATATCTTCAGCACCGTCACACTTGACACGTCGCCATTCACGCGTCGCGTCTTCGGCAGGGATGTCACATATTTTACGCGCTATCCAGTTTGTAGCATACGCTGCGTCGAGTTGTGAGTAGTCGTTCAATACACCATATTGCCACGTATTATGAGCGCGTTTCGACTTCTCTGTACCAAGGCCCGTCATGACATTGGTCAACCCGTCAAGGTTGGTTAGTTGTGGTGGTGCGATTGGTACAATGTCAGTCATTATAAATACTCTTTTAAATTTGGGCGTTTCTTGTCCATCATTTGATCGATAGCGTCAATCATCGGGTCGATTTGGTCGTCGTGCGTTTTGAAATCACTTTGCAAACCTTCACACTCCGCTAAGAAATCGTTTAGCCACGGCGCGTCGATTGGTAACTTCACATAACCTGATTCGATGTAACCTTGAACGTCCATGAATCGTGTCAGTTTATCAGTATTTCGTTGAATAGCCAACACAGGTATTTTAGGCTTGACGCTTTTTTGGATCTGTTGAATCAAACCAGTACCACTCGCTTTGTCTTCTATCATCAATTTACGACACGATTGGCCCTGTTGTAATTTACTCTTCGACCAGAACGCTACGCATCGTTTTTTAAGCTCGTCACTCTCCCATTTACCGCGTATCAAGTCGATTAAATATAAATAACCGTCCTCACCAAGTCCCCAATGTTCAAACACGCTGAAATCGTTACGCTCTTTAATTTTCTGAGCTGTATCACCAATGACGTACGAGTATTTGATTTTAGGTAATACCGAATACTCACCGAACCATTCGGACTTAATGAGTGAACCACCTTTTGCGGTTGGTCGTTGTTGGTAAAGAGCGTTCCAGGTTAACGAACCGGACGCTTTACATTGTTCAACGAACGCTTTCGGCATACGCTCGGGAAATAGTATTTCGTCTTTTTCGCGTAGTTTGTAGGTTGTATCGTTGAGTGTATGCGTTTCGGGTTCGTCTCGATCCCACTCCATCGGAAACGAAACGACGCGGAATTGTTCACCACCTTCAGCGGCGCGTTGCAGTAGTTGACCGGCTAAGTCGTTTTTGTGCCAACGCGTCAAGATGATAATAATACCGTTTAGTTTCGGGTCGCGTCGAGTGTAAAACGTCGTGTCGTACCAGTCGATAACAGTTTCCTGGTATGCTGGGCTAGACGCTTGTTTGTAATCTTTCGCGGGGTCATCGATAACACCGATG
>TARA_R110002049_G_scaffold8787_1_pt1 | contig 18292 bp, 18 predicted proteins | sample TARA_R110002049 | Tara Oceans TARA_R110002049 (sample SAMEA4396941) | marine metagenome | biome: Polar Biome; feature: [SRF] surface water layer (ENVO:00010504); material: water (ENVO:00002006), including particulate matter (ENVO:01000060) such as... | depth 5 m | reverse complement strand
ACAAGCTGTTGCTTACCGTGAGGTATCTTTATTATTACGTCGTCCTCCAGGACGTGAAGCATATCCTGGTGATGTATTTTATTTACACTCAAGATTATTAGAGCGTTCAGCTAAGATTATTAATAATGATGCTATTGCTCAAGAAATGAATGATCTTCCAGACGTTTTAAAACCGATGGTTAAAGGTGGTGGTTCATTAACAGCTTTACCAATTATTGAAACTCAAGCAGGTGACGTTTCTGCTTATATTCCAACCAATGTAATTTCTATTACAGATGGTCAGATTTTCTTAGATGGTGATTTATTTAACTCTGGTGTTCGTCCAGCAATTAACGTAGGTATTTCTGTATCTCGTGTTGGTGGTAACGCTCAGATTAAGTCTATGAAAAAGGTATCTGGTACTTTAAAATTAGATCAAGCTCAATACCGTGAACTTGAAGCGTTCGCTAAGTTTGGTTCTGATTTAGATGCTGTTACTTTGAATGTAATTAATAAAGGTAAACGTAACGTTGAAATCTTAAAGCAAGCACAAAATGATCCTTTTAAAGTAGAAGATCAAGTTGCAATTATATATGCTGGTTCTAAGAACTTATTAAAAGATGTTCCTGTAGAGAAAGTAAAAGAATTTGAACGCGATTATTTAGAGCTTTTAAATGCAAAGCATAGAGGAACTCTAGATTTACTTAAAGCAGGTAAATTAACTGATGAGGTTATTGATACATTAACAAGTGTAGCAAAAGATCTTTCAGGAAAGTATAGAGCTTAATCATTAAACTAATGTCACTCTAAGGTACTCTTGCGTAATGCGTAAGTTAAGTGCAGAAGAGTCTTTATAATATAAAGAATGGCTAATTTAAAAGAAATACGTAACAGAATATCATCGGTATCCTCAACGATGCAGATTACTAGTGCCATGAAAATGGTATCTGCTGCAAAGTTAAAGAAAGCCCAAGATGCTATTACTGCGATGCGTCCTTACTCTAATAAGTTAACGGAGTTGCTTCAGAATTTAAGCGCAACGTTAGACGCAGATTCTGGAAGCAAGTATGCGGATCAACGCGAAGTTAAAAATGTACTTATCATTGCGGTAACGTCTAATAGAGGATTATGTGGTGCGTTTAATTCTAATATTATTAAGCAAACTAATAATTTGATTAATGATGTTTATCCAACTAAAAACGTTTCTGTTTTAGCTATTGGTAAGAAAGCAAACGACGCTTTTGCTAAGCAAAATAGAGTGATTGCTAACGAAAGTAAAGTTTTCGATAATCTTACTTTTGATAATGTTTCTGTAATAGCTGAAATGCTAATGGAGAAATTTGTCGGTGGTGAGTATGATAAGATTGAAGTGGTATATAATCACTTTAAGAATGCTGCAACACAAATTGTATTAACTGAGCAATTTTTACCAATTGTGCCTGTTGATAATGATACAAATGTAAATTTAGACTACGTTTTTGAACCTTCAAAGTTAGAAATTGTAGAAGAATTAATACCTAAGTCATTAAAGACACAGTTATACAAAGGGATTAGAGATTCATTTGCTTCTGAGCATGGTGCACGTATGACGGCAATGCATAAAGCAACAGATAATGCAACAGAATTAAGAGATCAATTAAAATTAACTTATAACAAAGCACGTCAAGCTGCTATTACTAACGAAATCTTGGAGATTGTTGGTGGAGCAGAAGCTTTAAATAATTAATTTTAGAGAAAGGAATAATCTTTTTCACATAAAATAAAAAACCTAACTTTTACGAGTTAGGTTTTTTTATGCCGTTATTTTTCTAAGTCTTATATTTAAGCTATGAAAGTATTCAAAATTGCCATAATTACACTTGTATTTGCATTAATTTTTGTTAAATGTGCTTCTGTGTCGAAACTAACTAATCATGCTCCTGAGGCTTTAAAAGAGGCTTATTATCAAAATTGGAATTCTGGATTAAAAGATGGTGGTTCAGGAACGGATTTATACATAGTATTACATGACAATTCTATTATACTAGATAGTGTGTATTTTAGAGGGCAATTATCTATACTCAGTAAGAGTTCTAATCACAGCTTATTGTATATAGGTAGGTTTAGCTTTAACAATCAGATATATAATGAGTTAGCTGAATCTTCCTTTTTTCCATTTCAAATTAAGGACAATGAATGCGTAATTAGCTATAAACTTCTTAAAAACAACACCTTGAAGTATTATAGAATTGTAAACGTTAAAATGAGAAAAACTCTAAATTATCCTGGTGATTCTTCTAGATTTTAACAATTTTTACCTAATTACGTACAAATTAATGTAGTTTATCGGATTTATTGTGTGTTTTATAGATTTATTTATATATTGCACACCCAAATCTTTAACCTACATAAAAATGAAGCATCTTAGAAAGGCATTATTCGCTATAATTGTATGTGTTATTTCATCATTAACTTTTCAGTGTTCGAGTTCAAGAGTAATTAATAAAACAACAGAACCAATTTCTTTTAAAGTTAAAACGATTTCTTTTCAAGAATGGAATGCTGGTGTTAATGAAGAAACCACTGGTATTAATATTTATGTGCCAATAACTAACAAAGCAGATAATATATTAATAGATAGTATCTATTTCAGAAACTTTAAAGGTCAGCTTGTTAGAAATTTCAGCAGATATACTACAGTTTTAAAAAACGACTCTCCTAGGTATATCCATCAAGAATCAGACAAAGGAATTGATTATCCATTCACTTTATCAAATAACGAATGTGCTATTAGATATGTGGAAAATGGTAAAGTTAAATACCATAAAGTCACTGATGTGATTGAAAAAGAAGGAATTTATTACAAAGATGGTCCCCCTTTAGCATATCAAAGACGACGAGAAGCTATGATTGTTTCTGATGAAGGTTCAGCTTTAAATCCGACACCAAAGTTTCAACCTTCTACAACCTTTAAAGTGAAAACTATTTCTTTTCAAGAATGGTATGCTGGCATAAAAATAGGAGGAACAGGTATGAATGTTTTTGTTCCAATTGTAAATAAAGAAGATAATATTAAAATCGATAGCGTATACTTTAGAAACCTAAAAGCCAAGTTGGTTGAGAATTCTGGAAGGTATACTGCAGTTTTAAAAAATAAATCACCCTATTATACCTTTAAAAAGGCGGAAAAAGATGATGATTTTCCATTTACTTTAGAGGACAATGAATGTGCTATTAGCTTTATTGAAAATGGTGAAGTAAAATATGTAAAAGTGTCTGATATTAGTGAGAAAAAGGGCGTTTATTACAAAAATGGTCCACCTGACATTTATCAAAGAAAAACTACAACAGATGTTATTGCATTCCATCAATGAAAAGTTGATTAAAGTAAAAGCAATCTCCTTCGTTTTTGTTACGTAATCATTATAAGCAAAAGTGAAAAACACCCATGCTTAATTAAGTTTTTAATGGTTTAAGATTAATTCTTTAGCTAGTTGATACTAAAACGTATTAATTTAATACTTTTGAATTTTACTGTTAACAATACTCTTGAGCGGATTCAAATCACTTTTTAAACAAACTTTCATTTACGGCTTAGCAACTGTATTACCTAGAATGTTAAGTTTTATTTTGGTACCACTTTACACAAATCCTTCTGTTTTATCGGTTGAGGAATATGGTAGAGTATCATTTATATTCGCCTATTTTGTAATTTTTAATGTGGTATTGGCTTACGGAATGGAAACCGCTTTTTTTAGGTTTTTCAATAAAGAAGAGAATCAAGATAAAGTAACTAGTACATCTGCAATCTCTTTAATTATAAGTTCTTTCGCATTAATGGGAATTGCTTTTCTATTTAGAAATCAGATTTCAACACTCATAAATATAGATCTTAAGTATCTTAATTTAATATTTATAATTTTACTTTTAGATGCTTTAGTTATTGTTCCTTTTGCTTGGTTAAGAGCAACTGCAAGACCAATGCGGTTTGCAATTATTAAAATTTTTAATGTTGCAGTTAATCTAGGGTTAAATATATTCTTGTTGCTGTATTTAAAAGATCTTGCTGAGGTCAATTCATTTTTCAACAGTTTATATATTCCAGATTATCAAATTAGTTATATTTTTATTTCTAATCTTATTGCAAGTGCATTAACACTACTTTTATTATTACCGTTCTACGCCAAAATAAAGCTAACATTCGATGCTGTTTTGTGGAGAAAAATGATGCGTTATGCAATGCCAGTGCTTATTGCAGGTATTGCGTATTCTGTAAATGAAACCTTTGATCGTATTTTATTAGAATATCTATTACCAGATGATGTTGCAGACCAACAAATTGGTATGTATTCAGCATGTTACAAGCTCGCTTTATTTATGACCTTGTTTGCAACAGCATTCCGATTAGGTATAGAACCTTACTTTTTTAGTCATTCTAAAACCAAAAACCCACAAAAAAATTATGCTAAAATTTTAGAATACTTTGTAGCTTTTGGATCAGTTATTCTTTTGGTGGTGGTTGTTTTTGCAGACCTCTTAAAACCATATATTATTTTAAGTGAAGCGTATTACGAAGCCATGTGGATTGTACCTTTTATTTTATTAGCTAATTTTTGTTTAGGTATTTATCACAATCTTTCCGTTTGGTATAAAATTACGGATAGAACTAAGTTTGGTGCTTATATTTCAATATTTGGAGCGATTGTAACCTTGGTTTTAAATTTTGTTTTAATTCCTAGAATCGGATTTAAAGGCTCAGCAATAGCAACACTTTCCGCATACTCAATAATGATGATTTTATCATTTTACTTCGGTAGAAAATACTATCCCATTCCTTATGATTTAAAGAAAATAGGCTTGTATCTCATTATATCCATTCTATTTTCATTTATCTTTTTCTACAACTATCGAGAGAATTATATTATTGGAAGTGTAATGTTAATTGTATTTTTGGGAATAGTTATTATATTGGAAAAGAACGAACTAAAACAACTATTAAAACGAAATTAATGCGTCATTCTTAACGATAGCGAAGAATCTCATTAAATAGAATTTAACATGAAAATTAAAATAATAAATAAATCGAGTCACGCTTTACCACATTACGAAACCATAGCTTCAGCTGGTATGGATTTGCGTGCTAACCTATCGGAATCTAGGATTTTAAAACCATTAGAACGAACTATTGTGGGTACAGGATTATTTATAGAATTACCTATTGGTATAGAAGCACAGGTAAGACCAAGAAGCGGTTTGGCTGCCAAAAAAGGAATCACAGTACTCAACGCACCTGGAACTGTAGATGCAGATTACAGAGGCGAAATAGGAGTTATATTGGTGAATATTTCTAATGAAGATTTCACTATAAATAATGGCGAACGTATTGCGCAACTAGTTATTGCAAAACATGAGCGTGCTGATTGGGAACAAGTTGAAATTTTATCTGATACAGATAGAGGTGAAGGCGGTTTTGGAAGTACGGGCATAAAATAAAAATGAGTCTCAAAATAAATAAAGTTTAACATTAAAAGACACCTGCTTTCGCAGGCATAAAACATGAAAATAATTGTACCAATGGCAGGCAGAGGATCTCGCCTTAGACCACATAGTTTAACAGTACCAAAACCTTTAATTCCAGTTGCAGGTCAACCTATAGTGCATCGTTTGGTAAAGGATATTGCAAAAGTTTTAAAACAACCAATTGAAGAAATAGCCTTTGTTTTAGGTGATCCAGCGTTTTTTGGTGATGAAGTCGTAGAAAGTTTAACTGAACTTGCTGAAGGTTTAGGAGCAAAGGCATCTATTTACAGACAAGATAAACCGTTAGGAACTGGTCATGCTATTATGAGTGCTAAGCCATCACTTTCTGGACCAGCAGTAATTGCTTATGCAGATACTCTAATTAGAGCGGAGTTTGATTTAGATCCAACTGCAGATAGTGTAATATGGACAAAATGTGTAGCGAATCCTGAAGCCTATGGTGTGGTAAAATTAAATGACGATAAAAATATTGTTGAGTTAGTTGAAAAGCCAGAAACTTTTGTGAGCGATCAAGCTGTTATTGGTATCTATTACTTTAAAGATGTTGCTGTTTTAAAAGAAAAATTACAGGAAATCTTAGATGAAAACATCATGAATGGAGGCGAATACCAAATTAATGATGGTATTAAACGCATGATGGCTGACGGAAGAGTCTTTAAAACCGGAACTGTTGACGAGTGGATGGACTGCGGAAACAAAGCCGTTACTTTAGAAACAAATGCCAAAATGTTAGGTTTCTTAACAGCCGATAACGAAGAGCAATTAATTGACGATTCGGTCGTTTTAGAAAATTCAAAAGTTATTGAGCCTTGTTATATTGGTAAAGGCACTATATTGAGAAATACTACGGTTGGACCGTATGTTTCAATAGGTAAAGATTGTGTCATTGAGAATTCAACTATAAAAAATAGCTTAATTCAAAACCAAAGCACTATTAAAAATGCCAAGTTAGATGAGGCTATGATTGGTAATCACGTAAAGTATAATGGCGAGTTTACTAAGATTAGTATTGGTGATTATACCATTATGGAATAGTTATTGAATTAGATTTATCATTCTAATAGAAATAAACAAGTATGTACGTTGTGATATATTCATTTTTATTAAAACCTAACCAAGAAGAAAAATTTATTGAATCTTGGGAAGGCTTAACATCTTTAATCTATAAATATGAAGGTAGTTTAGGATCAAGATTACATAAAAAGGATGCATTAAATTATATGGCATATGCACAATGGCCTAATCAAAGTGCTTTTGATAATGCTGGCGGAAGTTTGCCAGAAGAAGCAAATCATTATAGAAATATAATGAAATCAACTTGCGAAAAATTTGAAGTGCTAGAAAAGTTAGAAGTAATTAAAGACTTGCTTAAAGAACAACAAAGTGAATAAGAAATTTATCTTGATATTAGTTTTTCTCTTCGGAATGATAAGTGTTCCTCAGAGGACTTATGCCCAAGTTGATTTCAACAAAAGGCCAGATGACGACTTAGGAAATTATGAAGACGAGTTTCAAGAACATTTTTTCGAAGCCTTAAAACAAAAGGGAATTGAAAATTATGATCGTGCGGTAGATGAACTTCTTAAATGTTTAAATCTTAATAGTAAGCTTCCTGTTATTTATTTCGAACTTGGAAAAAATTATAACAAGCTTAAAAATTTTGGTGCAGCAGAAGATAACCTAAAGAAAGCTATTGCTATGCAACCAGACAATGTTTGGTTTTTAGATGAGCTTTACGATGTGTATTTTCGGCAAGATGATATTAAAAATGCCTTAAAAACGATAAAGCAATTGGTGAAATATCACCCAGATTATAAAGAAGATTTGGCATCACTTTATGTTAGAGAAGAAAAGTACAAACAAGCTTTAGATATCTTAGATGAGTTAGATGCAGAATTTGGGTTGAGCGAATCTAGAGATGCTATGCGTAATGATATCTATAGTATTACTGGTAATGCAGACGATCGTATTGAAAACTTAGAACAACGTATAGCTAATAATCCTAATAATGAAGATAATTACTTAAAACTCATTTACAGATATAGCCAAACTGGAGATAGGAAAAACGCATATAAAGCAGCTAAAAATTTATTAAATGCAAAGCCAGATTCTAGATTTGTGCATTTAGCATTGTATAAGTTTTATCTTCAGGATGGAAAAGTAGATGATGCTATTAATTCTGTAAAAACGGTTTTAACGAGTCTAGAAATTAATGCAGACGCCAAAGCCAAGGTTCTTAAAGACTTCGTAGCATTTGTAGCAAGAAATCCCGAGTACGAAGCTGATTTAATTGATGTCACTTCATTAATCGACGAAAATAAGGATGCACAAACTCATAGCGATTTAGGGCATTATTATTTAAAAGCAGGTGATAAGTTAAAAGCGCTTTCAAACTTTAAAGAAGCTTTAAAACAGAATCCTAACGACTTTAAATTAATAAAAGACGTATTACTACTTCAATTAGATATAGAAGACTATAAAGCGGTTGTAAACGATGGAGAAAGTGCTTTAGAGTTATATCCTGCACAACCTATGTTGTATTTAGTAACAGGTGTTGCTCATAATAAATTAGGGAATTCTAAAAAAGCGATTGAATACCTAGAAATGGGATTAGATTATTTAATTGATAACCCAAGCATGGAAGCCGATTTTTATTCTGAATTAAGCATAGCCTACAAAGCCTTAAATAATATTAGTAAATCTGAGACGTTTGCTAAAAAGGCAAAAGCCCTTAAACTTTAACAATAAATGAAAATACCTCAATTCTATAAAATCACCAAAGTTACTCTTGGTGCTTTACTTATCCTTTTAGCATTTAGTTGTAATTCTGCTAAAAATGTTATTGCGTCTGGTAAAGCAAGTGAAAAGCTTTCTGTAAAACAGGTTATAAAACAGCACGAGAAAAATAGCAGTGATTTTAAAACCTTAAAAGCTAGGGTTAAAATAGATATTACTCAAAATAACAAAACGCAAGGCGCTGGTTTTACACTGCGTATAGAAAAAGATAAAGTAATATGGTTAAGCGAATCTATTTTGGGTATGGCTCGTATGATGATTACGCCAGATAAAGTTAGATTCTACAACAAATTAGACAATCAATATTTTGATGGTGACTACAAGCTTTTAAGTGATGTTGTTGGTATTAATTTAGATTTTACTAAAGTGCAAAACATTCTTTTAGGTCAAGCAATTTATGATCTTAAAGCAAAACCACATCAGGTTGCTGTAAACGGAAACTCTTATGCTGTAAGTCCAAAAGATCAAGATGTGTTAATGGAGTTGTTTTATTTAATAAACCCGTCTCATTTTAAAATGGACAGTTTACAATTGCAACAGCTTTCTAAAAAACGAATGCTTCAGGTAGATTACGCAACGTACCAAGAAGTTGATAAGGAAATTCTTCCTAAAAATATAAGTATAATTGCTGTAGATGATACAGATGAAGTTACCGTTTCTATGGAGTTTAAATCCGTATCTTTGAATAATGAGGTTCGGTTTCCGTTTAAAATCCCTTCAGGCTATAAAGAAATAGTTTTAAAATAATGAGGACTAATCGTTTTTATATCACACTTGTAATAGGACTTTTGCTGTCTTGTTCTTCACTTTTTGCGCAAAGCGATAAGCAAAAGAAACTTGAGCTTCAACGTCAGCAGGTTTTAAAAGAAATGAAGCAAATAAATGCTTTATTGTTCACTAAAAAGAAAGAAGAAAAATCAGCCATAACACTGATTGAAGACATTAATTACAAAGTGAATGTTCGTAAAAATTTAATTAGAATTACTAACGAACAAGCTAATTTGCTAACTAGAGAGATTAACAGTAATGAAAATGAAATTTCAAGTTTAAAAACGCAATTAAAAGAGCTTAAGGAAGATTATGCTGCAATGGTTGTAAAATCATATAAGAGTAAGTCTGAACAAAGTAAAGTGATGTTTTTGCTGTCTTCTAGCAACTTTCAGCAAGCGTACAAAAGGTTGCAATACATTAAACAATATTCTAATTACCAAAAGGAGCAAGGCGAAGCCATAAAATCTAAGACTAAAGAGTTAGAGCAATTAAATATTGAATTGTCTAAACAAAAAGAGGACAAGCAGAAACTAATAGAAGAAAACCGTATTGCTAAAAGAGAATTAGAAGGCGAATTAAAAGAACGAGAAGTTTTAATGGCATCTATTAAATCTGAAATGGGAAAATTCTCAGCTCAGATTAAAAAGAAAAAACAAGAAGCAGCTCGTTTAGATAAAGAGATTGATCGTTTAATTAAGGAAACGATTGCAGCAGCCAATAAAAAAACCGGAAAAACATCAACTAAAGGTAAATTTGTAGAGACACCAGAAGCTAAAAAGTTATCTGCTAATTTTGAGTCTAATAGAGGGAAATTAGGTTGGCCAGTTTCTAGAGGTGTCATAAAAGGTAAGTTTGGAAAAAGACGTTCTTTAACGGATAATACTATCACTCAAAATTATAAAAGTATCTATATAGCAACGGATGCAAACTCAGATGTTAAAGCTATTTTTAACGGTGTGGTTGCTCAAATCCATGTTATGAAACGTGGTAATCCTACCATATTAGTAAGACATGGTAGTTATTTTAGTGTTTATATGAATCTCTCTGAAGTAAAAGTTAAGAGAGGTGATAAAATAAAAACAGGGCAAGTTATAGGAAAGGTTTTCTCTAATAAATCATCTGGAGAATCTCTTTTAGGTTTCCGAATTTATAAAAATGACCAAGTACTGAATCCAGAACCTTGGTTAGCTAAATATTAATCAAAAAGTGCCTTAAGTTCTGTAGCATCTGCAGGTTTCATTTTACCAGCTAAAAGCAAACTCAATTGTTTGCGACGTAAAGCAGCATCAAAACGTTGTTTTTCTAATTCGGTTTCAGGCACCAGTTCTGGTACTCTAACAGGTCTTCCCATGTCATCTACAGCGACAAAAGTATAAATAGCTTCATTGGCTTTAACGCGTTCACCAGACTCTCTATCTTCAATCCAAACATCCATGTAAATTTCCATAGAAGATTTAAAAGCTCGCGACACTTTTGCTTCAATCATTACAACACTTCCTAAGGGCACAGCTCTATTAAAAGCTACGTGATTAACAGAAGCAGTTACAACAATGCGTCTAGAGTGTCTTCTAGCAGAAATACTCGCTGCACGATCCATACGTGCTAAAAGTTCACCACCAAATAAATTATTGATAGGGTTAGTTTCACTTGGTAAAACTAAATCGGTAACTATTGTTTTAGACTGAGAAGCGGTTCTAGATTGCATAAATTTTAAAATTTGTGCAAAGATAGAGCGATTTTAGAATGAGATGTATAATATTAGTAAAAAGTAGAAAAACACCTTTAGCGAAATGCTTAAAGCTTTAGTGAAAGATTACTTAAGTTTCTTAATTAACAACCAAGCATCACGATTATGCTCACGACGAATCTTAAAAAGTTCTTGTTGAGCTTCCTCTCTAGAGTTATAACTTCCGTAAACAACTTCATGCAAACCATAACGATTTACACCAATTGTTCTGGCTTTATAACCTTTGTTTTTAAGTTGATTTACTTTCTTATCAGAATTAGCTTCTACTCTAAAAGCACCAGCTACAATATGGTAGTTACCACCTTGCTTTTCTATATTTAAAGTAGCAGCAGGTAAAGGATTACTAATCACAAAAGTTGCTTCTTGTACTTTGGCATCAAGTTGTTCATTAGCTTCCTCTTGCGCTAATTGATTATGATTTTTAATAGTGTTGTTATTGTAATAAGTTGCAACACTAAAACCACTTAAACCTAGCACAAATACAGCTGCAGCAGCATATTTTATCCAATTACGGTTAGCACGTTTTTCTGGAGTTAAAATTATAGGAGCATGTACTTCTATATTTTCAACATTCTTTAAATGTATTTCACGATCAACATCAGCAGATGTAAAATGAGATAAACCAAAAGAATCGGTTAAGTAGTTGATATGACGAGATGGGTCAAATTCAATCTTTCCATCAGCATTCAATACTAACTCACCTATATTTTTAAGCTGAATAGTTTCGCCATCAGCCAATAAAGTCTTTATAGATTTTATTTTGTTAGAGAGGTTGTTTAGAGCTGTTGTGTAAGGTAGTTTTTCAACCTCAGCAATATAATTAGCCAACAATCCATCATTCTGTTGTAGTTGCTCATTAAAAGACAATGCCTTTTTAGGAGGATAAAATGTATTTGTGGATTCGTGCACTTTGGCCGAAACACGCTGTGTTAAGAATGCTCCAAAACCAGGAACAGTAACACAATCGTAACGGTATAAAAGGTCGCTAATGTAAGTCTCTAACTGCATATGAAGGCAAAGTTAAAAATTTTTATTTCTGAACGAAATTAAGTGAGATTTAGTTATTAACATCTAAAAAAAATATTTTATATATGTTTGATTTACTACTAATTCGCAGTAAAAATTTTGTTTAAAATTATTTTTTTATGTTGCAAACGAGCTAATAATTATTGTCATAAAACTTCAAATTTCTTAAGTGATAAGGAGGTTGAAGTCGTATTTGAATGACGAAACAAAATAGACAATAAATTGATATTTTTTTGAAATTTAAATGCATTCAGAATTAAATAATTATATTCGTAAATAGAAGAATAATGTCTTCAACTGCTTAATTTTCAATGACAGACCAACAACTTATTTACGCTTTAGCTTTGCAACACGTTCCAAAAATTGGTGCAACAACGGCTAAAAAATTAATAAATCATTGTGGTTCTGCAGAAGCAGTTTTAAAAGAGAAACATTCTAAACTTTTAAAAATCGATGGTATTGGTACCATTACTATTCAAGGTCTTTTTGATAAAACTCATTTGGAAGAAGCTGAACTCGAATTAAAATTTATAAAAGAAAACAATATTATTTCCCATTACTTTACAGAAGACACCTATCCTGAGCGTTTAAAACACTGTATTGATGGTCCTATTGTATTGTTTCAATCGGGAAACATAAATATAAAACAACAACGTATCATTAGTATTGTTGGTGCACGTAAAATAACAACGAGTGGAATTGCATTCTGTGAAAAACTAGTAGAAGCTCTATCTCAATTTAATCCAATAATTGTTTCAGGCTTTGCTTACGGTACAGATATTACAGCACAAAGAGCAGCTGTAAAACATAATTTACAAACTATAGGTTGTTTAGCGCATGGACTCAATCAAATTTATCCTAAAGTCCATAAAAAGTATGTTGCGGATATTGAAAATCATGGTGGGTTTTATACTGATTTTTGGAGCTCAGATAATTTTGATCGTAATAACTTTTTAAAACGTAATAGAATAATTGCAGGACTTAGTGAAGCAACGATTGTTATAGAATCTGCAGAAAAAGGTGGTAGTTTAGTTACCGCAGATATTGCTAATTCTTATAATAGAGAAGTTTTTGCAGTACCTGGTAGAACTACGGATAGCCAAAGTGTGGGTTGTAATAATTTAATAAAATTCCAAAAAGCCCATTTATTATCTAACCCTTTAGATGTGCCTTACATGCTAAATTGGGAATTAGAGTCTAACAAAAAACCGGTAGTACAGCAACAATTATTTGTAGAGCTAGAACCCGATGAAAAGATTATTTACAATTTTCTAAAAGAAAACAACAAAGAATTATTAGACGTCATTGCTATTAAATGTGAAATGCCAACCTATAAAATTGCTGGCATTTTACTTAATATGGAATTGAAAGGTGTTGTGAGGCCTTTACCTGGTAAGTTGTTTGAGGTTATTTAGATTTCTTATCAATGAAAATTAACTTTAAAACATTGGCGATAAGCACTGCAATTGCTGCATAACACAGCCAATCCATAGAACCGTTATCCTTTAATCTTGAAATTGTAATTAATATCATTGCGATAATAACAAGTACTGAACTAAGCGGTGATTTATTTATATTCAATTTGAAGCTGTTTTTAGTACCCAACCTTTTCTCTTACACGTCCTAAGACTTCGTCAGCAACAATTTTTGCTTTAGCTGCACCTTTAGCTAAGGCAGCATCAACTTCTTCAAGATTATCCATATAATATGCATAACGTTCTCTTTGTTTAGCAAAACGTTCTAAAACCAATTCGTATAAAGCTTGTTTTGCGTGTCCATAACCGTAGTTGCCACCTTCGTAGTTGGTTTTCATTTCTGAAATTTGGTCATTAGAAGCTAATAAGCTGAATATAGCAAAGCAGTTGCATGTTTTCCAGTCTTTTGGTTCTTCTAGAGGTGTGCTATCGGTTTCGATAGACATTATTTTTTTACGTAATTTTTTTTCTGGTAAAAAGATATTGATAAAGTTGTCTCTACTTTTACTCATTTTCTCACCATCTGTACCAGGAATTAACATACCGTTTTCTTGTACTTTTCCTTCAGGCAACACAAAAGCTTCACCCATTTTTGCATGAAAACGAGACGCAACATCTCGTGTCATTTCAATATGTTGTAATTGGTCTTTTCCTACCGGAATTATTTCAGCATCATACAACAAAATATCTGCAGCCATAAGCATTGGGTAGGTAAATAAGCCAGAGTTTACATCCTCTAAGCGATCCGCTTTATCTTTAAATCCATGTGCCAATGTTAAACGTTGATATGGAAAGAAACAGCTTAAGTACCAAGATAATTCTGTTACCTGCGGAATATCACTTTGTCTGTAAAATACTGTTTTTTCAATATCTAAGCCAAAAGCTAACCAAGTTGCAGCTACAGAATACGTATGACTTCTCAATGCTTCAGCATCTTTAATTTGAGTTAATGTATGTAGGTTAGCAATAAACAAAAACGAATCGTTTTTAGCATCGTTTGCCATTTCTATTGCTGGTAATATTGCTCCTAATATATTTCCTAAATGTGGTGTTCCTGTACTTTGTACTCCTGTTAATATTCTTGCCATGTTAATTGCCTGCAAAAGCAGGAATCTCTTTAAAGTTAATCTTCCGTCTTAAATAAAGAACAAAGGTAAATTTTTTAGCATAACTATAAGAAGCGATTTAATTTAAATAGTTAGTTTTGGTGCTATGGCAATTTTTAAATATCCATTTTGGGTTTTATATCGTATTTGGTTCTATGTTTTAGTAGCCATTCCGATTATTGTAATGTTCCCTATTCTTATAATTTCTATTTCGAGAGAGCAATGGTATCCTTTGTTTTTTAAACTTGCTCGTATTTGGTCTAAGTTTATATTAATTGGTATGGGCTTTGGTTATAAAATTAAAAGAGAGGAAATTCCGGATCCAAACAAAAGTTATATGTTTGTTGCCAACCATACGTCTATGGCAGATATTATGCTAATGTTGGTTGCTGTAAAGAATCCATTTGTTTTTGTTGGTAAGCAAGAATTGGCTAAGATTCCATTATTTGGTTTCTTTTACAAACGCACTTGTATTTTAGTTGATAGAAGTAGTGCTAAAAGTAGACAAGCTGTGTTTTTAAGAGCACAAAGACGTTTAAAACAAGGTGTGAGTATCTGTATATTTCCTGAAGGTGGTGTGCCAGAAGAAGATGTTTTGTTAGATAATTTTAAAGATGGTGCTTTTAGGTTGGCGATTAATCATCAAATTCCTATAGTTCCAATTACATTTTACGATAATAAGAAGCGATTTTCTTATACTTTTTTTAGTGGAAGCCCAGGCAAAATGCGTGCTAAGATTCATAGATTTATTCCAACGGAAGGTTTAACAACAAAAGACACAAAACCTTTAAATGAAAAAACGAGAACTCTAATTTGGAATGAATTAAGTTCTGTAAGAGTATAAAAAAAGCTACCCTAACCAAGAGTAGCTTTTATAATCATTGCATTTGCATTCATCATAGCTTTTTTGTTGCAATAACCTAACCTAAAACTTATAACTTAATCCTGTATAGACACCAATAAAGAAAGGTTTAAAATCACCTGTTGTATTATTGAATGTGTTAATTTGATACTTAAATGTTGGTTCTAAATTTAGATTCCATTGTTTAGATAAACTGTAATCCATACCTAAACCAAAATTGGCACTAAAACTAGTGTCATTTATATTATTTGCCTCACCTATTAATGTAGTTGCGCCATTAACATCTGCGTAAATTTCATTGTTGTTTAAGATGAACGTACTAAAACCACCAATCACGTTAATTCCAAATTTTCTATCTAATAATCTGTATTCTAATTCAACAGGTACCTCAATAAAACCAAATTTTTGATCAATTTTACCTGCTATTTTAGTGTTGAATAATTCTGGAGTAGAAGATCTATTCATCATAGTAGAACTCATTAATGATACGTGTTGTTCGCTACCGTTAAATGAAATATTATTAAACTCCGCATCAACGCCTCTTGCAGCCGTTTCTGCTCCCGTAAATGCATAAACATCAGAAGTGGTTTGATTTAGGTTAACACGGTTAATACCAGCTCTAATTTTTAGTTTTTTAGTAATGTTATAGCTACCAGCAATACCATAACTCATATTAACATCACTGCTTTTGTCATTTTCGTTGAATTGTTTATCTAATGAAGAGCCTTGACCTAAGGAATTAAAATAAACAGGCGCAACATTTGGTGCAATGCTCCACCTGCTTTGGTCATCTTCTTTTTCTTCTTCATCAATAGTTTCATTATTTTCTGCTATAGCTTTTTCTATAGATTCTTTTATTGGGTCTTCAATCAATGAATTCTCAACATCAGAACCTTCAGCATTTGTTCCATCAGTTAAGGTTGAATTTTCTCTGCCTTTGATTTCTTTTGAGGTATTATTCTCTGCAATAGTTGTTTTATTTGTACTGATAGCTTTCTTGATGGCAGATTTTCGTTCCGTCTCAGATTTAAGTTGTGTTTTATTTTTAGATTCTACAGTTGTGTTTGAATTCACCTCCTTTTTGGTTTCTTTCGCAGTCTTGTTTACCACAACAGCTGTTTCACTTTCGTTAATAGCTTTCTTAACGGCAGATTTTCGTTCTGTTTCAGATTTAAGTTGTGTTTTGTTTTCAGACTCTAAAGTTTCGTTTGACGTCTTTTGATTCGCTACTTTACTACGCTCTTCTTTGTTTGAAATTATAGAAGATTTATTCCTGTTTTGAGAAGAACGGATTGTTTCTTTATTATTTGTATTAGCAACTGCATTAGACGTATTAACAGAATGATTAGGCGACCTTAATTGATTTGAAGGATTGGATTTGTAAGGTTCCTCATTTGTTGCGTCTTTTGAGATTGGTTCTTGTATGTTTTCAATATTTGAATCTGTTACCTTAGAATTACTATCTTTAATAGAATTTAAGTCGATTTTTTCTTGTTCTATTGATTGGTTAGTGTTGTCAATTTCAGAATTAGTTTCATTGTTTTCGTCCGTATTTACGATAGGTAAATCTTCAGAATTAATTCCGTCATTATTAAATACAGAAACACCAACAGTTAGCATAATAGCAATAGCAGCTGCAACACCACCAAGTTGCCACCAAAGTGCAATAACTCTACGTTTTTTCTTTTTCTTAGGAAGACTTTCGTTTATACGATCCCAAATAGCATCGTTAGGTGCTACCTCAAAATCTTTAAACTTTTCTTGAAAAAGTCTGTCTATGTTCTTTTTATCGTTCATTATACTGAGTGCGAATTTGAATTCGCGTTATAATCTTCTATTTTATCTTTTAAAATTAACCTCGCTCGCGCTAGGTTCGATTTAGACGTTCCGGTTGAAATATTTATTAATTCACTAATTTCAACATGCGAATAACCATCTAAGACATACAAATTAAATACCAATCTGTATCTGTCTGGTAATTCTTGAATTATTTTTAATAAATAATCAATACTTACGTCATCTTCATTAATATCTACCGATACGTCTTCAATATTCCCTTCATTAGTAATATCGTAAACGCCAACATCTTCTCTATAGCGTTGCAATGATGTGTTTATTGCAATGCGCTTAAGCCAACCTTCAAAAGAACCTTTATTATTGTACTGTTCTATTTTACTAAAAATAGTTATAAATGCATCATGCAGATTATCTTCTGCTTGTGCATAGTTTTTTGAGTACTTAAGACAAACCGAAAATAATTTACTTGCAAATTGCTTGTATAATTGGCTTTGTGCTAGAGCATCTTGTTTAATACAATTTTTTATGAGCTTGTCTAAACTCACATGATTCTCGGAATTAATTAATAATTAGTCTCTCGCAGTTTGATCAAAATATCCTCTTCCGTCCATAACAGGTACTTCTACCAAATAATACTGGTCAGTTCCATCTTCGTCTTCACCTTGATAAAACTTAAATACGTATGTTTCGTTTCCATTAACAAGAAAATCAAAACTAACAGTTACTTGTTCTGGTTCGCCATCACAAGAAGTTGTACTGTTTAAATAGACTGTATTCACAATGGCAACCGTTCTTTCTTGGTCTTCTATTTCGTAAATAAAATCATTAAAGTAATAACAAGAATTAGGTTTGGTGTATGTTACTAAAATTTCATACGTTTCTCCGTGCACAAAATATTCAGGCATTTCAACACTTTCAATAGGTAAAACTTCTAAATAAAAAGTTTCAGCCGGATTATCATCAAGGCTACAAGATGAGAAGGTTAAAATGAATACAAATGCTAATAGGGCAATTTTTTTCATACTTAATTATAATCAATTTCACTATATAGATGCAAAAAGTGTAAAAGGGTTGCGTCTAAAACTAAAAAAAATCCTGAAAAAATCAGGATTTTTAAATATTTGGTTATTTAGACTCTTTAATAATGGTCCTTACTTTCTCTTCTAGTTCATCCATAAGATCAGGATTATCTTTTATTAAAAGCTTAACAGCA
>TARA_R110002049_G_scaffold78774_4_pt1 | contig 18309 bp, 22 predicted proteins | sample TARA_R110002049 | Tara Oceans TARA_R110002049 (sample SAMEA4396941) | marine metagenome | biome: Polar Biome; feature: [SRF] surface water layer (ENVO:00010504); material: water (ENVO:00002006), including particulate matter (ENVO:01000060) such as... | depth 5 m | reverse complement strand
TGGTGCGGTCGCTGTTCGCGGCTTGCCTGTTCTTTGTGCTCGGCGCAAACGCTGTGGCTGAAGACTCGCCGAACGTCATCATTGAAACGGCTGTCAAAGAGCTCGCGGATGCTTTCGAAGGGCGCAAAGAAGCACTTGCCCAGGATCCCGAAGCGCTGCGGGCGGTTGTAGACCCGATCCTGTTGCCGCGCTTCGATCGCAAGTATGCCGCCCAACTCGTGCTGGGCAAGCACTGGCGAGCAGCGAGCGCCAGCCAGCGGGAGCGTTTTATCGAGGCGTTCTACGAGGCCATGCTGCGCAAGTACGCCGACGGCGTGCTTGAGTTTGATGAAAGCAAGGTTGAAATACTGGCTTACCGTGGTGATCCCAGCAAGAAACGCACCACGGTACGCACCATCGTACGTCTGGATGATGGCGACAAGGTGCCGGTTAACTACGGGCTGGTAAAGCGTGACAGCGGGTGGATGATTTTTGACGTTACTATCGAAGGCATTTCCTACATACGTAATTTTCGTGCGGAGCTTGATTCGGAGATTTCATCTTCGAGCCTGGAGCAGATGATCGCGCGTTATGAGGCCGAGGCGGGACCGACGACGGGTGAGTGACTTTGAGCTTCAGGATGTCGGTGGTGGCCGCTTTAAGCTAAGCGGTGAAATGACGTTCGCCACTGCCGAAGAAATTCTGCGTGCCAGTGAGGATATGTTTGAAAACCATACGCGTATCACCGTTGACCTCAGCGGCGTCACGCGGGCGGATTCAGCGGGTCTTGCATTGTTGCTCGAGTGGGTGACCTGGGCGATACATACGGTTCGCGAGATTCAGTTCCTTGAAATGCCGGAACGCATCATGGCCATTGCCAAGACGACCGAAGTAGACCACTTACTGAACAAGGGTGAGCGCTGGGCCGGGTTTATCGAGGCGCCGGAAGCAACCGAAGCCTAGTCAGCGCCACTGCCTGGCATTCCTAGTTCAAGTCTTCGTCGTCGTCGCCGAAATCTTCGTCGAAGTCGTCGTCAAAGTCGTCGTCAAAGTCGTCGTAGAAATCATCATCCACCGGCGGATCGCCGTCGTAAACCTCGAAGTTCCGGTTCTGCAAATACGATTCGCGAATGGTGACGTAAGGGTCCTTGGAATCTTCTATCAGATTGTCCAGCTTCAGCAGATTTGCGCGCAGGTTGATAATGCGCAGGACGTTGAGGGGATCCCGTACTGAAGAATCGTCATAGTGCCAGAGCGGATCAGCCAACATGTCCAGCGGCAATGCCGTCGCATCACGGAGCGTCTTCGGGCCAAGGAAGGGCAGCACTACGTACGGCCCGTCCGGCACACCCCACACCGCAAACGTCTGGCCGAAGTCTTCGTGGCGCTCGTCAAGACCGGCGATAGTGGAAACATCGATCAGGCCGGCGATGCCTATCGTGCTGTTGAATAAAAAACGCGTGATCTCACTAAAGCCGTCTCGCGGTTTGCCCTGTAGAAAGTTGTTAATCGCAGAACCCGGGGTCAGCAGGTTTCTCGAAAAATTCGTCACGCCTTTGCGCATGAAACCCGGAACGACAGCTTCGTATCCTTTTGCGACAGGTTTGAGCAGGAATCGATCACTGACATCGTTAACCTCGTGCACGCTCCGGTTGAGCGGCTCCCAGGGGTCGTAGGCCACTCGCGAGGATTCCTCGGTGCTGGCGCACGCGCCGAGCATGAGTACGCAAGGGAGTACAAACAGCCTGAGCTTATCGGTCATTGGACACCATTGATTGGCCGCGGCTGCGCTGCATTTGCTTGAGCTGCTCCTCGGTCATGTACTCACGGATAAAGTCAATGCGGGCTTCAAAGCGGATGCGCTGAATCTCCTGCAACTCCGGCAGCGCCAGTGCTCGCTGCAGATACCGGATACCGCCGACCAGGTCGCCAGTCATCAATTCGTATTCGGACATGTAGTAGTAAGACTCGGCGTAGTCCCCGGCATCATTTGCGGCACGCGCTATGAGCCGCACCTGCTCGGGTGTCGGCGGAATGTTGTTCATCAGGTCGAGCAGGAGTGCATGCGCACGCTCAGCCTGCCCAAGGTGCAAGAGTTGCTCACCGTAGGTAATAATCAGGGGCACGTTGCGGGGAAACAGCTCGACGGCACGGTCAAAGGTCGCGATGCCTGCCGCGTAGTCTTCAAGTCCGAACTGGGATTCGCCAAGCCCGATGTGATACGCGATCACTTGCGGATCGTCGGCAATGAGGTCGGCAAAAATCCTGTTTGCTTCCACATACCGGCCGTCCAGTTCATAGGCGACGGCGCGCCCGTATTTTTCAATATTGGACTGTTGTTCGTAGGGTTGCTGCTCGAAATGCGCAACGGCCTGTTCAGGCGTATCGAAGCGCTCTGCAATCACGCGTGCCCGCGACAAGCCATAATTGGTGGAGTCCTGAACAAGCTGGCGGGGGTACGCCTGGGCCCGATTGCGCGCCTCGGCGATGCGCGCCGTGGTTACCGGGTGGGTGCGCAGAAATTCCGGCGCTCGTAGTTCCGGCGACGCCGGCTGCTGCCGCGCCATGACTTCGAAAAACGAGGCCATGCCGTGCGGATCATAGCCCGCGTCATGAAGCGCGTTGATACCAATCCGGTCGGCTTCGTATTCGTGGCTGCGGGTGAAATTAATCTGGCTCTGTGCCGCCGTTCCCTGCGCAACGGCCATGCCGGCCTGCACAACGTCAGAGCTGCCGCCTGCAATACCGGCGACCATGGCACCGAGCATCAACGCTGTTGACAGGAGACTCTGGCGTTGGCTGGCGTGGATGGAGCGGGCTATGTGCCGCTGTGTGACGTGCGCGATCTCGTGCGCCAGTACGCCAGCCAGTTCATCTTCGTTGCGAGTGGCCTCAATCAGGCCCGTGTGCACACCGATATAGCCGCCGGGCAGGGCGAAAGCATTGATGCGCGAGTCATTCACCACGAAGAACTCGAAACTGTGGTCACCGTCATTGGTTTGTGCGGCGATGCGATGACCGATCTCATTGATGTATTCGTTGATCAAAGGATCTTCGACGACCTGACCGCTCATGCGAATCTGCGCCATGATCGCGCGCCCGAAGCGGTTCTCTTCGGACTTCGACAGAATCGCGTCAGCCGGGCTGCCCATGTCGGGCAACTTGATGTCGTCGGCACCCGCGGCACTGAAAAAGCTCAGTGTCGCCACGGCGACGAGGGTCACTAGTTTTCCTGGGTATCTATGCTTCATTGCTGAATCGGACTGGTGCCGGCTGATTCCGTTCCCGCAATGATACCCGCTTGCACCGCGGAAACGTGCTGATTCGCCATAAGTGACTGAATTTCAATATCCGGCAAAGCTACTTAGCCAGTTCCTTGACCGCCTCAAGCACGGCTGCGGCATGCCCTTTTACCTTGACCTTGCGCCATTCGCCTCGCAGCTTGCCATCGGCGTCGATCAGGAAGGTGCTGCGCACGACGCCCATGAACTTGCGGCCATAGAGAGACTTTTCGTGGATGACATCGAACTGCCGGCAAAGCTTCTCATCCGGGTCCGATAGTAGCTCGAAGGGGAATCCCTGCTTGGCCTTGAACTTCTCGTGCGAGGCCAGGCTGTCCCGTGAGACGCCGAATATGCGCGTGTTTTGCCGCCGAAACCGGGTATGCAACTCGGTAAAGTCCTTGCCTTCCTGGGTGCAGCCCGGGGTACTGTCTTTCGGGTAGAAGTACAGCACGACGTTCTGGCCGCGCAGGTCTTTGAGGCGCACAGGCTTGCCACCAGTCGATTCGCAGGTGAAGTCGGCAACGACGCGATTCAGAGTGGGTCCACTCAAGGTAGTTCTCCTTCAGATTCCAGTGTTGGTCAGCCCTTGACCGGGTCAAGAATGGCATCCAGGTTCATGCGGTCGCACATTTCAGCAAAATCGTCGCGTAACAACGCGAGATTAATGGAGGCGGGCACATTGATCGCCATCTGCACGGCAAACATTGGCGCGCCCGTGTGGGCGGCGGCATAGCGCCGGGTAGCCAGATCGGCGATTTCCACGTCCCGGGATGCAAAGAAGTTGGCGAGTCCGAAAACGATGCCCTGCTGGTCGAGGCAGACGACATCGACCGCGTAGGGCATACGGTCTTCCCGAACCCGACGCTCACCGGTCTTGCGGATGGCAAACGTAAGGTCAGCGCCTTCGGTCAGTTTCTCCAGGCCTTTTTCGAGCCGATCAAGCGTGTGCCATTTGCCAGAGACCAGCATGAGCACCGCGAATTCTGCGCCCAGTGTGGTCATGCGGCTTTCTTCGATATTGCCTCCGCACCCCAGGACAACTTTCGTGATGTCCTGTACGACACCCGTGCGATCTGTGCCGATCGCTGATAAAACAATGAGTTGCGTCATTAAATTAGAATTTTTCTTCATTATGGGAATTGATTGCCATCTCGCCTTGCCAGCGCCGACAGCGAACAGTAACATCGCCGCCTTATTTGTGGCGAGGGGCGTACGCATGTCCGCACGAACTTCGAACGGAAGCGATAGGTTCCAGGGCAGCCTGGTCGCACTTATAACGCCGTTCGATGCAGACAATAAGGTTGACTATCCGGCACTCAAGCGCCTGATCGACTTTCATGTCGAGCAGGGCAGTGACGGCCTTGTCATCGCCGGGACCACCGGCGAGTCGCCGACGCTTGCGACGGACGAGCATATTGCCCTGATTCATCGCGCGGTCGAGATGGTCGATGGCCGCCTGCCGGTTGTTGCGGGTACGGGCTCGAACTCTACCGCACAAACAATGCAGTTATCGCGCAATGTTGCGGACAGTGGTATCGATGCTTACCTGCTGGTGGTGCCTTACTACAACAAACCGGTTCAGGAAGGCCTGTTTCGGCATTTCTCGACGCTTGCGGACGCGCTGGAAAAGCCGGTCATGCTGTATAACGTGCCTGGGCGAACGGTTGCTGACCTGCTGCCCGAAACTGTGGCGCGGCTGGCTTTGCACGAAAATATAGTTGCGCTCAAGGAAGCGACCGGTAGCATTCAGCGGCTGAAGGATATTCAGAAGCTGGTGGAGCCATCGTTTGGACTTTTCAGTGGCGACGACTTCACTGTACTGGATTTCCTGATTGAAGGTGGCCATGGTGTGGTGACCGTAAGTGGCAATGTGGTACCGGCTGCGATGTCCAGGCTGTGCCGCCTGGTACGCGAAGGTGAGATTGAGGCCGCACGGGAACTGGATGCAACGCTGCAGGATTTGAACACGGCGCTGTTTATCGAGTCGAACCCGATTCCGGTCAAGTGGGCGGTTGCGGAAATGGGCCTTGCAGGGCCGTCAATTCGACTGCCGCTGACCGAGTACAGTGACAAACACCATGCCTCGATGCGGGCTGCAATGAAGCAAGCAGGCGCGGCGTGAATACAAGGAATGCAATGAGCGTGACAAAGACCTATCTGGCTGGCGCGATCGTATTGTCGGTGTTGCTCATGTCGGGCTGCGGCGGCGAGCCGGTCCTGTCCTGCGACGAGGCACAGCGATATCAACTGGCTGTACCGGGCAAACGGGTGGTTGCGCCCGAAGGGCTCACGCAACTCGATCCGCTCAAAGAATTACCAGCACCCGAGCCATCGCCGCAGCCACCGCGCCCGGCAGGCTCACCGTGCCTCGACATGCCGCCCGGTTCGATCGGCGGCAGCAGCGCCGCCAAGGATGAAGAACAGGCTGAGGAGTCAGGAAGCTAGGTCGAAAAAAATTCGGAGAGGTGGCTGAGTGGCTTAAGGCGCTCGCTTGGAAAGCGAGTGTACGCTTATACCGTACCGGGGGTTCGAACCGAGGCGCTTGCGCCGACAGACGCACGAAGTGCGCCCCGCAGGGGTGAGGAGCAAAGCGACGAATCAATCCCGCACTGGACGATTTGACGCAAGATTATAGAAACTGAAAATTCGGAGAGGTGGCTGAGTGGCTTAAGGCGCTCGCTTGGAAAGCGAGTGTACGCTTATACCGTACCGGGGGTTCGAATCCCCCCCTCTCCGCCAGTTTCTAAATCTAGCTATTGATTTAAAGCCTGGCTCTCCGCGCCGTCTGACCTATGCCTGCAGCGGCCAGTCGCATCCAGTACCGACTGCGTAGAAGAGCTATTGATCATCGCAGCATCGCAGACACACCAGTGAAGTACGGGTGCAGAAATAGCACAAGCAAGAATATGATTGCACTGATAGCGATTCCTTTCATTTCCGCGCCTAATCCGGGGCCGGCCGGTAAGTCCCGAACTCCGTCACGATGAGTGATTAGTGCCATTTCAATCAAGGCCCATAGACCCAGCCCACCGAACAAGACCAACGCCCTGATAGTGCCATTGGTCAACAAATGACTCACCGACCAGACGACAACGCCCAACAGCATTGGATGACGCACAAATCGCTTGATAATGGTCTGATAATTCGCAGCACCGAGAAGCAAAAAAGAAATCATCATCAGCGTGAAGCCAGCCGGCCGCGACCATGGGGGTAACACATAGAGGTATTGTTCAGGCGAAGATCGCCAGCCAACTACGATAATAACTATGGACGTCAATATGGCTATCGTAAAAACGGCGCGATAAGGGCTTGCGCCAAATTTGTCGATAACGCGTTGCCGGTATCCCGCGGCAAGTGAGGGAATCAGATGAACAACAACCCAAAGCGCGACGCCAGCGACTAATGTACTCATGATCTTCTCACGTTATAAGTATTGCTGCTTATCCATTGGCTGCAAGTGACGGGCTGCTTTGAATCAGTAGCAATTGCTTGTCAGTTTATCACCGAGGCAGCGGCTTTCGGCAAGAAGCACCTGCTAGCTCCATGAGGATCAGGCTATTTCACCGCTTCTAGCTCTTCCCAAAAGTTTATGCATGGTGTCTCTTTCATCATCGTTCTGACCATCTCTGCAAAGTCAGGATTGAAAAATGGGCTGCACATTTTCCAAAGCGCTCTCGCTCGCTTGGTTCCAAGGAGGAAGTAGATAACATCGCGATAACTTATCCATGTTTCTTCGTCCATAGCTCCACTTCTATGCTGCAGCCATTCATGCTCGCGGGCGCGCATCTGACCAATAATCCAGAATTGCAGTTTTATCTTCTCCTCAAAACTGGGTGTTTCCTCTTGGGAAAACAAGCGCCCAAGTTCGGGGTGCTCGACAAATTTGTAGACACCGTTCTGGTCATTTGCGACCTGAGCCTGTCGCGACTCTGAACGCAAGAGTTCAGCGCCCTGGCGAACCTGTACGGTCAGGTAGATTAGTGTTACGACAATTACGATTACGCCGATGATATCGGCCAAATTTGCGTATTGCTCGAGCGTCATGATTACCCCTTGAGTGCGTCAGTTCATTCGGAAAATACTGATTCAAGCAGTTACAACTCAGTGTCTGCTTCGGGTCAACTGCAGTTTCTGATTAGTTTATCACTCGACGGACTGCTATCTAATGCATACCCGCTGGTTGTCCAGTTCGGTCGCGAGTGGCTCCGTTCATCCATTAAGCGACGTACACGACACAAACATTTTCGGTATTCAGGCCACGCTTGGGTTGTCCCGCAACATGACAAGCCCCAACCATGCAAACCACGCTATCTGACCTAATCCGAATACATCCATTAGCACACCAAATGTCGGGACAACTGTCAGTATTCCGGCTAGACCGATCAGCACACCAAGGCAGTTCAACAGCTTCGGTAGCTTGTCTGATCTTAGTGCTGACCAACTTAGCAGTAGAACCCATAAGCCGCCTACAATCTCATTTCCCCCGCCCAAGGCTTCTTGCACTGTGCTAATCGCCAACCAGAGCAATACAGCCTGATCCCTATTTTCGCTGAAGAGACTAACAACAGTGGAATTCCCGATGTTGGCGATCATGCCACTCGCGATGACCAGCCCGGCCCAAATTAGGCCGAAGGCGGTCGCCACCTGCATCATTGTTGGTGACCCATTTTCTAACCGCGCGTGCAGCGCTAGCGCCAGAACAACGAGTACCACACCGAATACCACATAGATGAGTAAATTCCCAACGTACAACGCGATCTGATTATCCACGAGGAACGCGACCTTCTGTACATGTCCTTCGTAGCCGGAGGAGTCGAGTACGATCAGGAACAACCCAAAGCCTGTCACATATAATGCCGCCTCGATCAGTGCGGCAATACCGCCCAACTTTTGTAGATCACTGGTCATCCTTCAGTTGCTCCTTAGGGTCAGTAGCAGTATTTTAGAAAGTTATCACTCGACAGGCGGATTCTTTCAGAACGAGTCTTTCGGGCTCAATTTCTAGAATCACATTCATTGTCGATAACTACCTACCTTGCCCGCAGATGGCCCGCATAATCCATCACCCGCCGTTAAATGCGCAAACCATGGCTGGCTGGATTCGCAACTAATAGCCGCCGCTCCAGACTGGATACGGTGCAGTTCTAATCAGCGTTTGGCCTAACGAGCACGAAAATTGCGATACCGTAAGCATACTCAAGCAATGCTCCGGCAAATGCACCGGAAATTACCGGTGCCTCAAATAAGACCAATAGTATGGCGGCAATGACCAATGTTGCTCCGAAAGCCCAATAAATCCGCAACCCATAGAGTGTCGAAAATGTGAAGTACCGACCACCGATTACAAGCAACATTGCTGGGAAAAACCATTCGATCTTGTAGAGGCCGGCACCGATTGCAACGACTATCGAAAGCAACATCCAAATCGTGCTTTCGATTGCAAGTGGCGACAGCGGGTTATGTTTGCTGTGCTTTCCCGATCTGCCTATGACCTTACACAACACCACCGATGCCGGAAATATCAACATGCCGCCGAAAATCAACGTCAATACTCCGGCGTACGAGCTTACAAACGCCGCGGCCAACGCGGCGGCTAGCCAAGCCGTAGCCGAAGTAACTACACCAGTTGCTCCACTATAGTAGGCATTGCGCATATCTCGCTGCGCCTCGTCGATCGATTTCATCTTCTTCATCCTACCGGTGGTTTGTGCGTAACAATGGAGGAATCTAACCCATCCAAAATGCGATTACGTAAATGTTTGCTTCGGGTCAACAGTTGACCTCCATAATAACCGAAAACCAGTTATTCGACCCTCTCCTGTGCTATTCGAATCAGACGCAAATGGATGGCGTAGCGGAGCCTCAGGGATCGGCGAGGCCGGTAGGCAAGGAAATTATGCGCTCGAAAATGGTCGACCGCAGAATGCGGTCGTTTCCTATCGAGAACCAATCCCATCTGATCATGTCGAAACGCGTATGAAAGCACCCCTCCGGCTAATTTTAGTGCTCCTGATTTTGCAGGCCAGTGTTGCCATATCTGCTGCGAATGACGGTCCTGAAATTCAGCGTGGCCATGTTCACGTTGCAAGAACACCCGCTCAACTCGTCGACGGGAAGTCGCTGGAGGGTTTATCGGACATTCACGATGTGGGCCGGGAGATTGGCTGGCAGATGTACGTGCCGGAGAACTATGATCCAGACGTTCCGGCAGGCCTGCTGGTTTTTGTAAGTCCGACCCCCAAGGGCTGGCTACCCAAAGCCTGGCGCCCGGTTCTCGATGAACAGAATCTGATCATGATCAGTGCGGATATGTCTGGCAACGGGACGCGTACAAAGAAGCGGCTATTGCATGCAGCGCTGGCACCGTATGTCGCGGCCGAGCGCTACAGCATTGATCCTCAGCGAATCTATGTGTCGGGGTTTTCTGGAGGAGGGAAGGTGGCCAGCATTGCCGCTGTGCAGTTCGCAAACTTGTTTACCGGCGCGATTTACATTTGCGGCGTCGTTGCCTGGCCGGATGTTTCTGCCGACCAGTTGGCTTTGGCGAAGTCCCGGCGCTACGTGTTTATTACAGGAAGCGACGACTTCAATCGCAAACTGACTCGGCGCCTGTACGCAAAGTACGAAAAATCAGGGATGAATCATATCAGTCTGCTGACGATCCACGGAATGGCACACAACGTTCCGGGTGAGAAGCATTTTCGCGAAGCGATTCACTATCTTGAAGCCGACGATCATGCGACAGAGAACACTCCTGTAGCCGATAACCCGTAGCATCCACATGGGTCATGTAACGTCCAAGAAAAGAGGCCCCTGCTTGGAGCAGGGGCCCAAAGTGCTCAGTCTGGCTGTCAGGTAGCCACTGAGCTGGCTTATTCCGCGATTGCGAAATCGTCCAGAAGAATAAGTCCGAGCGCCGTTTCGCCGGGTAACGGATCCCTGGCAACGGCGGTATAGACTCCACCATCCGATACCTCGATAGACGCCGGTCCGATGGCCGCGGTCTTGCTACCTGTAGCGGTGACCGTTACATCGTAGTCACCAGCCGCAAGTGCGATGTAACCGGTGTTCGCCTTGAACGGGATAGAGGCGAGCGTTGGCATTTCGTTATTGATGTTGGCGCCAACCGCGGTAACGTAGATGTCCACTTCGCCGGCACTGGGCGATGCATGCACAATTCTCACTTTGGCGTTTGTTGCCACCGGGCGTGGGTCGTCAGTGAGGATAAGTGGCTCGATGGCTGAGAGTTCACCAACCGCCAGTACCGAGTAGCGTTCGCCGGCCAGTAGCTCCAGGTCAACCGGACCAATCGCAACTGCACCCGGGTTGCCTGCAACGGTAACCGCTACTTCGTACGTTCCGCCTGCTACCTCCACGAAAGGTGTTGCCTCAGGAAATGCGAGGCTCGGTACGAGTACGCCACCATCGACCAGTACGTCAACTTCCGGTGCGTCGGGAGAAGCATGAACGACCTGCAGGGATGTCGGCGTGTCCATGTCCAGAATTTCGGCCGAGCCAGTGCCCGTCAGCGCTACGAGGCCAATGGGTGCATTGCCACCGCTTGTGTTGGGTAGCGCGGCTAGCGTCAGGTCGTCACCGTCGTTTAGCGTCACTGTACCGGAATCGTAGACAACGGCCGCCGGGTTGCCGGATGCGGTTACGCGGATCTGGTAGTCGCCCGCTGCAACTTCAGCCGGCCCGATAGTTTCTTTGAAAGAGAATGTGCCAACTGGTGCACTTGCCGTGAGATCGGCCCCGGGTGTTGTGACGAACACATCGACTTCCGGTGCTCCGGCAGCGCCATGCAGAACAAACAGTCGAGCCGAGCCGGCACTGACCGCAGTATCGGGTTGGCTGATAACTACGGCTTCAATAGCGCTTACTTCATTAACGGCGGCAATGGTGTAGATCGTGTCGCCCGACAGGTCCAGATTAACCGGGCCAATAACTGTCGCTGTTCCACCCGGCAGTATTCCATCAACCTGTACAGAATGGGTGCCCTCATCGAGCGCAAGCTGGCCGGAGCCTGTCTTGTAGTCTACGTCGCTTAGAACCTCGGCACCGTCGACCAGCACGTTTACAGCAGGTGCATCGGGCGATCCGTGCAGCACCTGCACCTTAAGCGTGGCAACTGGAGGCGGCTGAACAGCCTGTACGTTGTCATCGTCGTCATTGTCACAAGCGGCAAGCATTAGCATGCTGCAAATGACGAGGAACTTACTGGTGTGTTTCATTTTCTGCCCCTTGGTTTTGGCTATCAGTTGAAGAGGCGTCAGTGTCACAGGCGTCGGGGGGCAAAGGGTCTCAGGCCTGTTTCAAACTGTATCGAGATGTATCAGGTAGCCATTGTTGTGTAACAGCCTTGGTAAGACGCGCTATCATCCTCGCATGGCAAAAGTGCTGCTTATAGACGATGACCGGAAGCATTCGGAGTTGATGCAGGCGTATTTCAAGCGCTACGGCATCAATCTCATTTGTGCGTATGACTCGGTGCAAGGGCTTAAGAAGCTAAACCGGGAACAACCGGACCTGTTGCTGCTCGATATCATGTTGCCGGGCAAGGACGGTTTCGAGATATGCCGGGAAGTCCGTAAGTTCAGCAATATACCTATTATCATGCTCACAGCACGCGGCGATGTCATTGACCGGGTTTCAGGCCTGGAACTCGGTGCCGATGACTACGTGGGTAAACCTTTTGAGCCTCGTGAACTCGTCGCTCGCGTGCAAGCCGCACTGCGTCGTTCGGAACTGGTCGGTTCAACTATCGGTGCGCTGAACTTCGAAGGGCTTAGTATTGATACAGAACTTCGATCGGTCAGCGTCGACGGGCAAGCCGTGGACTTGACCTCAATGGAGTACGAGCTTCTTCTGATCCTTGCACGCAAGCAGGGGCGCAAGCTCTCACGTGATGACATTCTGAGCGAGTTGCGCGGCATCGATGCGGCTATCCTGACGCGAGCGGTGGATATCATGATCAGCCGCTTGCGCCACAAAATTGGCGATACGGCGAAGCCCCCAAGGTTCATCCAGACCATTTGGGGACGCGGTTACTCATTTGTTGGCATCCCGAAAGCTGATGCTTGAGCGCCTCTCACATTCGCTGTCATTTCGGCTGTTACTTATTTTTGTCTTGCTTGGTGGCTTGTTCATTTTCGGCACCTTCAAGGCTGTGCAGCGCTTCTACAATAGTGACCAGATCCGCGGTCTGATCAGTGGCCATCTCTCATTGCACGTTAACTACGTACGTGAAGATATTGGTGTGCCGCCGCGTATAGATCGTGCGCTCGCAATCACCAGGAAGGTGCCGGTTGATATTCGCATTCTCGGCCCGGACATCGACTGGGCATCCGACCCCGCATTTCCTCGCATAGAGAGTCTGGATTTTGCGGCCAGCCCGAGATTCAGTGACAGCCCCGGCGCGTGGGCCGACGAGTTGCAAGGTGTCGATTTTGCAGCGCAAGATAACCACGATTTCTTGCGCATACGCCAGGGCGGCTACGAGATCGCCGTTTCGACGCCCAGAATATCAGATGTGTCGGAAGGTCCCGGGTTGGTCCCGCTTGTTCTGGGGCTCGGGCTTTCTTTTCTGTTGCTGGCCTATCTCGCGGTTTCGTGGCTGTTTCGCCCGATCCGGACGATCCGTGACGGCGCACGGCGCATTGGTAGCGGAAATTTTGATTTTCGAATAAAAAATGTACGTCGCGACCAGTTAGGTGACCTCGCAGCCGATATAAACACGATGGCCGGCGATGTCCAGAGAATGCTCGATGCAAAGCGTGCGTTGTTGCTGGGAATCAGTCATGAGTTGCGCACACCGCTGTCGAGAATGCGATTAACGCTCGAGTTTCTGGAGGATGATGAGAACGCTCGTGGTCTGAAAGAAGAAATCATCGAAATGGAGAAGATTGTTGCGGCATTGCTGGAGGCGGAGCGGCTGAACAGCTCGCACGCAGCGTTGGTGCGAAGCGACGTGTCTATAAACGAACTCGTGCGCAATTTGCTGCAGGACTTTTTCCAGAAATCCGCGGACCGCTTGCAGGTCGTTCTACCGGCGGACCCGCTCATCGTTTCCGTCGATGAGGCACGTATTTCCTTGTTGCTGAAGAACCTCATTAGCAACGCGCTCCGTTACTCACGGCGCGAGGATGGGCCGATAGATATTGTTGTTTCCCGCGACGAAAACGAACTCATCATCAGGGTGAGTGATAACGGGCCGGGTATGTCCGCTGAGGAGGCTCGGCATATCGGCGAGCCTTTCTACCGAAGTGATGTGTCGCGGGCGCGCGAATCAGGAGGTACGGGGTTGGGTTTGTACCTCGCGTCACTGGTGGTCAAGGCTCATAGCGGCAGTTTGCGACTGCTAGACACTCAAAAGCCAGGCGCCAGCTTCGAAGTCCGTATTCCGCTGGTACGGTAAAACAACACCGAAGTGCCTACCTGCAACACTGTGATCCCGGCAGTTTGTAAGCGAATGTAACGAAACCACTTTCTCTATTGTTGGCGGAAAACAGGCCCCGTATATTGGTTGCTCACTATTCTGGAGGCTGCGATGAGCGGCTTGACCACAAGAGCAGTCAGTTGGACCGAGTCCGGACTTGTCCCGGATCCCGTCATTCGCGCGGCTATCAGGCGCCTGCTTGAGAACAAGCGCAGGGAAATTCACTCGGGTGATGTGGAGTATGCCGCCAATGCCTTAAACGGCTTCGTGGCTATGATGGATCAATCACCTGTCGCGCTGCAGCCAGACGTCGCGAACGAGCAGCATTATGAAGTGCCGGCAGAATTTTTTGCACAGGTGATGGGCGATCACCTCAAATACAGCTGTTGCTACTGGCCGAAAGACGTCAGCTCCCTCGCCGAGGCGGAAGCGGCGGCCCTGGCTTTAACAGCCGAACGGGCTGGTATTGCGGACGGAATGCGCGTTCTCGACCTTGGCTGCGGCTGGGGCTCCTTGTCATTGTGGATCGCTGAACATTTTCCGGGCACACAGGTTGTATCGGTATCCAACTCTTCCAGTCAAAGTGCGTTTATCAACGACCAGGCGAGGCGTCGTTCAATAAGCAATGTCGAGACAATTGTTTGCGATATGAACGACTTTGATGCCGAGCAAAAGTTTGATCGGGTAGTGTCGGTTGAAATGTTCGAGCATATGCGAAATTACCGGGAACTGTTCCGGCGTATTGACAGTTGGCTGCTCCCGAATGGGCAGTTCTTCATGCACATTTTCTGTCATCGAACAACGCCGTACGAATACCAGGACAAAGGGCCAGCAGACTGGATGAGTCGGCACTTTTTCACAGGCGGCATCATGCCGAGTGCGAACCTGCCGCTGCGATTTGCCGACAATTTGCAGATTGCGAAGCAATGGCAGTGGAATGGTAGCCATTACGCCAAGACGAGCAATGCGTGGTTGGCCAACATGGATAAGAACGAGGCATCCATTATGCCGGTGTTCGAGCGTTGCTACGGCGCATCTCACGCATCATTGTGGTGGCAGCGCTGGAGAATGTTCTTTATGGCTTGCGCCGAATTGTTTGACTACAACGAGGGGCATGAGTGGTTTGTAAGTCACTACCTGTTCGATAAATCCGGACGCACAGATGCTATTGGCTAATCTTGTCATTTTTCAGGTGGCCTGGTTGCTGTCGGTTGTTGGCGGCGCACAGCAAATGCCGTGGCTTGGGCCGCTCGCGGCCGTATTCGCACTGATCGTCCACCTGCGTGCAGCCCGCAAACCGTTTGAGGAAGTGCTGCTGGTTTTGCTGTGTGGTGTTCTCGGTGCCTGTTTCGATAGCGCCCTGGTGAGCGCTGGCTGGGTTGCTTACAAAGCCGGCCAGTTTAGCGAATTCATGGCGCCATACTGGATCATCACAATGTGGATGCTGTTTGCGATGACCCTCAATGTTTCCTTGCGCTGGCTCAGGGACCGGCCGGTTCTCGCGGCATTGTTTGGCTTTTACGGCGGGCCCGCGTCTTATATCGCGGGCGAAGCACTGGGTGGCATTGTGCTCGTTGACAAGCTCGCTGCGCTACTGGCACTGGCGGTCGGCTGGGCGGTCATGATGCCACTGCTGATGAAGACCGCCGAGTATTTCGACGGGATGCCGGGGGCACGGCGTAACTGGATTGCGGCATCCACTCGATGAAGCGGCGCTCGGGCTGCGACGGGAATAACGTTTCTGGAGACGTGCAATGAGCAGGTACCTGGTCATTCTAAGTGCAATCCTGTTGGCGGGATGTGCCGCTAAAGAGGCTGAAATGAAAACAGTTGACTACGTGGACATTGATCGATTCATGGGTGCGTGGTACGTCATTGGCAACATACCCACGTTCCTGGAAAAGGACATTTACAACGCTGTCGAGACCTACAGTCTGAATGATGATGGCACTATTGATACGGTGTTCACGTTTCGGCGTGGCGGCTTTGACAGCGCCGAGAAAGAATATAACCCCAAGGGTTTTGTGCTGGACGAGCAGACCAATGCACGTTGGGGCATGCAGTTTATCTGGCCCGTGAAATCCGACTATCGCATCGTATACCTGGACGACGAATATACGACGACAATAATCGGGCGACAGAAGCGTGACTACGTGTGGATTATGGCGCGAACGCCCACGATCGATGAGGAAGAGTATGCGCGCCTGGTAACTATTGTAGAGGAACTCGGCTACGACCTGTCGTCGCTAAGACGCGTTCCGCAACAGTGGTAGCCCGATGAAGGTTGCTGTCATTGGTACGGGTATCGCCGGTAATGTCGCCGCATTCAAGTTGCGGCGCGAGCATGACATAACGGTCTTTGAAGCAAACTCGTATATTGGCGGACATACAAACACCGTTGATGTGGTCGAGGACGGGCAAACCTATGCAGTAGACACCGGCTTTATCGTTTACAACGATCGCACCTACCCCAACTTCATCCGGTTGCTTGATGAACTCGGGCAGGCATCGCAGCAAAGCGAAATGAGTTTTAGCGTGCAGGCCAGCAATGGTGGCATTGAGTATAACGGTGCTTCTTTGAATTCGTTGTTCGCGCAGCGCCGAAACATTTTTCGACCGTCATTCTATCGCATGCTTAGAGACATTCTTCGCTTCAATGAGTTGGGCTTGCAGGACCCGACGGCTGGCGACGGGGAAGAATCCCTTGCAGAGTTCTTGCGACGCAAGAAGTTTAGCCGGGAGTTTGCAGAGCACTACCTGATTCCGATGGCTGCGGCTATCTGGTCGGCCGAACGGTCTTCGGTGCTGGATATGCCGATAGCTTTCCTGGTTCGCTTTTTTGCCAATCATGGACTGCTACAACTTAGCGACCGTCCGGTCTGGCGCGTGATAAAGGGGGGATCACGGCAATACGTCAGGAAACTCGTTGCCGGACATGCGGACCGGATACGCCTGGCAGCGCCGGTCGAATCAGTGCGCCGGCGGAATGGGCAGGTTGAGATCTACTCGGCGGCCGGTGGCAGGGAAGTATTCGACGCGGTCTTCATGGCTTGTCATAGCGACCAGGCGCTGAAACTGTTGCGAGATGCGACGTCAACAGAGCGCGAAGTACTTGGGGCTATCAGGTTCCAGACGAATGAGGCCATTCTGCATACCGACTGTTCGTTGATGCCAAGGCGCCGCAGGGCGTGGGCAGCGTGGAACTACCGTTTGCCTGAAACGCATCAGCACCAGGTAGCTGTTACCTACAATATGAATATTCTGCAGGGTCTGACCGCGAACAAGCAGTACCTGGTAACCCTAAACAACCGGCAGGACATAGACGAGCGGCAGATAATTCGAACAGAACATTACGATCACCCGGTCTTTTCCAGGGCGGCACTGGCCGCGCAAGCGCGCCATGCTGAAGTCTGCGGACCGCAAACCTATTTCTGCGGTGCCTACTGGCGCAACGGCTTTCATGAAGATGGAGTTGTCAGTGCACTCAGGGCCGTCGAATTTTTTAACGAGGAGTCATCCGGTGCACAGTTGCATTTACGAAGGGCGGGTTGAGCACACTCGGACAGCACCGGCCCGGCATCAGTTCAGCTATCGCTTGTTCATGATGTACCTGGACCTCGACGAACTCGACGAGGTGTTTCGCAAACACTGGTTCTGGTCAGCCAGGCGGCCGGCACTTGCCAGCTTTCGGCGCGAAGATCACCTTGGGCCAGCGACGCAAGACCTGGGTGCCGCGGTTCGCGACCGGGTCGAGGCGGAAACGGGACAGCGGCCGGAAGGTTGCATACGGCTACTCACTAATTTGTCTTACTTTGGCTACTGCTTCAATCCGGTGAGCTTCTACTATTGTTATGCGGCTGATGGCGAGACAGTTGAGTACATCGTCTGTGAAGTCAATAACACGCCATGGGGCGAACGCGACACCTACGTTCTTGATTGTAGTAAAGCAGAGAGTGTCCAGGCACATTGGGATTTTCGGCCCGGCAAAAAGATGCATGTGTCCCCGTTCATGCCGATGGATGTCGACTACCACTGGGTCCTGTCCAACCCGGCTGAGCGGCTTTCGGTGTTCATGGCGAATTTGCAAGACGGGGAGCGCATGTTCAGTGTCGCGATGCGCCTCGAGCAAAAAGCAGTGACTGGCTGGTCGTTGAGTTCGGTGCTGTTGAGGTTTCCCTTGCAAACGATGAAAGTTATTTTCGCCATCTATTGGCAGGCATTGCGACTCTGGCTAAAGCGCTGCCCCGTTTACCCGCACCCGGGTAGCAAGAAAAAGGCGGTTGTATAAGATGAATACCGGTACGAATTCCATGCATTCCGCTGAGATCGGCGAGAGTGATACGGACTGGTCACCACTTGACCGCTTGGCGCGCAGGGTCGTTCTCTCAAGACTCGAAAAGCTGCAACAGGGACAAATTCTTTTCATCGAAGACGGTGTGTGCACAGCCGTTGGTCACAAGGTCGGCACTCGCTCCTTGAGCGTGGAAGTGCATGTATTGAGTCCGAAGTTTTATCGGCAGATCGCATTCCAGGGGGCGGTCGGTGCTGGTGAGGCGTATATACACGGCTACTGGGCATGCAGCGACCTGCGCGACCTGCTGCGAATTC
>TARA_R110002049_G_scaffold97783_1_pt1 | contig 18311 bp, 9 predicted proteins | sample TARA_R110002049 | Tara Oceans TARA_R110002049 (sample SAMEA4396941) | marine metagenome | biome: Polar Biome; feature: [SRF] surface water layer (ENVO:00010504); material: water (ENVO:00002006), including particulate matter (ENVO:01000060) such as... | depth 5 m | reverse complement strand
AGATTAGATGGTAAAGGTGAATGGGCTTGTGTAGGTGAACGAAAACCTTGGGGAGCAAATAAATTGCCTTGGATTCAATTGGATTGGGACAAAGCGCGAACTATAAACTCAATTGTACTTTATGATCGCCCTAGTTTGGAAGAGCATACAGCAGGAGGAGTACTTAAGTTTAGTGACGGTTCAATCATTAGGGTAAATACAATTCCAAATAATGGTGGGCCAAAAAAGGTTACGTTCCCATCTAAAACAATAAAATGGGTAAAGTTTGATACAACAGACGGCGAAGGCTTAAACCTAGGGTTATCAGAAATTGAGGTGTTTGTAGCTCCTTTAGACACAAATCAACCTATTTACTATGTCAACCCTTTTGTAGAATCTGCCAAAGGACGCTATTTCTTTTTTACACCTGCAGCATATCCTATGGGAATGGTAGCTGCGGCACCTGTTACTAGAAATAAAAATCAATATGGTGGTGGCTATAATTATAATTCTACAGAAGTTTTAGGGTTCGAACAAATTCATGGCTGGTGTGTTTCTGGAATACAAGTCATGCCCACCTCTGGAACCATAGACCCTTCCGCTGGAGATCAAGCATGGAAATCAGAATTTAGTCATGATGATGAAATTGCTATGCCAGGATATCAACGTCTATATTTGAATAAACATGATGTCTGGACAGAGTTAACCAGCACTAAAAGAGCAACCATCTATCGTTTTAAATACACTAAAAAGAATAAAGCTCAAATTCTAACCAATCTAGGAGGTTATCTAGGTAACTCTACCATGATTAATGCAGATGTAAAAAAAGTAAGCCAAACCCAATTGGAAGGTTCTTTTGATTCTGCAGGACGATTTTGGGGAGGGCCAGAAAAAGTGAAAATTCACTTTGTAATTCAATTTGATAAACCCTTTGAAAGCTTGGATGGTTGGTCTGATAAAAAGAAATTTAAAAACATTTCTTCATTACAAGGAACGGACACCATGAAACGGCAGGATGCCTTTGTATTAGGTCCAATAATACAGAGCTATTGGGATGCTCCAACTGCTGGTATAATGGCTAACTATACAGTACACCCTGGTGATGAAATCCAAATGAAAATTGCCATTTCCTATACCTCAATAGAGAATGCTCGTATAAATTTGCAAACTGAAGCTAAACATTGGGACTTCGACCGTTACAAAGAGGATTCTTTTAAGGTATGGAAAGAAAAATTAGGAAAAATAGAAGTTAAAGGAGGTACAGAACAACAAAGAATAAAGTTCTATACCGATTTATGGCACGTTTTATTGGGGAGAAGAATATTGAATGATGTAAGTGGGGATTATCCCGATTATACCCAAGGAGAACTCGTAAATACTAGTTTTACCAAAGGTTCTTTAAAAGTAAGAACTGTACCCAAGGATCAAAATGGGAATCCAAAGTTTAACATGTACAGTTTTGATGCACTTTGGTTAACCCAATGGAACTTAAATGTTATTTGGGGATTGGCATGGCCAGAAATATTGGATGATTTCTCATCGTCATTAGTACAATACGCAGATAATGGAGGCTTATTACCCAGAGGAGCTGTTGCTGGTGGCTATTCCTATATCATGACTGGGAATCCAGCAACAAATATGCTTGTAAGTACCTACATGAAAGGTTTAATGACTAAAACCAACCCGAAACATGCTTTTGAGGTAATGAAAAGGAATCATATGTCTGGTGGGATGATGAGTAGGGATGCGAAAGATCTTGAGTTTTACATCGCTAATGGTTATTGTCCTAGTAATGCAGGAAAAACATTAGAATGGGCTTTTCAAGATTGGTCATTAGCACAAATGGCAAAAAAACTCGAAAAGAATAAAGATTACAATTATTTTTCTAAAAGAGCAAAAGGATGGGATAAACTATTTAATTCAGAACAGCAGTTAATTTTACCTAAAGATAAGGAAGGTAATTGGTTGCATACTAATCCTCTTTCTGGACAAGGTTGGGTAGAATCAAACGCTTGGCAAGGAACCTGGTCTGTATCTCATGGAATTGCAGAGTTATCTAAATTGATGGGAGGCAACGATGCGTTAAGTGCAAAATTAAATTACGCTTTTGAGCAAGCTGCACCTAACGATTTTGTTTTTGGATACTCTAATGGTTATATAAGTTATGCCAATCAACCAGGATGTTCCAATGCACATGTTTTTAACCATGTTGAAAAACCCTGGCTATCTCAATATTGGGTACGCAGAGTAAACGAACAAGCGTATGGTGCTATTACCGTAGATCAAGGTTATGGAGGTCATGATGAAGATCAAGGACAAATGAGTGGTATAAGCGCCTTAATGTCTATGGGCTTATTCAGTCTTAAAGGAAATAATTCAACTACGCCAAAATATGAACTTACTAGTCCTGTTTTTGATGAAATTGTAATCAAGTTAAATCCTACTTATTACGAAGGAAATGAGTTTACTATTAAAACCAAAAACAATTCCCAAGAGAATATATATATTCAAAATTCTATTTGGAATGGTACCCCTTTTAATACCTTTTGGTTTACTCACGATGCTTTTCAAAAAGGAGGAGAGCTAATTTTGGAACTCGGTCCAGAGCCGAATAAAAATTGGGGCGTAAAACATTAAAATAGGAATAGATTCCAATGAAAAAAAAGATATTTATGTTTTGTTCTTCAGTAATAATGTTTGTAGGAGTGACATCTTGCAAGCCTGAAAAACAGGAAAATTATCTTTTTCAACCTATTTCAGAAGAAGTATCTGGAATCGATTTTTTAAATAACCTAAAGTTAGGTGATGATATTAATATCCTAAATTATATCTATTACTACAACGGTGGTGGTGTTTCGGTTGGTGATATTAATAATGATGGATTAGAAGATCTTTTTTTTACAGGAAATCAAGTATCTAACAAGTTGTATCTTAATTTGGGAGGTCTTAAGTTTAAAGATATCACTCAATTCGCTGGTGTACAATCTAAAGGATGGTCAACAGGAGTGACAATGGTAGATATCAATGCAGATGGATGGATAGATATTTATGTCTGTATGTCTGGATATACAGATGCAACCTTACGAAAGAATCTATTGTATATAAATAAAGGTGACTGTACATTCACAGAAATGGCTCAAAACTATGGGCTTGCTGACGATTCTTACTCTACCCAAACCGCCTTTTTTGATTACGATTTAGATGGTGATTTGGATATGTATTTACTTAACCATATGCAGCAAGCTACCGGAATGAATAATCCAGTATCGAAAAAGCTTCAAGGAGAATCTAAAAATACAGACAAGTTATACCGTAATGAAGGTAATAGTGAATCAGGGCACCCAATATTTACAAATGTTTCCAAAGCCGCTGGTATTACTATTGAAGGGTTTGGACTTGGACTTGGCATAAGCGACTTAAATCAAGACGGTTATCCTGATATATATGTTTCTAATGATTTTATTTCAAACGATATTATGTATATCAACCAAGGAGACGGAACGTTTAAGGATAAATCTAAAGACTTTTTAAAACACCAAAGTCATAATGGTATGGGTAATGATATTGCTGATATTAACAATGACGGGTTTACGGATATTTTGGTTCTAGACATGTTGCCTTCAAAAAATAGAGAACGAAAATTAATGCTCAACAAACCAAATTATAACCTTTTTGAATATAGCAAGAGTAAAGGGTATCAACCACAGTATATGCGAAATACTTTTCAGCTAAATAATGGCAGTCAAACCCCTTTTAGTGAAGTAGGACAATTAATGGGTATTAGTAGTACCGATTGGAGTTGGAGTGGTATTATGGCTGATTATGATCAGGATGGAAAAAAAGATTTATTCATTACAAACGGATATCTAAAAGATATGACCGATTTGGATTTTATCGTTTATAGAAGAAAACAATTTAAGTTTAGAACTAAAGAAGAAGCCGATAGTCTGTATTTAGTTAGTGTTAACAAACTACCAGAAGTACCGCAGCAAAATTATTTTTATAAAAATAATGGTGATTTAAAATTTGAAGACACTTCTCTCAAATGGGCACTTTCTTCGCCTGGATTTTCAAATGGCGCTGTGTATGCCGATTTAGATAATGATGGTGATTTAGATATTGTCACCAATAACATCAATGAAAAAGCAACGCTTTTAAAAAACACATCTATAGAAAGATCAAATGGTAAAAAACACTTTCTACGACTTGATTTTGAAGGAGACACAGCTAATCCAGATGGCATTGGGACTAAAGTTTGGGTTTATAGTAACCAAAACGTTCAGTTTGCCGAAAATTACACAACCAGAGGGTTTCAATCCAGTATCTCACATAATATATATTTTGGGTTTGATAATATTGAAAAGATAGACAGCTTAAAGGTTGTTTGGCCAGATAAAAAAACCAAATTATATAATAATCTTTCTCTTGATACAACAGTAAACCTTAGCTATTTTGATGCTTTAGATCTAGATCTACCCAATGATATAGAGAAAATGCTTTTTAAGCAAGTTAATAATGTTATTTCGTTTCAACAGCAAGAAGTCCCATTTTCAGATTTTGATATAGAACCGCTCATTCCTCATAAATTTTCGAACAATGGTCCATCTATTGCAGTCGCCGATATCAATGGTGATGGATTAGATGATGTTTTTATAGGAGGTTCACACATGTATTCAGGTAAGGTATTTCTACAATCTTCAAATGGAGATTTTAAAAGTAAAGAACTTTCTACTAGTGATGTTGAAAAAGAAGATATGGGTGCTTTATTTTTTGATGCTGATAATGATGGTGACAATGATCTTTATGTGGTAAGTGGCGGATCGGAGATTTCATTGATGAAATCAGGCCATTATCAGGATAGATTATATAGAAACGATGGTAAAGGCAACTTTGTGGCGGATACTTTGGCTTTACCTGTGATAAATACTAGTGGTAGCTGTGTCATAGCTTCAGATTATGATAAAGACGGTGATTTAGACCTTTTTGTAGGCGGCATGGTTACACTTGAAAGCTACGGTATTTCACCAAAAAGTTACTTATTGGAAAATAATAATGGAAAATTTAAAGACGTTGCTAAATCCAAATTAGGTGCAAATGAATTAGGAATGGTATCTGGAGGACTTTGGACTGATTTTAATAATGATGGATGGATGGATTTAATCGTAGTAGGAAAATGGATGCCCGTTACCATCTATATGAATCAAAAAGGTATTTTTTCAAAGGAGTCTTTAACTAATTCTTCAGGTTGGTGGAATAGTATTAATGGCGGCGATTTTGATAATGATGGTGACATAGACTATATCCTTGGGAATATTGGATTAAATAGTCCGTATTATGCATCTATTGATTATCCAATGCAGTTATTTATAGGCGATTTTGATAAAGACAATCGTACAGACCCAATAATCACTCAATATTATTTGGAAGCTGATGGCACAATGCAATCATATCCTTTTGTGTCTCGAGACCTATTGGCAGATCATATGATTTTCACTAAAACTAAATTTAAAAATTATCGCGCGTACGCTGATGCAAAAATAGAAGACCTCTTATCGGATACTATGGAAAAGAATTCAATAACCCTTCAAACGAACTATCTAGAAAGTGCTTACCTAGAAAATTTGGGAAACGGAGAATTAAAATTAAAAGCATTACCTAGAGAGGCGCAATGGGCACCAATTATGGGTAGCACGGTTTCTGATATTGATTTAGATGGTAACCTAGACGTAACCCTAGTTGGAAACTTTTATCCCAATGAAGTTGGTTACGGTCAAAATGATGCCTTCTTAGGTTTGGTTTTAAAGGGTGATGGCCAAGGTCATTTTACACCAATAAGCTTAAAGGATTCTAATTTTTTTGTTAGTGGAGATGCCAGAGCTTTGGTTAGAATAAAGTCTTCAGCAGGAGAATTATATGCTGCCTCTGTTAACAACGATAGTCTAAAAGTCTTTAAAAAATCACATTCGGCGTACAATGAGATTATAGCTGACTCAAAAAACCAATCAATCACGATAATACTAGAAAATCGGAAGCAACGAAAAACGGAATTTTATCTTGGTGAAGGATATCTTTCACAATCATCTAAGAGTTTACAATTACCTATAACAGCTAAGGTAAAGCCCTTAAATTAAAAAAATATGACTACTAATATTAATAATAAAAGATATTATTTAGGAATTGATATAGGAGGAACCCATTTTGCCACTGGAATAGTAGATACTAAAGAAACATGTTTATTGGAAGAAACTTTAGAAAGACATCCCGTAAATAGTAAAATGTCTGCCCAAAACATATTAAATCAACTGTTACTATCCATAACCGAATGTGTTGCTAAATTTAATAAACCAGTATATGGATTAGGCGTTTCCATACCAGGACCTTTTGATTACGATAATGGAATTTCGCTAATTTATGGTCTCAATAAATATGACAGTCTTTTTGGTGTAAACATTAAGTTGTTTTTACAAGCAAACCTTAGAGGAATTCTAGTAAACCCAGATGAAATATCCTTTTTTAATGATGCAGATAGTTTTGTTTTAGGAGAAACCTATAGCAATAATTTTATGAGTCATAAGGTAATAGGAGTTACATTAGGTACAGGAATTGGTTCTGGTTTTACAAAGAACGGTAAAGTTATCACAGATGATTCTGATATCCCTAATCAAGGCAATGTTTACAATCTACCTTTCAAAAATAAAAACGTAGAAGATTGGATATCTACCAAGTGGTTTTTAGATACCTATTCTGAAGTTTTTAATGAATCGATAAGTAACGTAAAAGAAATTGCAGAAAAAGCAAGTGCATCACAAGAAGCAAGTAAAATTTTTGAAAGTTATGGGCAACATTTGGGTGAAATACTAAATGTTATCTCAAAAAAATTCAATCCAGATGCTATCATTATTGGCGGAAGTATAGCTAAAAGTTATTTTTTATTTAAAGATAATTTTGAAAAATGCTTTTCTAATGAGCCTAATATTTTTATTACAAAAGGTACAGCCAAAGCTGCTATTTTAGGAGCAGTAATACATTTAACCAAAAACCAAAATACATTGAGTGTAAAAAGAAAGACAGAGCAGTATATTCTGCCTCAACACAGAAAAGACATTCAAGCAAATAACAGTTATGAAGTATATCCTGTTTTCGAGATATCTAAAGGAGTAATTCACACAGGAATAGATAGTTTAGTTGATGAATTCCCAAAGGAAGGATGTGTAATCATAGATGGTTATTTAGGAGCCTACTGGGATGATTTAATTAAAAAAATCACTAAACAATTAAAAGAAAATAATATACCCCATGTAATTTATTCAGCAGCATCAGGCTATAAAAGTTCTGAGGATATTGAAACAATGGTTACACCTTTTTTAGGAGGTAATGACCCTGTGTTCGGAAAAATATTTACAGGTGAATTAAACGATTTTTTTGATTTAGAAAAGTTAAACGCAATACAAACTGAAAATGGAGTCTTAAACATACTTTACGGTCCAGGTGCTGCTTTGAGCGGTTGGGAAGGTAAAATCGTTTATATGGATATGCCTAAAAATGAAATTCAATTTTGCGCAAGAGCGCATCAGGTTCTGAATTTAGGAAACATCCTTGTAAAAGACAAGAAACAGCAATATAAACGAATGTATTTTATTGACTGGCCTGCCTTAAACAAGCATAAACAAGCATTACTTAATCAGATTGATTATATTGTTGATGGCCAATTTGGTAATTCATTTTCTTGGGCTTCTGGCGAGACATTTAGAAATGGGTTGCATGAAGTTTCGTCAAATGCCTTTAGAGTAAGACCTTGGTTTGAACCTGGAGTTTGGGGAGGAGATTGGATGAAAAACCAAATAAAAGGGTTGCCACAAGATGTCCCAAATTATGCTTGGTCTTTTGAACTTATCGTTCCTGAAAATGGCATTATATTATCTAAAAATGGCAACTTATTAGAAGTTTCCTATGACTTTTTAATGTTCCTAGATAATAAAGCTATTTTAGGAGAAGCTGCCGATACTTTTGGAACAGAATTCCCAATACGCTTTGACTATTTAGATACCATAAACGGACAAAACTTATCTCTACAGTGCCATCCTACGCTTGATTATATTAGAGATAATTTTGGCGAAACCTTTACCCAAGATGAAACCTATTATATTCTAGATGCAGAACCTGGCGCTGAAGTATATCTTGGTTTTAATGAAGGTGTGAAAAAAGAGGACTTTCTTAAAGCATTGAAAAAAAGTAATTCAGAGGCAAAACCAATGGCTATTGAAGATTATATACAAGTTCACCCTGCTAATAAGCATGATTTGTTTCTTATACCCAATGGAACTATTCACTGTTCGGGAACAGGAAACCTCGTTCTTGAAATTAGTAGCACCCCATATATTTTTACTTTTAAGATGTATGATTGGATGCGCATGGATTTAGATGGCAAACCAAGGCCGCTTAATATAGAAAGAGGAGCCGCTAACTTAAATATGGATTGTCAAGGCGACACAGTGGTTAATGATTATATTTCTAAACAAGAGGTAATTAAAACTGGAGAAAGCTGGAAAATAGTGAAGTTAAGTACACACCCAAAACATTTTTACGAAGTACACAGATTTGAGTTTGATAACGAAATATCAGTACAAATGAATAATCAGTGTCACATTCTAAATTTAGTTGAAGGTAAAAAAGTTAAAGTTGTAACAAATAATCGAACAATGGAAATTCACTATGCTGAGACATTTGTAATTCCTGCAGCGTCTGGCGAATACAAAATTTTTAATTTAGGGAAAAAAGAAGCTAAAATTATACAGTCTAATGTTAAATCAGAATTCTGTGATACCAGATTCTAAATTTTATTAATATGAAAAAACAGAAAACTTTAATTAAAATGGCAGCTATTGGAGCGTTAGGCGGTTTCTTATTCGGTTACGATACTGCTGTAATTTCTGGAGCTATTGGTTTCATGGAAACTAAATTTTCATTGACACCATCCTTAAAAGGGTGGGCCGTTTCTAGTGCTATTGTAGGCTGTATATTTGGAGCACTTGTAGCGGGTTATATTGCCGATAAAATTGGTAGAAAGAAAGCGCTCATCATTACTGCCATATTATTTGCTATTTCTGCTGTTGGTTGTTTGGTATCACCTGATTTCACTTTTTTAGTAATAGCAAGAATTATTGGTGGTGTTGGCGTTGGAGCCGCTTCAATGCTTTCACCTCTTTATATTTCTGAAATGGCCCCAGCTGATAAAAGAGGGGCTTTAGTGTCGTTGTACCAATTAGGCATAGTTCTTGGAATTATTATTGTTTACGTTTGTAATTATTTGGTAGCTCAAGCTGGTGATGAATTATGGGGAATTGAATATGGTTGGCGTTATATGTTAGGTTCTGAGACAATACCCGCATTCATTTTTATGATAGCTTTATTTTTTGTCCCTGAGAGCCCACGTTGGCTGGCAAAAATGGGCAAAGATTCTGCTTCTTTAGAAATTCTGGAGCAAATAAATACAAAAGAAAAAGCTCTGGAAATCCATAATGAAATAAAAGAAGCTCTAGGTCAAGAAAAAGGGAAAATAGGTGAGTTATTTAAAAAAGGATACAGAACAGCTATTATAGTTGGGGTTGTATTAGCGTTGTTTTCACAAATCACAGGTATCAATGCCATAATGTATTATGCCCCTGAAATATTGAAATCAGCAGGCTTTGGAGTAAATTCAGCATTGATGCAAACCATATTGATAGGAGCCATCAATGCCATATTCACGTTTGTAGCCATAAAATACATTGATAAAGCAGGGAGAAAGAAACTTTTGTTATTGGGAGTCTCCGGAATGTTAATCTGTTTATTTGCTATAGGGATGTTATATCAGTTCAATGCGCTTTCAGGACCCTGGCTTCTTATTTTTATTTTAGGTTTTGTAGCCTGTTTCGCGTCCTCTTTGGGTCCTATCCCATGGGTGATAATATCGGAAATATTTCCAACTAAAACAAGAGGAATAGCAATGTCACTATGTGTAATGGTACTTTGGGTTGGAGCGATGCTAATTTCTCAATTTACACCTGTTTTATTAAATGATTTAGGTCCAGCATATACCTTTTGGTTATTTATGATAAATGCTGTTTTTCTGTTGATATTTACTTATAAAATGATTCCTGAAACCAAAGGAAGGACTTTGGAAGAAATAGAAATGAGTTGGAAAAAATAAAATTATTGTTCAAATGAAAGTTTTTTTTAAAGTGATGTGGGTGGTTTTTTTTATTGTTCCAAATATGATTTTGGGGCAAATAGAGTTGCCTCCTATTTTTTCATCTAATATGATTTTGCCAAGGAACAAAATTATCCCATTATCTGGCAAGGCTTCGCCCAAAGCCATTCTCATTATTTCTATTGGAAAACAACAATATACTATTGAGACGAATAAAGTTGGTGAATGGCAGGTAAGTTTAGACCCAGTGAAGGCAGGAGGTCCTTATACACTTTTAATTACAAGTGAAAAGGACGAAAATTTGGAATTGGATAATATTTTAGTGGGTGACTTGTGGCTATGTGCTGGTCAGTCTAACATGCAATACACACTTAATATGTTGGGTTATCAAGAAACGCCAGAGGATAATTATAACGCCAGTAACCTTCGTTTATGCTCTGTATGGGTAGATACAGATTACCTACCAAGAAATGAAGTGTCTAAAGCTGTTTGGCAAGAAGTATCTAAAGAAACAGCTAGAAATTTCAGTGCTGCAGGATATTTTTTTGGTAAATACTTGTCGGATGAGCAAGATGTTCCAATAGGTCTTATTAGTAGTAATTTAGGAGCCACAGCTATTGAAACATGGATGAGTATGGATGCCTTAAAAATATTTCCACAATTTAATGAAGTTGTTGAAAAGATCACTAAAATTAATAAGAGCTACGAAGAATTAGATGCTGATTTAAAAGTATTCAGAAAAAATTGGGACAAAAAGTATTATCTCAAGGGTCCAGGAATTAAAGAAGGGTGGCACAAAATGGACTATGATTACTCTAACTGGAAGGAATGTACCCTACCCGCTTTTTGGGATGATTTTGGACATGCATCGCACGACGGAAGTATATGGTTTAAAAGAACCTTTGATATAGATTCAACCCAATTGGATCAAGATTTCAAAATAGTTCTTAATCAAATAGATGATTATGATATTGCATGGGTAAATGGCGTGAAAATTGGTGAATCTTTTGGAAAAAGTAATTTTCGGAATTATATCGTTCCAAAAGAAATTTGTCGTCAAAAAAATAATGTTTTAACTGTTAGGGTTTTTGATATAGGGGGAAAAGGAGGTATTTATACCAATCCTTTTTGGGGCAATCCATTACTTAATGGTACTTGGAAATATAAAGTAGGCGTAAGTATTGATTCTAAAAAATTCCCAAAACCAGAAGTTTCTAATGGGAGTCCGTTTTCACATCCTATGCTACTTTACAATGGTAGTATTGCACCTCTTCATAAATTAGCAATTACAGGCGTGTTATGGTACCAAGGAGAAGCCAATGAAACAAGAGCCGTGGAGTACGGCGATTTATTAAAGGCAATGATTCAAGATTGGAGAGAAAAGTGGAACAATTCAAGAATGCCATTTTTTATCGTGCAATTAGCAAATTATAAACAAGAAGACGAACAATCTAAAGATAGTGAATGGGCAGCGTTACGCGAATCTCAAATGAAAGTCACTCAATTAGAAAATGTTGATATTGTAACAGCTATAGACATTGGTAATGCAAATGACATTCACCCTTATAACAAAAAAGAAGTAGGTAGGCGTTTGTCTCTATTGGCCAAACATTATGTTTATAAAGGCGAGTTGAGAAAAGGGCCAAGTTATAAAAGCTGTATTAAAACAGGAAAGAGTATTACTATAGAATTTGAAACCCATGGAAGTGAATTAAAAAGTTTAGATAAGTACGGTTATTTAAGAGGTTTTGCAATTGCTGGAAGTGATGGTCTATTTAAGTGGGCAAAAGCCCGAATCATTGCAAAAAACAAGATAAAAGTATATCACAAGGATATTCAAAACCCTGAATATGTCCGTTATGCATGGTCAGATAATCCAGGGAAATTAGATTTAGTCAACACAGAAGGGCTTCCCGCTTTTCCGTTTAGAACTGATGATTTTAAACTCAGTAGCGTAACAAATAAATATAGTTATGACCCATACGCGTTTTAAAAATATAATTGGTAATTATTTTCAAAGAAAAAACAAGGGACTTTTTAAAATTGCTCTTTTGCTATTTTTTTATTCAAGTTTTTTCAATTGTCAAAATACAAATCAAAAAAAAGAAGCTCCAACGGTTGTAAAAACGCTGAATTTTACAGCACAAGCTGCACCAGAATGGACCGCTCTAATGGAACGTACTTCAGGTTGGTTTGCTGCGGATGGTATCTTCTCTATACCATTAGATGGTAGAGAAGAACAAGGTGTTAAAGATAAAAAAACACTATTTATTTTTAGTGACACCTATATTGGTGAGGTTATAGATAATGTGCCACAACCAGGAAACATTATGGTTAACAATACTACAGCTTGGATGAACGATAATGAACCTTTAAAAACTGCCATTGCGTTTGAATTTAATACAGACAAATCTGGTAATCCATCCTCTTATTTTATGCCTATTAATAGTCATACAAAACTCAATGAATATTTTTGGTTAGGTGATGGTTTTATCAATCACGAAAAAAATAATGCCCTTTATCTATTTGCCTATCACGTACATAAAACGGGGCCTAATGTCTTTGATTTTGAGCAAACCGATGTAGCGCTTTTAAAGGTGGAAAACCCAACCAAAGAAGGTATTAAAAACTATTCGCAGATAGAAACTGGTTTAGGGTTTGTCCACCCTACTGAAGGACGTGTATATTTTGGAAGCGGAATTTTTGTAAATACCAAAGCTGCTAGTGCACCAAACCCTGACGGGTTTGTGTATATCTATGGTATTATGGAACGTCAAAAATCGTTGATTGCTGGAAGGGTGCTTCCTAAAGATATCGAAAATTTTGATAAATGGCGTTTTTGGGATGGAGAAAACTGGGTGAAGCAAAAGGAAAACGTAGCCATTATTACGAATTCAGTTTCTAACGAGCTTAGTATTAGCCCAACCGAAGATGGAAGATATTTACTTACTTTCACCGTACTCGGTCTATCTGAAAAAATTGGAATACGCATTGGTGAAAGCCCTTTTGGTCCATTTGGAGATATCAATGAAGTCTATATCTGTCCAGAATACGAAGAAAAAGGACTTTTTACTTACAATGCTAAAGCGCATTATCATTTATCTAAACCTGGTGAGTTATTGATTAGTTATAACACAATTACATTGAATTTTTGGGAAGATATCCAAAAAGACGCTTCTATATATCATCCTAGATTTATTAAAGTAAAATACGAATAGTAAAAAAACATTATATGAAATTATTTAATCACAAATCATTTTTTCTAAAAAAAATTAAACCATATCTATTTTTTTTCGCTTCCGTTTTTATTGTATTTACAATAACAAGTTGTCAAGGCAAAAAGGAGGAAAAAGAAGTGAGCCAAGAAAAACTCCAGAAGGAACAAGATTCTGCAGTAGTATCAAATCAATGGAATCAACTTTTTATAAAAAATGAAGGATGGTTTGGTGGTGACGGTATATTTGGTATTCCAATGGATGGCAAAGAATTTGTTCTTGCCACAGATAGCACGGTTACCTTGTTTACCTTTGGAGATACTATGATTGGTCATCATGATGGAGATACGCTTTTAAAAAAAGATTTTAAAATGATTAATAATTCAGTTGGAATCTTAAAAGGTAGGCATCCAATTAATAAAAAGATAAATTTCCATTGGAAAAAGGATGAAGGAGGAGAGGCAATAGCACTTTTCAAACCCAATACACCTAACTCAAAACTTAATGATTATTATTGGCTGGGAGACGGTTTTGTTAATGCAGAGGGTGATGATAACTTGTATGTTTTTGCTTATCCCGTACAAGAGAAGGACACTACAGGTATTGGTGGATTTAATTTTGAACAGATTGGTGTAAACCTTTTAATGATACCAAAAGGTAGCAAACCGCCCTATTTGAATCACAAACAATTAGAAACACCATTTTTTGATGCTGAAACACAAACCTCATTCGGTAGTGCTATATTTGTGAACACAAAAACAGCCGGAGCACCTCATCCTGATGGCTACATTTATAGCTATGCAGTTTCCAACCAAAATGAGGTAAAAGGGCTATTGGTTGCTAGAGTTCCATCAGAAGATTTCATCACATTTGATAAATGGCGTTTCTGGAATGGAAGTAATTGGATAGAAAATATGAAGAACGCAACTTTTATAGCAGAAGACGTTTCTAATGAGATGAGTGTATCTCCATTATCCAATGGAAAAATAATACTTACATATCAAAATAAGACAATGAGCCCTGATGTAGTTATCCAAATAGGGGAATCACTTGTTGGTCCGTTTAATGATAAAAAATTTGTTTATCAAGCCTCAGAATTTAAGAGGCATAAAGCCTATTTTACCTATAATGCAAAAGCCTATCCTCATCTATCATCACCTAACACCTTGTTAATTAGTTATAATGTGAATTCATTTAACTTTTGGACTGATATTTTGAATCATCCAAATTTATATCGTCCACGGTTTATAGAATGGAAAATAAAAGAATAATGTATATGACAGACATTAACTTATATTCTTAAGAAGAATTTGTGATTTTAGTGACCTATTGTGAAATAGAAAGAAAATGATGAGATTTAGAATTTATGGTTTTTTAGTGTGTGTGTTATTTTTGTTCAGCTGTAGTACAGATGACTCTGTTAATGCTAGCAATGGTTCTAATGATGCAACTTCAAATACGCCTGCAAATAGTTTATCTATTTCTAGAGATAATGAATTTATAGATTTATTTACACGTTATGGCGATGGTTGGACCGGAGGAGATGCTACGTATTCTATTCTCCTTCCTGATGGCAGGACCTTATGGCTTTTTGGAGATACCTTTTTAGGAACAGTTAACCCAGACAGGGTAAGACCGCCTGGTTGGCAATTTGCGCGTAATACCTTTGTGGTTCAAGATGGAGAAGATCTTACAACTTTAGTTAAACCAAATGGTTCTAATTTTGTGTCGCCAGACGAACCAGGTTGGTGGTATTGGCCTACAGATGGCACTATTTATAATGATACTCTGCAAGTTATACTACCGGCTTTTAGATCTACTGGAGGAGGTTCGTTTGGCTTTGAATATGCAGCAATTGATCTTGCCTTATTTAAACTTCCTGAAATTGAACTCATCTCTAAAGAGCGACTATTTACAGAACCTAATATTGCTTTTGGCTCTTGTGTTGTAGAAGATTCAGATTATATTTATATTTATGGAGCAGAGAGAACTCAACCACTTGGGAAACAATCCAATATTGCGAGAGCTGCTAATGGTGACTTAAGAAATGTGTGGGAGTACTTTAATGGAACTGAATGGGTCGCTGATATTTCGAAAGCTCAAGGAATTGTTAGCGATGTTTCGGAGCAGTTTGCTGTATTTAAAGAAGATGATATGTATTACATGGTAACCCATGATTTTATTTTTGGCTGTGAAATATACCTTTGGGAATCTCCAAATCCAGAAGGTCCTTGGGATAATCAACGCACTATTTACTGTACGCCTGAAACTGTCGCAAATATTTTTACATACAATTCTTTTGTACACCCTCAATTTAGTGAAAATGGAGATCTATTGATATCGTATAATACAAATAGTTTTAATTTTTCTGATATATTGTCAAATGCAGATAATTATAGGCCCTATTTTATTCGTGTTAGTAATTGGAAATAAGTATAAAGGACTTGCAACAATGGGGCTGTTATTGGATGATAAGCATCCAGTCTTTAATAGATTTCCAACAGGTATACATTCTGGTAATTTATCGTAAACGCGATCATTTTATTAATCTTTACTTCTAAAATGATTCCAGGATTAAAAGGAAAACATTTGAAGAAATAGAACAAAGCTGGAAAAAATAATGAAATCAAAAATCACACTTTTATTAACGGTCATTTTACTAGGTGCTTGCCAGAATAAGCCTAATAAAAAACAAGTCGCTAAAGAAATCCTCATAAATAAAGAGATTTTAGCCTCTTTAGGTACGAAGCATAAAAATAAATTTGCTAAAGGCATAGAGCTTTCAAACAAAGAGATTGCTGAAAATCCAACCAATGTCGACGCCTATGTTGGACTCGCAGAAACCTATATCATTCTGCATGCATTTGGTTATCTATCTAATGCCGAAACCATGCCTTATGTAAATGAAGCATATCAAAAAGCAAGTCAATTAAACCCAACTAATGCTGGCGTATTAAAGATTGCTGGCTTAATAAGTTTCTTAAATAGAGATTGGAAGAAGACCGAAAAATTATTTTTAAAATCTATTGAAGCAAACCCAGAAGATTTAGGTACGCGCCACTGGTACACACTTTATTTAATGGCAATGAATCGAATAGATGAAGGCGTTTCTCAGTCTGATATTGTTGTGTCTATGGATAAAAATAATGACTATTTAATTGCAAGAAGTTCTATCTACTATTTTTTACAACAATTTGAAAAAATGAAACCATTAATGTTTAAAGATATTGAGGCTAACCCCGAAACACCTTGGGCTTATGATTGGTTAGGAATGGCATATAATGGATTAAACGAACATGATGATGCTATAAAGACATACATCAAGGGCTTTGAATTATCTGATGGAACTGTCGAAGTTGGTGGCGGTTTAGGGCATGCCTTAGCACAAGCAGGAGAGATAGAATTAGCAAAACAAATTGCAGATTATTATACCAAGGTTGCTAAAGATCGTTATTTGCCCGCTTGTCAACGCTCATTTATCCACTTAGGTTTAGGTGAAAATGAAGTAGCTCTTAAATTATTAGAGCAAGCTTATGAAGAAAAATCTTGGTTCCTTATTTTTATGCAAATAGAACATTGGTATGACCCAATTAGAAGAGATAAAAGATTTGTAGAGATTATGAGTAAAATGAATTTTCCAGAATAATTAAATATCACTAAACCTATTTTAATTTTAGACCTCGAATCACAAAATTTAGATTCGAGGTTTTTTGTTTATATCTCTGTCTGGTTGAGCGGACTCGATATATTAAATAAACTTTTTCATACTTCACCTTAATATAGGTTCTGTTGCATTAGTAAAATTTGAGTGGACTTACTTTTATTAAACATTATATAAGGTTGCGAGAATTAGATCTAGTCTGAGTTTAGACCTCTTTTTTAAACGTTTGAAATTCATGAAATTAATGCATGCATAGCAAATAACGGCACCGATTAACTCACTATATTGTATTTTAAAATTAAAAATACATTCCAAACTAGTCTATAAAAGAACTTGTATCATTATTGCTAAGCTCACTTTAACCTTTTTATTCACTTGGGGTACAAATTGAACGTCAATATTAGTTTAAAATTTAAAACTTTTGTGTAATGACGGAGGCCTCAAAAAAGTAAAATATTCAATAAAAGATTCGATTCCTTAAAGGAGTCATTCTTAAATTACCAGAAATTAAAAACAAAACACCGAAAAGCTTTTTAAATCAATAGTTTTGTATAATCTGGGGTCAGTTGGAGCTTAGAGTTAAGTGACCCCGAATTAGCCCCTTTTTAGTTGCTATTTATTGATGTTAGGTGGTATTAGTATAAATTAAATAGCCTGTAAATCAGTAATTTACAGGTTTTTTAGTTCTGCTTGGTGCTCAATAAGTGGAGTCGGAGACAATGACCATAATTTCAACTTCATAGTGTTTATAGAGCTTCCAAAAGGTCTCTTTTTTAATGGACACCGAATTGGTCTCGATTTAACAAACTTTAACATTTGGTTTGTAGTTAAGAGTTCAAAACGATTCATATAGTATTAATTTAATTATTCTTCAAGTGAGATTTCCTTAATTGTGCTGTATTTCATTAAAAATAGTGCTTCATAAAGCACTATTTGTGTGATTTGGCTTTATAAAGACTTAGAATGTGTAAAATAGTGCAGTAAAATGTACTATCGATGTATAATTATTTCTATATAAAGCCCATTTATATAATGGAAGTAACTTAACAAATAGTGAGCTATTGAAAATATCGCATATCGCGATACGCGATATTTCTGAATCAATTCTTTGTTAATAAAGGGTAATTTGTTTAATATTGCATATCGCAATATGCAATATTATGAATAGTAATAATAATTTGAAGCCACAGGATATCTTGATTCTTTTAAAAATATGTACTTTAGGAGAGCGAGAGTGGTTTCAACATACACTTGCTGAGGATTTAAG
>TARA_R110002049_G_scaffold271880_2_pt1 | contig 18356 bp, 16 predicted proteins | sample TARA_R110002049 | Tara Oceans TARA_R110002049 (sample SAMEA4396941) | marine metagenome | biome: Polar Biome; feature: [SRF] surface water layer (ENVO:00010504); material: water (ENVO:00002006), including particulate matter (ENVO:01000060) such as... | depth 5 m | reverse complement strand
ATTACATTTTAGGTATAGCATGAGTCTAGACTACTTGGCACCCTGACTGACCGAGCTTTTTGAAAGGACTGAGGCAAAAAATTAGAACTTACTCAATATGTTGAACCGCGTGGAGAGGCGCTACATTAAGCGGGTGGTCGGTTACAAGCCGTAGTTTTGCGAAAACCCTTCGCAAATACTTAACCAATCTCTTCCTGTTAGATTAGCAGAGCCAGCGCTGCACAAACTGCTCAGCGGCCAGTGGCCGGTCAAAGTAGTAACCTTGCCCTTGGCTGCAGCCAAGTGAAAGCAAGGCGGCGATTTGATCTTGGCTTTCAATACCTTCGGCAATGGTTTCAAGCCCTAGCGTGTTTGCCATGGCAATAATCGTCGCCACGATGACACGGTCATTGTCACTAGTGAGCATATCGCGGACGAAGGAGATATCGATTTTTATTTTATCGGCGGCAAAGCGCTTCAGGTAGGCAAGCGATGAGTAGCCGGTGCCAAAATCATCGATAGATAGCCCCAACCCCTTTCCCTTTAATACTTCGGTCATGGCGATCGCTTTTTCAGGATTTTCCATGATGCCGCTTTCGGTAATTTCCAAGCTAAGTTGCGAGGGCTCGATGCTGAAACTAGCACAGCTATCGAGCAGGTTGGCGACCAAGTTTTCTTCCTCGAACTGCTGGGCGGCAATATTGATCGCTAGCTGCCCCGGCATGGAATAGCCCTGCGCCCGCCACTCAGCCAGCTGTCGGCAAGCTTCTTCAATCACCCAATAACCAAGCGCTACAATCATCCCACGCTCTTCAGCAATGGGAATGAATTTACCCGGCGATACGTCGCCAAGCTCTTCATCGTGCCACCGGCACAGCGCTTCGGCACCAATCAACTGGCCACTGTTTAAATCCACCTGGGGCTGAAAGTGCAAGCTTAACTGTTTTTCTGCAATAGCGGACGCTAAGCGCTTGGCGATATTCAACTGCTCAGCGACGACGCGCCCCATCCAGGGTTCAAATACACAGGTGGAAAGTTTTTGCCGTTTAGCCTGATACATGGCGATGTCAGCATGCTTCAAAAGCTCCAAGGGCGTTGCCGCATGCTGGGGATAAAGCGAAATACCGATGCCCATTGAGAGTTCAAAGGAGTGCTCCTCAACCAGCATTGGGTATGCAATGCTATCGCACAGCCGCTGAGCGGCAGCTAACGCACCAATCGCTCCTACTCCAGGGCAAACGACGACAAACTCATCACCCCCTAATCGGGCCAAAAACTCATCCTTCGTTAACGACGCAGCAAAGTTGCTAGCAACGGCCTTAAGGACTAAATCGCCCAAATCGTGCCCTGCGGTATCGTTGATCTCTTTAAAATGATTCAGATCCAGCAGCAATAGCGCCAGTTCAGGGATCTGCGTATCGGCGAAGACTCGCTCTAAGTGGCGCATAAAAGCGGCCCGATTAGGCAATTGAGTGCCAGGATCACAAAAGGCTAATTGGCGTATTCGTACTTCGTCTCGCTGACGCTCAAGCTCTGACGCTGCCCGCGCCGCAAATATCTGCAACACGTTACGCACGATATCCACATCGTCTAGCGGCTTTTTAAACATGACGCCAATAAGGCCCATCGGCTGACCATGACTGTTATCAAGCCGACGCCCTACATAGCCATTCACCCAGCTCAGTGCCCCGTTGCTCTCTTTAGGCAACATGATGGCGGCTCCTTCATGAACGATACACTCCTGCTCAACCATCACCTTATGGCAGGGAACCCCAGGCAAATAATAGGCGAAATTATCCTGAAGCTGACCATTTACATATAGCGTTAAGGTATGCGCGATATCAGAATCGTGCTCATCTAATAACGCGATAAAACCCACGTCGGCAGACAGCGCCTCCGCCATATGGGCGGTCAGTTGATGCAGAAATGCATCGCCACTTGTTGCTGAGACCGCTGTTGCAACGCTAACAACAGCTTGCTGAAAGCGTTGCTGTTCATTAATGGTATGAACCAGAGTTTCATTGTGCCGACCAATACGCTGCAATGCCCGCTTCTTATACAGTAGCCGCTCTTGGGTATGGCTTTCCGCTAACTGACGTGCCAGTTCAACTCCGGCCAGCGCGGAAGTAATGCGTAATACGTCATTGGCATATTGTGGTAGTACCAAGGGAGAGGAGTGCATCAGCGCAATGACACCTAAAAACCCCCCATCAGGGGCGGTGATGGTGGCTCCCCAGTACTCCTCCACGGAGAGCGCTGCAAGTCTTTCATCTGCTGGAAACTGTTCGCGGAGCTGAGAGGAAAATTGGCCTTTCGCATAATCCATTACATATTGGCAGGGCGTACCTGCCAGAGGATATGTCACGTTTTCGATGAACCTACCCTGTGACCACATCGCCAGCGTAGTCGCAGTCCCCCGTTGACAATCGACGTGTTCGACAGCGACGTGATGAACGCCAAGGATGTCCGCCAGGGATTTCGCCAAGTGTAGGAACCCCCCATTGTCACTGACTTGGGCCAAGGTGTCCGCAAGCTGTCGAAAAGCCAATGGTGCAGTAGTTAGGGACATGGGTGTAAACGCCTTCAGGGTTAAGTAGAAAATCACGTCTGCTAGCCAACAGGCCAAGCCCTGCGACGACACTACCCCCTTTACATACCTGAACTTTCACTAAGCTCGTGAGTAAGGATTGGAGCGTCGTTAACCAGCTTTTAATTGCACGCCGTATACGACTGGATCCACGGTGCCTTCAAAATGGCCCAGTTGTGAAAAATCACGGCTCTCAAGCACACTATTAATCATTGCATCTTCAAACCTTAGATTTTTAATAACGTGTACTTTTGATGGCATGCCTTTATTATCAACATCCATTATCCAGGCTAAAAATCCACCTGCGTACTTGGCTAAACTGCCAATGGGATAAAGTCCGTATAACTGAATATGTTCGACAAGAATCGCTTTGCTGTAAGTCTCCGGGCTATCATTAATCCACCGATAGGCGTCTATCGGTGTACGAGGCGGATGTCCATTACGTGCGTGCGTTAGTTTATTGACTCTTTTAATAACCGATACCAGGCGCACGACATCTGACAATTCATTACCGTGCTTACCGGAGGGATAGCCACTTCCATCAAGTAATTCATTGGCATTTTCTAACACGTCTCGACAAATTAGACTAGGTTGCCATTCCAGTCGCGACAGCGTGTTTAACAATACTTTGACATGTTCTTTCAGTATATTTTTTTGTTCAGGACGCATAAATGCGTTAAGAGTTGGTAACTGTTGGCTAATGAGTAACGGTTTACCCAATGTATGTATTAAGGCGCCCACTACTGCCTCACGTAAATCATTTGAGTGTGGGTCCCGAATGAGTAGCGTATTGGATAATTGCCCAGCCACTTGAACGGCACTTCGTACCCACTCTGATTTATCATCAAGAAATGAGAGCGCATAAAGCAGCGCCCTATTATCTTCTCGTGCCAAATAAATCAGTGTATCGGCGCAGTCATACAAGATGTCGGCAGGAAAAGTCGCACGATTTTTAATAGTCATCAGGATAATTTGCAACTGATGTGCCACTTCCAATACGCCTTGAAGCGAAGGAGGTTGTTGAGAACGCATTTGACGACTGGTTTTTTCGCGTTGCAAAATCTTTCGCTCTTTGTCATTTGCAATAAATAAGGGTGAATGACCTATTAACGTATCTTTAAGACCTGTGCGATAGGCTGCTTCACGTTCGGACTCGGCAACAAAATGAAACAGCATCTCCGATTGCTGAGCATTCAAGTTGCTGAACTGAATACCGATGGCGGCATGGCCATGATTACCATAGGGGCGCATATGCCGGATCTTCCCTTCGCAGTAGATGCTTTCACCGTTGGGGAATTCAATCGTCAACCCTGGCAATACTTGACCCACGGAAAGCGCGATACTCTCCTCAAGCGACACATCGACCAGACAGCCCCCAACCGATATATTTCTTAATTGACCGGATATGCTTAGCGTGTGCGTATAAACTTCAATACTGGTTCGGGCGTGCATGCCTAACAGAAAAGGCACCCGCATCGCTCCCCGATTCTCTTGTACAAACACGGTATGTGGAAGTTGGCACTCAAATCTATAACTATTACTGTCTATTTTAAGCACGCGCGCTGCAACGTTATTGAGACTGAAAATCTCGCGTTCTACAAACTCGCTTGTCTTTAACGACTCGATGTCAAAGTTTAAGCTTCCATCTATCAAGTAGCTTTCAATGTCTTTCCCCGCATATTGAGCTTCAATAACAAAATGCCCTGTATCTCGGTCCAGCTCTACGACAGATGCAGGCAGTGCATTAACGGTCTCCTTCGAATAAATAAATAGAGAGTAGTCCCTCATCATTAGAGAGCCAATAACGTTAGCAGAGGGAAATCTGGAGATACTCAGACTATTCATATCAACCACCCCACATCTTCAGAAACAATCAGTGAAACCGCCTTGAGCAAATGAAAATCATGCATTTATTTTTTTAGAACAGTTGCTTTATCTATAAAAAATACCGCCTTTATAAACCGCACACATGTCCAGATTGACCACTGCAGAGCCTAGAAATCGAGCGTATAAACCCACTCCAAGAGTGAGGTAACTCGTGTTTTTCACTGTAGTCAAAATTTCGGCATGACAATGTAGTCGCCTTATTGTGTATCTTTGAGTAACATTCAGAAACTGAAAGTTAAAAACAGCATCTAATTCAACTTCATAGGTCGATATTCAACCCAAACAGTCCTTCATGTCAATAGGTCGTTCCTCAACCATTTAGGTCTAATGGAGGACGTTGTGAATAAAATAGAACAGGATCGGCTCGCAAGCAGTATCGGAAGAGCCATTGCCAAACAGAGGGTTCGCAGTCAAATGACTCAAGAAGAGGTGGCTGAGCGCTTAGGCATTGGCAATGAAGCCGTTTCTCGCATAGAGCGCGGCCGGGTGATACCCAATATTGTGCGCCTCATTGAGCTCGCAGAGATTTTCGATTGCGAAGCTGCAGAGCTACTTGGCCAAGCAAGCTTTCATGTTGATGACCAATCAAGCAGAATGAAAAATCTTTTAGCTCCTTTAAACCAAAATGATCGACAGTTTGTAATCGATATAGTGGAGAGTTTAACGACGCGCCTAAAACGAAAGTAACAAAATAGGATGACAAGAATCTTTCTTGTCATCTTTAAACCAATCCAAAACCACCATCTCTATACCAGCTAACAAATAGATAGAATCATTATTCTAACCACCACCCATATAAACTTATAAAAATACTTCAACGCCATCCGTAAAATTTAATTTTCGTGTTATTTTACGATTAGCGCTTTTAACCTTTAGACATATAATGCTGGCACACTCAATTGGTCGCTTAGACGCTTTTATGCTATAGGTAATCGGCACCCGCCCTTCAGCCATCGCAGCGTTGCGCTGCAATAGAGGCGTTATGTTCAACACGACTGCTTGGAACCGACTGCGCTATACCGCTTACGCCCCTTTTTATGATGTGGTTGCTGCTCGTGCTTTCCGCAGGCCAAGGCGTATTGCGCTAGGCCAGGTGGATTGGGAGCCGGGTATGCGGGTGTTATTGGTCGGCGCCGGCACAGGGCTAGACCTGCCTTTTCTGCCGCAGGATATCGAATTACACGCCACCGACTTAGCCCCAGCCATGGTTAAACGCACGGCTAAACGGGCTGAAACGCTACGCCGCGATGTGGAGTGCCGGGTGATGGATGCCGAGGCGCTCAACTACCCCGACGAGCACTTTGACGCCGTCATCATGCATCTGATCATTGCGGTCATGCCTAACCCACAGCGAGGGCTTGCAGAGGCGCACCGTGTGCTTAAACCCGGCGGCCAGCTGTGTGTGATGGATAAGTTCCAGCCGGATGAACAGCCTGCTGGGGTGGGCCGACGTCTGTTGAACCATCTGACCTCAGCACTTGCCACCGATATTACCCGCCAAGCACAACCACTGCTTGCGGAGGCTGGCTTCACGATTCGCCACGATGAACCCGTGCTGATGAATGGCCTGTTCCGTGCGCTGTTAGCTGCCAAACCAGCGCTTTCTAACCGTTAAGCATGTGACCTTTCACCGCTGCCTGCACGCTGGTGATTGCCGAGGGGATTGGCTACTCTGGCAAACTTCTTCGCCGATCATGCTCGGATTCTTGCCATGCCACCGCCCTCTTCCGCTCGCACCCAAAGGCTTCTGTTTGCCCTGCTTAGTCGCCTGCACTTATATATTGGTCTTTTTATTGGACCTTTTATTCTCATTGCAGCGCTATCAGGAATAGCTTACTTGCTTAGCCCGCCTCTTGAAACGTGGCTCTATCACGACACGCTTTATGGGGTAACAGAAGGTGAACCAAAGCCGCTTGCAGCCCAGATTGCCACTGTACAGCGCCACCTCGGGAATCCAGCATTCCCCAGTACCGTACGTCCCGCTCCAGCCCTCGGCGACACCACCCGCCTGATGTTTACCACTCCTGGCCTCGGCCCTTCGGAACATCGCGCGCTGTTTGTTGACCCGATTTCGCTGGAAATAACGGGAGACACAACGGTCTACGGCACCAGCGGTATTTTGCCGCTACGCACGGCGATTGATCATTTTCACCGTCAGCTGTTAATGGGCGATGTAGGCCGCCTTTACAGCGAATTAGCCGCGTCTTGGCTTTGGCTCGCTGCCTTGGGTGGCGTCATATTATGGATGTGGCAGCGCCCGGCGCTGAAAGCGCTTTCTGGAGCCCAAACAATCCGGCGACGTCACGCCACGCTAGGACTGATACTTGCCATCGGACTGCTGTTCTTCTCGGCGACGGGGCTTACTTGGTCGCAATGGGCGGGGGGCAATATCGCGGAGCTGCGCAATGCCTGGGGCTGGAACACGCCTAGCGCCTCAACAGCGCTGATCGATACTGATAGCCAAACCACTGACGAGCATGCCGAACATCACGGTCATACAGCCCCCGTTTCAGCCAGTACACAGCTGCTGCCAGAAGATTTTGATCGTGCGCTCACGGCGGCACGTGCGGCAGGGCTAACGGCAGATCGCATTCAACTCTCCCCACCAACCAGTGAAAACCAGGCCTGGCGGGTAGCAGAAATTGATCGGCGTTGGCCCACCCAAGTGGACCAGGTCGCGCTGCACCCGGGCAGCATGGCGGTCACCGATCAAACCGACTTTGAGACGTTCCCCTTAGCCGCCAAGCTCACCCGCTGGGGGATTGACCTGCACATGGGCGTTCTCTTTGGCTTGGTCAATCAAGTAGTGCTTGCGTTGATCGCGGCCGGGCTTGTGACGCTAATGGGATGGGGGTACGCCATGGCATGGCGGCGGCTGCGCACGGCGAGTGGGCAGCGTTTCCCAACTGTTTCAGAGCCATGGTTACTGCTCCCTATCAAAGCCAAGCTCAGCGTGCTGTTAGTTGCTATCGCGCTAGGGCTGGCGCTACCCGTTTTAGGCGTCAGCCTTGCGCTGTTCATCGTGATCGATGCGTTACGCTGGTATGTGAAAAAGCGTTACACTGCCCGCCACCTAAATGCCCACCCTTCAAATACATCGAGGTGATTGATGCCAAAAGCCCCCGTTAAACGCTTTCGTCGCTTACCCGGTGACGAACAGTCACGCGTTATCGAGATGGCCTGGGAAGACCGAACGCCGTTTGAAGCGATCGAAACGCTGTATGGTTTAGCCGAACCGGACGTCATAGAAGTAATGCGCCACCAGCTCAAACCCGCTTCGTTTCGCCTATGGCGAAAACGCGTCACCGGCCGCGCGACAAAGCATACCGCGTTGCGTTCACCGGATGTTCTACGCGGCTACTGTCCCACGCAATATAAACGCTAATACTCAGTTACCAAAACAAGCCTTTATCTAAACGTCTCTTTATTGTTATATTATCACATAACATAAATGTGTTTAGAGGCGTGCTAGCAATGACTGCGTTTTCTCCCCTACCCGTCACCGTGCTTTCGGGTTTTTTAGGTGCTGGTAAAACCACCGTACTCAACCATATTTTGGCCAATCGTGAAGGTCGCCGGGTGGCGGTGATCGTTAACGATATGAGTGAGGTCAACATTGATGGTGCACTGGTGCGCGGTGGCCCTGGCGAATCGACGCTGGATAGAGATGTTGCTCTGAACCGCTCTGAAGAGCGCTTGATAGAGATGAGTAACGGCTGCATCTGCTGCACCCTGCGCGAAGACCTGCTGGAAGAAGTCAGCCAGCTGGCCAGAGAAGGAAAATTCGATTACCTGGTCATTGAGTCCACCGGGATTTCCGAGCCGCTGCCCGTGGCGGAAACCTTCACTTTTGAAGATGAAAGTGGCCAGAGCCTTTCCCACGTTGCCCGGTTAGATACCCTGGTGACCGTTGTCGATGGGGCCAACTTTCTTGAGCAGTACCGCGAAGCGCAAAGCCTAGCAGAAGCCGGTGAAAACTTGGGTGAAGAGGATGAGCGCAACGTCGCCGACCTGCTGGTCGATCAAATCGAGTTTTGCGATGTGCTGCTCATTAGTAAGACAGACCTAATCAGCCAAAAAGAGCTGGAAGCCCTGCAGGCGATTTTACGCTCGCTGAACCCTGATGCAGAACTAGTGCCGATCACCCAAGGTGGCGTGCCGTTGGATAAAATACTCAATACCGGCAAGTTCAACTTTGAGCGGGCCCAACTGGTCCCCGGCTGGCTGAAAGAGATGCGCGGCGAGCATGTGCCTGAGACCGAAGAGTACGGCATTGGCAGCTTCGCTTACCACGCCCGTCGGCCCTTCCATCCGCAGAAATTCCACGATTTACTCAACCAGGAGTGGTTCGGCAAAGGCCTGTTACGTTCCAAAGGTTTCTTCTGGCTTGCCACCCGCCCCCAGGCCGCTGGTCAGTGGAGCCAGGCAGGCGGTATCGCTCACCACGGCCCGGCAGGTGTGTTCTGGAAAGCGATCCCCGAAGAGCGTTGGCCAACCGACCCAGAAACGCGTCAGTTTATTATGGAGAAGTGGCAGGAACCGTTTGGCGATATGCGCCAGGAGCTAGTCTTCATCGGCCAAAACCTAGATCAAGCCCGGATGCGCGAAGCGCTGGACGACTGCCTGTTAAGCGAGGCAGAACTGTTGGAAGGTATGGTAGCGTGGAAGCAACTGCCTGATCCCTTCCCCGCATGGGATTGAGCAGGGGCTAACGCTATGACGCCCACGGCCCCGGTCTCACCCCAGGCTTTGGGCGCAGTACCGGTCACCCACCACGCCGTGAAAAAATCATACCACTAACGTTGCGCTCGCCTTGCTATTAAAACATTAGCCCTGGTAAGAAGGTCGATATGGCGGGTACAAAGGCGAGTAGCAACAAACAGCCGATCAACGCCAGCAGAAATGGCACCACCATCCGTGATAACTGGCCGATAGAAACACCTGAAATGCTACAGGTAGCGAAAAGCGTGATACCAACAGGAGGTGTAGCCATCCCAATAGCCAAAGCGACCACGGTGATCACTCCAAAATGGACCATATCAATGCCCAATTGCTGAGCTATGGGAGTAAAGATAGGTACCACCAGCAAAATGATTGCCCCCGTTTCCATAAATGTGCCAAGTATTAAGTACATCAGAATCATCAACAGGAGAATGAGGTATACATTTGTTGATAGGCCAAGAATAGTGCTGGAAGCCATCTGGGGAACCTGTTCGATAATCATTATCCAACCGAATGGGCTGGCGACCGCAATCAGCAGGACGATCATCGCAGAATTTAATGATGCTTTATAAAAAACAGGAATGATGTCTTTCCAGCTCAGTTCTTTGTAGATAAACATACTGACTATTAAGCCATATATCACAGCAATACCAGCCGACTCAGTAGGCGTAAAAGCACCGGTCATGATTCCGCCAAGAATAATAACTGGCATTAAGATACCCCAAAAAGAATGGAGAAGTTTCTGCCAACGCTGTTTCCAGCTCTGCTTTATCTCCGCAGGATAACCAAGCTGATGGGATCGTAAAATACTGATGCCGACCAACGCACTGGCCAACAGCACACCGGGTAAAATACCTGCGATAAACAGTTTGCCAATGGACACATCGGCAACTATGCCAAATAAAATAAAAGTAATACTTGGTGGGATAACAACCCCTAAACATGATGCCGAAGCCACAACTGATGAGGCATAAGATACTGAATAGCCTCGCTTCACCATTTCGGGAATAGTTAGTTCTCCTACAGCAGCGGCAGTGCCTGGGGCAGAACCGGAAATTGAAGCAAAAAAAGTGCAGGCCATTACTGATACTGCTGCAAGCCCCCCTTTAAAATGCCCTACTAAGGCACTGGCAAGCTCGACAATTCTTTTAGATATTCCACCGCGTTCCATAATCGCGCCAGCCATCATGAACAGAGGAATAGCCAGCAGTGGAAAAGAATTAATGCCAGCTACCATCCGCTGCGGTAGCATTTCGACAGGCATCATTCCACTGGCGACTAAACTCGCTAATGCTGCAATTCCCATCGCAAAACCGATGGGAATGTTGATCATAAAACAAATCACGAGAAACGTGAGGAGAACAGTTAACATGTCATGACCTTTGAATGATTATTTTAGTTATTTTTGGGGTGAATGATTTCGATAAAGCTATAAAAAAATATCAAACACGCCATCACTGGAACTGATAAATAAATTAAGCTCATGGGAACACCCAAGGCTGGCGATGTCTGGGTACTTGTAGCTATAACTACTTTCCATCCATAATACATAAGATAACCAGCAAAAATCATAATGGCGAGGTATCCCACCACTTCGACGTACCTTTGTACTTTTTGGTTAAATAATTCAACCAAAATACTGATACCAATGTGAGATTTTTCGCGAACCCCCATGGCAACACCAAGAAAACTACACCAGATAAAAGTGAAACGTATCGCTTCTTCACTCCAAGAACTAGATTGATTAAATCCGTAGCGCATAATGACCTGATAGAATGTCAACAGAGCAATAGTTATCATCATAAAAACAAGACATAACTTGATTAAGTTATCTAAACAATAGACTAAATAAAATTTATTTTTATTATTCATCACTACCTCCTATTATTGTAATAAGCGAGATAAAGTATCGCCGGAGCAATATTGTATTGCTCCGGCGCAATGATTTATTCAGTATCCATAATAGCTCGAATCAGTTCCTCACCCCTTGAAGGATCTCCTCCGCCCAGCGTGGCATAGAAGCTCGGGTAGATTTCTTCAAATGCGGTCTCAATAAACTCGCTTTTTTCCACTTCATTAATTTGCATTCCGTTTTCTTCCAGCATATTACGCATCTTTAATTCATATTCTACGAGTGCATTTCGCTGAATATTGCTGGCTTCTACAGCGGCTTGGGCAATAATTTCCTGGTGAGCTTCATCCAGAGTTTGCCACCAGCTTTCAGCTGCAATGTACTGGCGAGGGTAGTAGAAATGTTCGCTAAGTGAGAGATAATCTTGAACTTCATAGAAGCGCTGGCTATGAATAAGGTTCATAGGGTTTTCTTGGCCATCTACAACACCTTGCTGCAAAGCCGTGTAAAGCTCGCCGAAAGACATCGGCACCGCTGAAGCGCCAAACGCGTTTATGGTATTGATCATTACTTCACTTTCCATGACACGAATTTTAAGATCTTCAAGGTCTTTCATGGAATGAATAGGTCGCTGATCGTTAGTGAAGTACCTAAAACCTCCATCATTATATGCCAAATGGCGAATGCCTACGTCCTGATACTTTTCCTGTACGGCTTGACCAATTTCACCATCTAATACTTTGTGGGCGTGATCGATATTGCGAAAAATAAAAGGAAGATCCCATAGCATGGCTTCTGGAACAAATCCCCCCATAGGGCCATTTTCAACATCTCCCATTTCAATAGTGCCTAACTGAATACCTTCAACAATTGTACGTGCATCTCCTAACTGGCCTGCGGGGTAAATCTGAACGCTGATATTACCATCAGAACGTTCTTCCACCATTTCTTTAAAGGCCTGAACGCCTACATTTTGAGGGTCTTCTGGATTTGTATTACCATTGTGGGCCATTTTTATATTAACGCTAGACTGAGCAAATCCATTTAGCGGTAATACTGCACATATAGCACTAACAGCTATAGCATGAATGGCAACGATATTTTTTATTTTAGATTTCATCTTTTCACCCTTATTTAAGTATTGTTATTTGTTTTGTTGACAGGGTTATTGGTAAACCCGGACGTAAGCGTTCTGGCAATTTCCATAGATGCTTTCTTTCTCAGATCTGAAACAGAGTCTTGAGATAAAAAAGCGGTATGAGGAGTAATAATGACATTATCCAATTGGGATAACTTCGGCGCTTCGCTCGGTGGCTCTTTTTCGAGCACATCCAGGGCGGCTCCTGCAAGTTTCCCCTCTAAAATAGCGTTATAGAGATCGTTTTCGTCGATAAGTCCTCCTCGAGACGTATTAATCACTAAGGCTGTTTTCTTCATCTTAGACAGTGTTACTTTATTGATAATATTTTTTGTACCTTCTGCCAAAGGAAGGTGCAACGACAGAAAATCCACTTTGCTAAGAAACACGTCAAAGTTAGTTATATTTTCAATTTTATATTTTCCAAGGGTTTCTGGAGAGCTATAAGGATCAAACCCGATTATATTTAAACCAAATGGCTCAGCGCGCGCCGCGACCTGCTGTCCAATTGCCCCGCACCCAAGAAGACCTAATGTTTTACCTTTAATCCGGGGAACATCCTTGCCTTGATTTGCATCCCAAGTGCCTTTTTTAACTTGGTCGCTCAAGTAGCAAGTTTTCCTGGCTAAAGCCAACAGCATACTGAATGTATGGTCTGCAACTTCACCCTGGCAATAGTCTGGAACATTAGCGACGATAATGCCTTTTTTTGTAGCGGCATCTACGTCTATATTGTTATAGCCTATACCGGCTTTCACAATAATCTTGCAATGTTCAAGGTTTTCAATAATTTGGGCATTTACTTCCGCATACACTACAAGTAGTGCGTCAGCTTTTTTACCTAGCTCAATGAGCGTCTCTGCATCACTGGCGGGGCTTAGCTTAAAATCGATACCTTCTTCCTTGAAAACATCCATTTCTAGCGATGTATCAGGAAAAATAGTGTCTGTCATTAGAACCGAAAAACTCATGTCATTATCTCACTTATAATTGTTATACTTCGTTCAGCAAACAGCCATATCGTCGTTGCGGGAAATACAGAACGCGATTATTTTTTATTAATTTTATTCAATTATTAATGTATTGGTAAGGGTACCTATTCCCTCGATCGTGACGGTCATCACATCACCCGAATTGACAGGGCCCACTCCATGGGGGGTGCCTGTCAGGATTACATCACCAGGTTGCAGTGTCATGCACTGGGAAATATAACTTACTACTTCGTCTACCCCAAAGATGAACATATTTATATTAGAGCTTTGCCTTACTTCTCCGTTTACCATCAACTGAATTTTAGCGTTACTTTTGTTAATCTCTTTAACAATACCGGGGCCTAGAGGGCAAAAAGTGTCAAAGGATTTACCGCGCGTCCATTGTTTATCACCCAGTTGAATTTCCCGGGCGGTAAAATCATTGGCGCAGGTATATCCGAAGATATAATCTTTTGCTTCCTCAGGGGGTATATTTTTTGCTTTTTTCCCAATTACGATAGCTAGCTCACCTTCATAGTCTAGCCTTCCGGTGTTGGGAGGCGCTACTATATCGTCCTCATTACCGATAACAGTAGTCGGCGGTTTTAAAAACAGCAACGGTGCTTTTGGAAGTTCCTCATTCATTTCTTTAGCATGATCTAAGTAGTTAAGGCCTACGCAGACCACCTTGGTAGGCTGGCATGGCGGTAACAGCGTTACTGATGATACAGGCACTCTTTCCGTACTAAACTCGGCGCTTTCAAACATATCACCAACGAGTTTAGTAATTTCTCCATTTTCCATAAAACCGCAGTAATCTTTATTATTATAGCTATATCTTACATACATTTTTTCAGACTCCTGTTTTTATCATTTCTTTTTTCACTAGGTGATTTAACCTCTCCTGTACATCCATTAAATGAAGTTCCATTTCCCTTTCTGCTAAAGCTGCATTGTTTTGTTTTAAAGCATCCAATATTTTCCCGTGAAACTTGATGGATTCTTTCATTACCGGCTTGTCATATCCAACGCTTTTCTGGGTACGAAACACCAGAGTAATAATAGAATTATAAAGACTTGCTAATACACGACTATGAGAGGCTTTCGCGATTTGCTGATGGAATGCAACATCCGCTAATACATAATCATCGTTATTATCTTCCGCTTCCGCCTGTATCATTAACTTTAGCTGCTCAGCCATAATGCTTAGGTCAGTATCTTTAATTCGACTGGCTGCTAAGCCAACCATCGTTTTTTCGAGAAACATACGCGCTTCAGTAACATCTTCATAGCTACAGTCATTTAGCAAAATTTTTAATGCGAGAGTTTCCTCTAAAATAGAAGAAAAATTAGTAGTAATAACTGTGCCAGCATTTGTTCGATTTAATAAACCTTGCAGAGAAAGTATTTTAAGGCCCTCGCGAACTGAAGCTCGACTTACTCCAAACTGCTCGCAAAGATCTCTCTCATTTGGGATTCGATCCCCTTCTTTGAGCTCACCACTAACAATCATTGACTTTATTTTTGCGACAACATCATCACTTAAACTCTTTTTCTCTAGGGGCTCAATTTTCATTAGTCATTTGCTCTGTGTTACATAACTTTATGGACCTATCATCTGATGGTCAGACCACCATGAACTCAAAATTAGCCACCTATTACACAGGAGTCAAGCTTTTTTTATTACTATGCAAAACCCCCTGTGCCATTAATGCCACAGGGGGTCGTTCGCATCGCTACGGGATATATTACTGCAGCATGCTGGGCAGCCAAGTAGCGAGCCCTGGGAACACTATCAACACGGCGACCAGTAGCATCGAACAGAGAATATAGGGAATCGCGGCCGAGTAGATTTCACTCATGGTCGTGCCCGGCGGTGCTACCCCTTTCATCACAAACAGTAACAGCCCTAATGGTGGTGTTGAGAAGCTGATTTCCAGTGCCAGCAACACGACGATTCCGAACCACACCAAATCAAAGCCAAGTGCCTGCGCCAACGGAAAGAAGATCGGCACGGTGAGCATCATGATGGAGATTTGCTCCATAAAAGTGCCCAGCACCAGCAGTACCGCAAACATGGCTAACAGCATCAGGATGGGGGAAAGATCAAAGCCTGTTGCCCAACCGATCAAACCGCCCGAAGCGCCCGAGAAACCGAGCAACTGGCTGAAGGTGGCCGAACCAAATACGATCAGATAAGCCATCAGCGTGACTTTTAGCGCGCCGGTGACCGAAAGCTTAAACGCCTCCCAGGTCATGCAGCGGAAAAGAAACGCCAGGATAATCACACCCAGTGCCCCAAATGCTGCGGCTTCCGACGGTGTAGCAAACCCCATCAGCATCATCGCAACAATGATCACCATGACGCTCAGCATAGGGAGAATATCGGTCACTATCAGCTTGAGCTTAGCGCTTAGCGGCACCGGTTCTAACTCATAAGCAGGTGCGGCATCCGGGTCCAGCTTGGTTTGGATAAAGATGGTGACAATATAGAACCCCGCCAGCGTCAGCCCAGGCAAAATGCCAGCGATGAGCAGCGCGCCAATATCCACTTTTGCCAAGGTTGCCAGCAGTACCGCCAATGCAGAAGGCGGAATAATGATCGCCAAACCGCCGGTCCCCAGAATGGGGCCAATGGCCATTTTCTTCTTATAGCCGCGTCGCTCCATTTCCGGCACTAATAGCGACCCCATCAAGGCTGTGGAGCCCATAGAAGAGCCACTTAAAGTAGAAAACGCTGTTCCACCCACGACTGTCACATAAGACAAACGTCCAGGTAGCTTGCCCATCAGTTGGTCAACGGCATTGAACATTTTCATGCCCAATCCGGTTCGGAAAAACAGTTCGCCCATCAGTAGAAAGAGCGGGATGGGGACTAGGTTGAAGCTTGAAAGCGCGCCGAAACCGTTGTTGAGCATCTGTAAGATGCCAGTTTGGCCACCCATAAAGTGCCAGGCACCAATGACGTTAGCGGCTAAAAATGCCAAGGCTATCGGAGTGCCAATCGCCATAAAGATAAGAATCAGCGATAGCAGAAAAGCGAGCGCAAAGTACCATTCCATTATTCTTTCATCCCCGCTTCGCCGCTGTGAAGTATTTCATGGCCCACTACAAAGCGGCCAAACTCAATCGCCATTAACGTAAAGCTAATAGGAAATACGATGGTCAGTATCCACTTCGGCACAAAGTAGGCACGCACGTCATAGTCTGTGCGCTCAATGTTGAGCAGAAATAGATCCAATCCTTTCCACGCCAGCACACCGCACACCACGACACATAGCAGCGATACTCCTCGGCTTAGAATGTTGAGCGCTGGCAGAGGCAGGACGGAGGTCAGCAACTCAATATGTACGTGCCCTTTTTGGCGCACCAACCAGGGTGCCCCTAACAGGGTGAGGTAAAACATGGCGTACTCGGTGGAAAGGAAAAACCACGCAGAGGGCTGGAGCCCCATATTACGGATGACCACCGAGAGCACCACGGCCACCATCAGCCATACCAGCATGATAGCGGCCAGCAGAGCCATGCCATTGAGTAGCAGCAAATAGCCGCGTTGTGCGTAGCGCATAAAAAACCCTACCGAAAATAGCCACACAAAAAGGGGCGCTCATTAGTGCAGCACCCCGCATGTCTTTATAGGTCGTTAAATTTTTCGATCAACGTATCGTAGTGCTCCAGACCAGATGGATGGCGCTCCATCTGGCGGCGCATACGCTCCCAGGTGGCATCGCGAGCAGCATCTGAGAACTGCTGTGCAGCTTCACCTTCCAGCGTCACTACCTGCATGCCATCGGCCTCAAGTTGAGCCTGCTGCTCTTCTGCTAATTCAGCCAGTTTCTCGGCGCTTTCACGCTCATGCTCAATGGCGACTTCTTGCAGAATTTGCTGGGACTCTTCACTGAGTTGATCCCACTTATTCAGGTTAACGATCACGCCCATATCGGTGGAGAAGAAGGCAGGATCAACCCGGTAGTTAAGGAAACGATCCCAATTAAGATCTTTCAAACCAATCTGCGTCCAGCCGGTGGCATTCACCACACTGCGTTCAAGGGCCGCGTAAACATCGGTGGTTGGCAGACTAATCGGCTGCGCGCCCAGGTAGTCCTGGAAGAAGGCGTCATACACCGGGTTACTGCGTAGGCGTAGGCCCGAAACGCTCAGGTTGCCGTCGGCATCAACGGAGGGCTCTTCGATGGTATAAAAGTTGTAGCTGACGCCACTATCGAACCAGCCCAAGTAGTAGGTGCCCATCTTCTCTTGATGAATCTCATTGAGCAGGTCGATGCCGCCATTTTCACGCGCGTAGATCGCATTGGTGTTAGAGGCCACCATGGCATCGCGCTCTGGCACGGTACCGGCGTAGAAGCTTGCGGCGGTATAGGCCATATCCACCACGCCGTTGCGCACTGCATCAGGCTGCTCGGAAAGGCCGATCACTTCAGGACCGCCACGCACGTTAATCTGCACCACGCCTTCACCGCGCTCGTTTACTTTATCGACAAACTCCAGAAAACTCTGGGTATAGATGAGTGAAGGTGGAAAGGCATGCACGGCGGTGATTTCATCAACGGCCAGCGCTTGAGCGGAAGCTAGGGCGGTGAGCATGCCCAGGGTAAGCGTTACTTTTTTCATTCGTTAGTCTCCTGCACGAGGTAGTCTGCGTTATAGCGTTTATTGTTTCTGTTGCATTCTTATAAGTCGTTTTATAAAGCTGTTGTTGATTAACCTTTCTTATAAACGTCTGCTGCAAGCGTGCGTGATGTTTTTATTGAAGCTCATTCTGGGGGTAGCCATTGCTGCCACTACCCTTTACTGATGATGGCGTTTTCTGGCGGCTGCGCCGATGTCCAGGGAAACTGTGCTGTATACCGAGCAGCAAAATCGGTAATGGTGTCAGCATGCTGGCGGGTCATATCAATGTCATCCCAGCCATTTAGCAATTTAGTGCGCCAAACAGGGCTAATCGAAAAACTGACCTCTACTTCTGCCACACGGACGACCTGCTTCTCTAAGTCAACGTGTATCGAAGCGGGTGAGTCTCCGAGGGCGGCCAGCAAGCGCTCGGCGTCGTCCTCTTCCACCACTGCAGGCAGTAAGCCATTATTGACGGCGTTCGAAGCAAAAATATCGCCAAAGCTCGGCGCCACCACACAGCGAAAGCCGTAGTCGACCAACGCATAAACCGCCGCTTCACGAGATGACCCCGCGCCAAAATTGCGG
>TARA_R110002049_G_scaffold81392_5_pt1 | contig 18403 bp, 20 predicted proteins | sample TARA_R110002049 | Tara Oceans TARA_R110002049 (sample SAMEA4396941) | marine metagenome | biome: Polar Biome; feature: [SRF] surface water layer (ENVO:00010504); material: water (ENVO:00002006), including particulate matter (ENVO:01000060) such as... | depth 5 m | reverse complement strand
AGCTACTGGTGCAGCAGCAATTACAACTGCTGTCTTAGCATAATATACTAAAATTTTGAGGGCGATTTATTTCGCCCTCATTACAAAATTAAATAAATTATGGCGACATCAAAAGTAGATATATGTGCAAGAGCTTTAGTAATGATAGGTGCTCAACCTATATCTTCTTTTACAGATGGATCTACAGAAGCTTTAGTTGCTTCAAATGTTTACGAAGATATTTTACAAGCTTCTTTAACAAGACATAGATGGAAGTTTGCTACTAATCAAAAAGCATTATCATTATTATCAACAGCTCCAGTAGGAAGATATGAATTTGCTTATCAGCTACCTGCTGATCCTGGAGTCTTACAAATTAATACATTAACAGTTAACGATTATATTATTCCTTATACAAGATATAAGAATATGATTTATGTTAATACTTATGGTGCAGGTCATAGTTTAGTATTAGATTATATTTACAGAGTAGAAGAAGATTATTTTCCAGCTCATTTTAGATTAGCTTTGGAATATGAATTAGCTTCTTTATTTGCAGGTTCAGTTGCTAGAGATGCTGGTATGATAAATCAATTTAAACAAATGTCTGATAGACAATTTTTAATATCTAAAAATATAGATACAGCAGAAGTAACTACAAGAAAATTAGATACTTCTAGATTTATCAATTTAAGAAACTCTACGAGAACTGATGTATAATGGCAAGAACATTAAAAACTGTATTAACCAATTTTTCTTCTGGAGAGCTTAACCCACTACTAGCTACTAGAATAGATACACCTGCTTATACTAATGGTTGTAAGCAATGTAGAAACTTTGCATTATTAGCAGAAGGTGGTTTAATGAGAAGACCAGGTACTACTTACTTAGCAACATTACCTGCTGAATCTAGATTAATTCCATTTGTATTTTCTGATGATGAAATAGCTATTATAGTTTTATCTAATCAAAGAATGGATGTTTATAATATTAGTGGTACTGCAATAGTATCAAATACTACAAGTAATTGTAATTGGACTACAGCTCAATTGTTTGAATTAAATTTTGCTCAATTTGGTGATACTGTTTTTATTACTCATAGAGATAATGAAACAAGAAAAATATTTAGAAGTTCTGCAACTACATTTACAGTATCAGCATTTGCATTTGATGATGATGATTCAGTAACTGTAAGTGGTGTTAATAAAACAACTAGACCATTTTATAAATATGCTGCTAGTTCAACTAGCGTCAGTTTATCTGCTCATGCTACAGGTACTGGTAGAACAGTAACTGCTAGTGCAAGTTCATTTACAAGTAATCAAGTTGGCGACTATATAGAGATTAATAAAAAACAAGGAAAGATAACTGGTTTTACTTCTGCTACAGTAGTTACTATAACTATTATAGAAGATATGGGTAGTGCTGGTCCTCATCATGATTGGGCAGAACAAGCTATATCTACTAAACAAGGATTTCCACAAGCTGTTACTTTTCATAGTAATAGACTTTGGTTAGGTGGTTTAAAATCTAGACCTGCTGGAATATTAGGATCTAGAATATCTGAGTATTTTAATTTTAGTACTGGATCTGGTGAAGCTGATGAAGCTATAGATTTAGATATTGCAGGTTCAGAAGTTAATGAAGTTAGACATTTATTATCTGGTAAAGACTTACAAGTATTTACAGATGGTGGAGAATATTACATTCCAAGAGCTAATGACAATACTATTACTCCTGGTAATGTGTCAGTATTAAGACAAACACCTTATGGTATTAGTAGAACAGCTCCAGTTATGTTTGATCAAGCAGCAGGATTTATACAAAAAAATGGTAAAGCTGTTAGAGAGTTTATTTATTCTGATATTGAAGATGGTTATAAATCAACTTCGGTATCGATTCTTGCACAACATCTAATTGATAACCCTAAACAAGTAGCTATTATAAAAGGTAACTTTACTAGACCAGAACAATATGCTTTCTTTTTAAATAATGGAACTACACTACCAGGAACAATGGCTATGTTTCATTCTGTAAGAGATGAAAAAATAGCAGGATGGGGTCTATGGACAACTAAAGAAAATGATTTATATCAATCAGTAATTACATTAAATGAATTTTTAGTATGTAGTGTTAAAAGACAATTAAATGGATCTACAGTATATACACTAGAAAAATTTGGAGATGATGATAGTATTACATTAGATATGCAAACAACATCAACAGTTAGTCAAAGAGGAACACCATTAGTACAAGGTGGTAGTCAATCTGGAGCTGTTGTTAAAATAGATGGATTTACATCAGATCCAAAAATTAATGAAACATTTACTATTGCAGGAAATGCTACTGAATATACTATTCAAGCTGTAACTAATAATGGTGGTGGATCTTATGATCTTAACTTAGATAAAAACTTAGCAGCAACTCCAGCAAATGATGCTGCTGTTACAATAGTCAAAGGACTTTTACATTCTGTAAATGGTATCTATACAAATGAATCTATTAATGCAGTAGAAGGTAATAGCTCATTAGGTGCGTTTACTGTTACTGCTGCAGATACTATTACATTAAATTCTCCAAGAGCAAGTGGAGTAAAAATTGGATTTAATTATATACCTATTATTGAAACTATGCCGATAGATAAAGAATTACCAGAAGGTCCATTAACAGGACTTCCAAGAAGAATCTCAAGAGCCATCATTGATATTAATTCTGCTTTAGATTTGACTGTAAAAGCTGCAGACACAACCTCTAAATCTTTAGTAGTCCAACAAGTTAACTTCACTGGTGGTTCTGACCTAACACCTGTAACTGCAAAAAAAGAATTTTTCTTTTTAGGTTATAGTCAAAGTCCAACAGTTACATTATCTCAAGATGATCCCTTACCAATTAAAATATTAGGAATGAGTGTGGAGGTAGTTTTTGCATGAGTGCTGATCCAGTAACATTAGCTGTAATTAGTTTTGGTGTACAAGCTGTTGGTACTTATCAAGGTATTCAAGCACAAAAAGCTGCAAACAAAGCAAAAATACAAGCATACGAAACTGAAAAAAAATACAATGCTTTAAAAGGATTGTCAGATTCTAATGATGTATTAGAAGAAGCTAGAAAAAAAAGAAAACAAAACTTAGCTATTGTAGCAGGTTCTGGTTATAGTGATACAAGCAGACATTTTTTATCTACACAAACTGAGATAAATAGAATAGCTCAAAAAGATATAAGCAATATTAAAATTAATACATTAAGAGGTGAGTCTAAAATAGACTCAGCAATTTATACAACAAGAGTTATGGGTAAAGCTCAAGAGTTTGGAGCTTACGCAAATATAGTAGCATCTGGATTTAAAACAGCAGCTTATTCTGAATCATATAAAAGTACAGGCAAAGGTCAATATGATGGAGCAGATACAATGGCAGAATATATGAATGATCCAACTGCATATAGTGGGAGTAATTAATGGCATTAAAACAAGCAAAAAAACAAGTTAATTTAAAAGCAAGTGTAGCTGATAATATTGGTATTCCAAAATTTCCAGATACTAATATAGCAGCACAAATAGCACAACCTATTTCTGAAGCTATAGACTCATTTAGAAAAGTTGCAGAAGCAGATGCAGCAACAGATTTTAAAGTTAGTTTTAATGAAAAAAGTAGAGATCATTATATACAATTACAAAATAAGTTTGAGTTTGATCCAGATGGAATGAAAAATGCAGTAGATAGTTATTCTAAAAATTTAATTGAATCTACACCTACTGTTTATAAAAATTATGTATCTAATATATTAGCACAAAAGAACTTAGCTAATTTAGGTTTTGCAACTAAAAATTATAGAGCTAGAAATGATGCAATTGCTTTAGATGGATTTCAATTTAGTAGAAATGATAACGAAGATATGTTGTCTATGCAATTATCAAACATAGTTGATACAGATGCACCAATAACTAATATTAATAGTTATATTGCAAATACTACATTTAAAAATCATAATGAAATATATGGTAGTGCAGAACAAGCATTAGTAAATACTAATAGATATTCTGGTAACAATTTAAGAAAAGATTTAGAAACTGATCTTCAGAATACAGAAGTATTAAGAATTGTTAGTCATATGAAAAAATTAGATAAAGCAAATGCTATTAAATATATTACTAGTTATGCACAAGGTAATGATCAATTAAAACTAACTACAAATGATTTAGAAAATATAGAAGATGCACAAAATCCTATATTTAAAAAATATGAAAATTTTGTAGGTAATGAGTTTAATAGAAAATCTATAATTAAAAATGCTATGGATTTATATGAAAATTATAATTCTGATAAAATTAAATCTTTAATGTCTGCTAAACAAACATATGATTTAGAAGGCTTACAAGAACCTGGACAACCATTTAATGTAGCGCAATTTCAAGATGGTAAAAATTCAAATGCAACAGAATATGTATTAAAAAATTTAGAAGGTATTAGTAAAACACAATTTAACAAAGCTATAAAAATTACACAAGACAATATTTTAGCACAAAAAATAGCTAGTAATATGGATGCAGGTAATCAAGTTGATTTTGTTGATGAAAATCAAAAAAAATTAGTTACATCAGCTTTATTAGGAAGACACAAAATTTTTAATGAAAATATTACTGATGTATCTAATCCTAAATTAGCAATAGCAATAGATACATTGTCAAAATATAACTTAAAACCAGAAGCTATAGTACAAAAATTAAATACTAAGATTGATGTAGATTATAATAATAAAGGTGTGATTGAAGAATTTAAAAATAATTTATCTTTATATCTTCTTATGAAAAGCAAATATCCTGGATTAGTATTTGATAATGAATTTATGTATAAAGAAGCTAATTTAATGGGAGCTTTATCTATGCAAGATGATCCCACATTAGCTTCTAAATTAAATAGTATTGCTAAAGATATACCAAAAAATAAAGAAAATAAAATTAAATTAGAACAACATCTTGGTTTACACGCTAAAGAAACTCGTAGCATTATGAAAGATTTAATAAGTGAATTAGATGTAAATACAGATACTAATTGGTTTGTTAAATTTTTTAAAGATAAACAAAATAAATATGCAGATATATTTAATGCTTCTTCAACTACATTAGGTGTTTCTTTTGCAGGAACATTGTTAACACCACAAGTTGAATCTAAATTATTACAACATACTATTACTAATTTAAATCATATGAATGGTGGTAAAGAATTTGATATTACTTCTGATAAAGGAAAAGTAATGTTTAAAAATGCTTTAATTTCAAGTGTAGAAGCAATTAACAATGAAGGTTATGGAGCAACTAATTTTACAGGTAACAGTCAAACAAAAATAGTTAAACACCCATATGAAAAAGCAATAGGATTTACAGGACAAGGATTTGAAAATAGTATTATAGCTATTGGTAATGAATTACAATCTACATTAACTGAAACACAACAAGGAGAAAGATTTGGATTTAAAGATGAAGGATTTGGAGTACCATTAACAAATATAGTTATAGGTAGAAAAAAAGTTCCTAATAATATTGTTGATATTATTAAAACAGAAATAGATAATGGTTTTGAAAATACAATAATTGAATCTGATGGTACAATGAATGTACACAGAAAACCAAATTATCATTTAAAAATTAATCATAATGGTTACACAATTAATTTAACTGAAGGAAATAAATTTTTTGATCCTACAGGATTTGGAGGAATGCAACAACTAAGTGGCAAATCTGCATCAAGAAAAGATTTAATTAATACTTTAACTGAAGAAAAATATAATGATTTTGAAAAAACATTTGGTCATTTACTAGATGGTAATGAAGGTTGGCAAGGATTTGCAAAAAATGTAATTTTTAAAACTATTAAAACTGGTATTGAAGCAAGTGATTATAAGTTCTATCCAGACTTTCCATTAATAGATGATGTACCTGCTGAAGTAAAACCGTTTGCATTTATATTTAAAACATTAGGTATAGATGTAGATTTAAAACCTTATTACGCAGAAGGCGCAAAAATAAATCAAAACATTGAAAAATATTTATCTAATGATGCAAGAGTAGAAGCAAATAGTAGAATAACACCAAAAGATAAATTAATTGAATCAGCAAGACCTCCAGAAAAAATGAGTTATACCGAACAAAACATGAGTTTAAAATTTAGACAACATGTTTATGATAACTATCAGGACAAGTCTTTACCATTAACATTTAGAACAAATAATTATATGGCAGTTATGAAAACAGATTCAGCTTGGGTTGGTGAAATGACTGATGTAGATACAGGTAATCAAGCAGCAGTATTTGCTAGTCCTATAGATTCTATAAGAGCTGGTATGAAAGTAATGATTAATAACTCTACATTAATTAATAATAACACTACTAAAAGATATGGTGATGAACCTACAATTGGTGAAATACTTTCTACATATGCAGAAGATACAGATATATATCTTGAAGCATTAGAACAAAAAACTGAATTTAGTAGAGATACAACTATTAACTTTTTTGATTCTACACAAGTAAGTAAATTAATTAAATTTATGATTGAACATGAAATGGGATCAGAAGCATTTAATAAATATTATCCACCAGAAAATCAATTTTATTTAGATAACATGATATTAGAAGGATATGAATTAGGAATAAATAGTTATGGTGGTAAATTAGGTAAAGTAAGATAATGATTTCTTATCCATTTACTCCAGAAGATGCTCAAAAAACATTTGAAAAAGAAAATAAACCAGTAGAATATAATATATCTGATTTTGGCACAGGTTTTGCAGATGAAAACTTGCCTTATATGGCAATTGAATATTTAACAAATAATCAAGATTTTCCTGCTGATGAAAATTATAATCCAAAACAAGATCCACAAATACAACCTTATAATGATTTTTATGATCATTTTATGTTTAGTAAAAGTGCAGCTGAAACTACATCTATTATAAGTAAGTTAGATCAACAAGCTGAAACAAATTATGCTAGTCCTTGGTATCATCTTGGTAGAGTTACAGGAGCTTTTTTAGATCCATCATCTTTATTATTATTTACTAAAGTTGGACAAAGTGCAAAGTTATTTGGTACAGCATTTGCTGCTGAAGAAATAGCAAAACAAAATATAGATCCTGTTAGAGATGATAGCTATGTTCCTTGGACTGTAGCTGGTGGTTATGGATTACCATATGTAATTAATAAAATGGCTAAAGGTAATGTAAGTGCAGCAACACATCAAAAGATTATTAAATCAGATGAGTCTTTTCATGCACCACCAAAACAAATTACACAACAAATATATGAAGATGGTAAATTTATTAATCCTAATGAAAGACCTACAACAGGAAGTGTAGGAGCTGCTGCTAATGAAACTAAAATTAAAGCTACACCATTAGAAGAATTTCAAGGTGAAAGATTTGTTAAAAGTAATTTAGGTGTCTTTGGAGAAGATGGTCCTTGGACTAATGTATTTAGAGTTACTAAAGCTGTATCTAAAAATGCAAGAACTATGATTGCAGATATATTAGATACACCATTATTAAAATTAAAAAATACTAAACAGTATGGTTTTAAAGCAACTGATCCATCTATTGAAGTACAACTTAGAATGAGAGAAGTAGGATCTATAGAAGCTATGAAAGATATTAAAGAACAATACATGAAGTATATTGCTAGAGTACAAGGTTCACATCCTAAAACTGAAATAGGTTTGAATATGCACAATATTATGAATAGTCAAATGTCTTTAGCTCAGTTTAGTAGAGAAGTTACATTAACAAGATTAAAAGGTATGCAGAATGATATTCCAGAAATAGCACAAGCTGCAAGAGTTACACAAGACAAAGTGTATGGACCAATAGGTAAAGAAATGCAAGAACTAGGCATTCGTAAATTACCTATTGAGAGAGAATTAAATTTCTGGAAAAGTACAATGGACACAATGAAAAAGAAGGGTGAAACTTCTAAATCATTTAAGTCTAAAGTAGATGGTACTACATCACAATATTCTGCAACAGAAATCAGAAATAAAATTGCTAAGTTAGAAGAACGATTAAAATCGTCAGATGGTTTAATAAAAGATTATGTTAATATAATTTATAATAAAACCAATATAGATAAAAACAAAGAATTGTTTAAGAATATAATTAGAGAAGATCTAATTAAAAGAGGAAAGTATATTAATGAAAAAAAATTAAATACTTTAGTAGATGATCTAGCAGGACATTTTCCATTTCAAAGATTTGAAAAAACAAAATATACTGATGATGTTAAAGATCTTATATTTGAAAGATATGCTTTTAACAGACCTAGATATGCTAGAGCTACAAGAGCTAGAGAGTTAAACCTTCTACCAGAAACACAAGTTAAATTATTAGAAAATGATTTTATGGTTAGTGATATTTTCTCACTAATGAAAACATACTACAGACAAGTAACTCCAGACATTTTATTTACTAAAAAATATGGAGATCCAAATGGTTTAGGATATAAATACATAGATGAAGCTCAATCAATGACGTTTCCTGGATTATATCAAGTAGCTGAAGAATATAATGTCAAAGCATTTATGGCAAAAAATAAGACACAAAAAGCCAAAATTATGGCAGAGAGAAATAAAGTTCTAGAAGATCTAGAAGCTGGTATTGAGCTAGTTAGAGGTACATATGGATTACCTGCTGATCCTCATGCTTGGACATCTAGAGCTATGAGAACAATGAAACATTATAATGCTTTAACAATGCTTACAGGTTTCTTTGCAGCAGTAGCTGATGTACCAAGAACTGTTATGACATCTGGTATTCAAAGAGGTTTTAAAACTCAGTTTGAAATGTGGGCAGATATGCTGTCAAATAAAAATAGAGGTATTTTTAAGGCAGGTAAAAAAGAAGCTCAGTCTTTTGCAGAAGCAGTTGATATGGTTACTGGACAAAGAGCTATGTTATTTTCTGATATTGGAGATATGTTTGGTATGTCTTCTAAAGTAGAAGGTATGATGGGGAAAGCAGCCAACTTTAATTTTATGTATATTAACATGATGTCTAGATGGACAGAATTTATGAAAAGTGCAGCATCTGTTACTATTGGTTCTAGAATCTTAGAAGACTCTATAAAATGGAGTAAAGGTACTTTGTCAGATAAATTTAAAACTAAGTTAGCAGCTTCTGGTATAGATGAAGAAGTAGCAAAAAGAATTGCAAAAATGCACGAATCACATGGAACTAAAACTACACATAACTTTATGGCTAATACAGTAGAATGGACTGATGACTTAGCTAAACAAAGATTTGGTGCAGCGTTAAATAAAGATATTAATATTACAATTGTAACGCCAGGCAAAGGAGATACACCTTTGTTTATGAACTACGAACTTGCTAGTACTATTGTACAATTTAAAAAATTTGCAATGGCTTCTACACAAAGAATGTTAATGAGGGGTATGCAAGAAAAAGATATGGATTTTTTATTTGGTTCTATGTTGTTAATGGGATCTGGTATGTTGGTAGACTCAGTTTACACAACATTTAGATTTGATAAAGATTATTCTAAAAAATCTTTAACAGCAAAACTATTAGCAGCGTTTGACAGATCTGGATTAGGTGGAATATTTGTAGATGTTAATAGATCTATAGAAGCTCTTACAGATAATAGAATTGGTATAGCTCCATTAATGGGTGAAGGTAAACCTTATGGTTCTTCTATGAAATCTAAAGTAGGATTACTTGGTCCTTCGGCATCACAAATTTATAACATATTTGATATTATGTATGATGTAGGTGGTAAATCATATAATCATTACACAGCACGTAATGTGCGTAGATTAATTCCATTTCAGAACGTATGGTATTTAGATTGGCTATTTGACGATTTAGAAAAAGGACTTCGATTTAAATAATGAGTATAATAATTTCAGACGTAGAACCACGAGTTCAATATACAGCAACAGCTGGGCAAACTAGCTTTACTGTTGGATTCGAGTTTTTTGATAATGCAAATTTAAAAGTATTTAATGGTACATCACTATTAACTTTTGCGGCATCACCTACAAACGCATCACAGTATTCTGTATCTGGTGCAGGACAAACAGGTGGTGGATCTATTACATTAGGTTCGCCTGGAGCTACAGTAAATGATATAATTACAATATCTAGAGATTTAGCAATAGCTAGATCTACAGACTTTCCAACATCTGGAGCTTTTCAAATAGCTTCATTAAATACAGAATTAGATAAAATTATTGCTATGGCACAACAGCTTGAAAGAGATCAAAAATTATCTCCAAGAGTTGCTACAACTTCTTCTTCTTCATTTAATCTTACTTTTCCAGATATGGTTGCAGGTAAAATATTATCAGCAAATGCTAATGGAACAGGATTAGAATTTTCTGTTAGTTCTGCTGCATTATTAAGTGCAGAAACTAACGCATCAAACTCAGCAACAGCGTCAGCAAACTCAGCAACAGCCTCAGCTAATTCTGCAACGTCAGCAGAAAATGCAAAAAACGCAGCTGAAGCAGCACTTGATACATTTGATGATAATTTTTTAGGATCTAAATCTAGTAATCCTTCTGTAGATAATGATGGTAATGCCTTAACAGATGGAGCATTATTTTATGACACAAATTTAGATGTTATGAAAGTGTATGATCTTGGTAATACAGCATGGAAACAATTAACACCTACTACCTCAGAACAAACAAATATTGATTCTGCTGTTTCTAATGCTTCTAATATTAATACTTGTGCCTCAAATATTTCTAATATTAATAATGCAAGTACTAACGCTACTAACGCTGCTAATTCAGCTTCTGCTGCTGCGGCTTCAGCGGCTTCTGCTGCTGCGTCTGCTGGTGGTGGAGCTATTAAAGTTTCAACAAATGATTCAGCTCCAGATTTTTTAAATACAAAATTATTAGTAGCTGGAGGTATGACAAAATCTATAGCAAATGCTGGGGCAAATGAAACATTAACACTTACAGCTCAAGCAGCTGAAATATATGGTTTTGAATTAGTAGATACAGATAGTGATGGTGTACCAGAAACATTAAGAATAACTACAACTGATAATGGTGCAGATAATATATCATCTACAGCATACGCATTATTTAATGATGTAGTATATGGAGCTTCTGGAATGACTTGGAGTTTAACAACAGATGGAGATTTAAGAGTTACAATATAATGTGCGTTTTATTATGTATTAACAACAATTAAAAAAGGAGAAAATTAATTATTATGGCTACAGTAGATTTAGGAAAAATTTCGTTTACACAAAAAGGTACTTACTCTAACAGTACAAGTTATGCACCAAAAGATGTAGTGCAACATTCAGATCAAAATGAAACTACATCATTTGTAAAAATTACTTCAACTGCAACTGGTCAAGCACCACAAACTAATGGTACTTTAAACTCATCACATTGGGCAATTTTTGCAAAAGGAACTTCTTTAGCAACTCCAAATCAAGGAACATATGCTGGAAGTACAACTTATAAAAAAGGAGATATAGTTTCTTATACAGATAGTGGAGTACTATCTACATATCTTTATATAAATAATACTCCAGCTTCTGGTTTAGTTCCATCAGCAGGTGGTACAATAGATGTTTCACATTGGCAGTTTGTAGCTAAAGGAACAGCATCAGTAGCTATATCTTGGCAAAGTGCAGCTAAAACTGCTAACTTTACTGCGGCGGCATCCGAAGGATATTTTGTAGATACAACTAGCAATACAGTTACAGTAACAACTCCATCAAGTCCAAGTGTAGGAGATGAATTTATTATAACAGATTTAAGAGGAACTGCTGGAACAAATAAAATTTTTCTTGATCCTAATGGTTCAGATAAAATAAAAGGTGGTACAGATAATGTAGAAATAAAAGAAAACTATGGTTCAACAAGAACAGTTTTTTCTGGTGCTACTTATGGATGGATTCCTGTTACTTCTAATAACATTAGTACAGATTCATTAAGTCCAGAAGAATATAATGTTCAATATTTAGTAGTCGGTGGTGGTGGCGGCGGCGGCGGAGATAATGGCGGCGGCGGTGGTGCTGGAGGTATGAGATTTAATTCTTCAAAAGATTTTTCAGTAACAAAAGGAACAAGTTATACAATAACAGTAGGTAGTGGTGGTTTAGGTGGAACAAATGATCCACCAAATAATCAACCTAATTCTGGAACTAATATAGCTGCATCTGGAGGTGTTTCAACTTTTTCAACAATTACATCTGCTGGTGGCGGAGGCGGAGGTTCTGCTGGTTATACTGGTGCCGCTGGAGGTTCTGGTGGAGGTGGTTCACAAGGTAATGCTGGTGGTTCTGGAAATACTCCTTCTGTAAGTCCATCTCAAGGAAATAATGGTGGAAGTCATACTGATCCCCCTGGCGGTGGTGCTGGTGGCGGTGGTGCTGGTGCGGCTGGAGGTAATACATCTGGTGCATCTGCTGGTGGTGCTGGTTCTGCAAATTCAATAACTGGTTCTTCTGTAACTTACGCTGGTGGCGGAGGTGGCGGAGAACATCAAAATGATGGTAGTCAAGCTCAACCAGGTGGTTCTGGTGGAGGCGGTAATGGCTCTAATAGTGGTAATGGTGGTAATGCTACTGACGAACTTGGCGGAGGCGGAGGCGGTGGACCACAAGATGGTTCAGCTAGAGGCGGTCAAGGCGGTGATGGAATTGTAATAATTCGTAGATTAACATCTGATAGTAATTCAACAAGTGGAACAACATCAACAAGTGGTAGTGATACAATACACAAATTTACTGCTAACGGAACTTTTGTAGCATAGGAGAAATATGGCAAATATTAAATGGGCAAAATTAGGTTATAATAACAAAGTAATTAGTGTTACTGTAGTTAATGAAGATAATTGTAAAGATGCAAATGATTCTTTTAACGAAGAAATAGGAAGACAACATTTAGAAAATATAACTAATTATCCTAATTGGATTTCAGAAAACAAATCAAACAATAAACCAAGTATAGGCAATAAATATGATGAAGATAAAAATTGTTTTCATCCTACAAAACCTTTTCCTTCTTGGGTATGGGATGATTCTAACTATTGCTGGAAAGCTCCTGTAGCAAGAACAGAAGATGATAATACAAATGCTAATGATCATTGGAATGAAAGTACACAGGCTTGGCAAGATAGTCCTGTATAATAGTATTTACTAATTTTTTAATTTATAGTAAGTTAAGACAATGTTAATTAATACATTCTTTACACCTATACAAGTTACTCAACATAGTCATCCTTTACTGAATATAGAATTAGTTAAACTTGCTTATGAATTAAAAAAAAATCCTAACAATAAAAGATCATATCATTTAGGTTGGGTATCTAAAATATTTCAATTAAAAGACAGTCCTTATTATAAACAATTTTTTGATGATAAATTAACAGACATTAATAATTTTATACAGCAATATGAATTGATACATAATTATGATATTAAATGTGATGGTATATGGTTTAATATAAATCCACAATGGGCTTATGGTTTTACTCATACTCATGGTGGTTCTGATTTTTCTGCTGTTTATTATTTACAAATACCTAAAATAAAACATCAAGCTGGGCATGATCAAGGTAATAAAATAGTATTTGAAAATCCTAATCCATCACAAATGAATCATTCATTTTATCAAAAATCTATGAGATACAATGAAATTAATTCTAATACTTGGGGAATAGAACCTACAGAAGATATGTTAGTAATGTTTCCAGCACATCTACCTCATAGAGTAAATCAAAATTTATCAAATAAAGATAGAATAAGTATTGCTTTTAATTTTAGTATTAAACAAAATAATGATTAGTAAAAATTATTATTATTACTTTCATATAGATAATACTGAATTAATTAATACTATCAAAACACTTTGTGAAAAAAATAAAAAAGAACAAGCTACATTAGGTAATAATGTAATAGATAAAAAAATAAGAGATTGTTCTGTAAGCTGGATTAAAGATACTACAATATATAGCGTTATTAATAATTTTTTTGTAGATGCAAATAAAAATGCTAATTGGAATTTTGATACTTGTTGGAATGAAACTATGCAATATACAGTTTATAATAAAAAACAATTTTATTCTTGGCATACAGATCAAGGTAAAGAACCATATCCAAAAGATTTTAAAGAAAAAAATTATGGTGGATTAAGTAGAAAGTTATCTATGACAATGCAATTATCTGATCCATCAGAATATGAGGGTGGAGATTTTTGTTTTAGATGGCTTACTACTAAAGGTATTCATGAAGAAGTAGTACATGATGCAAAAAAATTAGGAACTATAATAGTGTTTCCTAGTTATATTTGGCATACAGTTAAACCAATTACTAAAGGAACTAGAAAATCTTTAGTTTGTTGGCAACTTGGAAAACCTTTTAAATAATATCTATTAAAGTGCGTATTATTAATTATAAAATATTAATATAAAATAATAATGCCAAGAAAAAAAATTACTCCAAAACAATATACTGAACTAGCTGCAGGTGTTAGAATATCAGCTCATGAAAAATTATGTTCTGAAAGAATGAAAAATTTAATAACATCAATCGAAAGATTGGAACAAAAAGTAGATACATTACAAGATAATGTTTCTAAAGGAAAAGGAATAGTATCTGTATTAGTGTTTCTTGGTACTATAACAGCAGCAGTTTTAGGGTATTTTAGTTTTAAATGAAATTTATATTGATAGTATGGGTTTGTACTTTTACTAGCGATCAATGTGGACCACCAGTACAAAGCCCTACATTATATAACTCATGGAATGAGTGCGTTGTTGAAGCATACAACTATAGTATTAATTTTCTTGCACAACAGAAAACAGAAGATGTTAACAAATATATGTTAGCAACTAAATTTGCGTGTAAGGAAATAGAAAATGTTTAAAGGTCATAGAATAATAGTTATAGGGGATGCTCATGATAGTCCTCATATAAAACAAGATCGTTTTAAATGGATAGGTAAATATATTAAATCTGTTAAACCAGATTATATTATTCAAATAGGTGACTGGGCATCTTTTGATAGTCTAAGTTTTTTTCAAAAAAATAGTACACAAGCAGGTAAGCTTAAAGATGCTTACATGATGGATATAGAATCAATGCGTAATTCTATAGATTTATTAGACAAACATATTGATAATGATTTAATACCTAGACACGTTACATTCGGTAATCACGAAGAACGAGTTTATAGGTTTGAAGAAAATATTCCAGAGATAGCAGGTATGATGAAGAAAGAGCTGCATGATTCTTTTGATACTCGTAAATGGAAACGATCTAGATATGGTGCTTTTAAAAATATAGGTGGTGTATCATTTACTCATTGTCCATTAAACATAATGGGTAAAGAGTATGGTGGTAAAAACTGTGAAGTACAGGTAGCTAATGATGCTACCAATGATATTGTATTTGGACATACTCATAAATTTAGAGATTGGAAAGCTCCTAAAATTGGAGATAAAAATTATGTTAGAATAGTTAATGTAGGATGTGCGTTGCCACATGACCATGTAGAAGACTATGCTAAGATGAATTTAACTGGGTGGTCTTGGGGTATAGTTGAACTCGGTATCTGGGATAACCATATACAAGAAAGTCAATTTATATCTATGGATAGACTGGAGAAAACATATGATAACTGATGGTACAAATTTTGCTAAATATAATAATTTTAGTAGCAACGAGTTTAAATGTAAATGTTGTGGGAAATTAAAAATTTCCGAAATAGTTTTAGACTTTTGCCAGGCATGGCGTACTCATATCCAGGAAGGTGTTACAATTACTTCAGCTTACAGATGTGCAGAACATAATAGTAAAGTTAGTTCCACTGGAGAAGATGGACCACACACTACAGGTTTTGCAGTAGATATTTCTACTTCACCACAATTACAATATAAATTAATTGACTTTGCTTTACACTATGATCCTAAACCTACAGGTCTAGGTATAGCAAGATCGTTTACTCATCTTGATTGGTTAACAGCAGATGTTGATCAGAAGTATGTAGTAAGACCTAACGTATGGAAATATTAATATGTGGTTGAGTGCAATAAAACTTGCAATGAATGCTGGTTCTCATGTATATAAAAAACGACAGCAAACAAAAATGTTAATGGCTGATGCACAAATGCGTCATGCTGAAAAGATGAGCAGTGGTGAACTTGAATATAAAGCGAAAATTATTGAGAGCAATGATAACGGTTGGAAAGACGAATTTGTATTGGTGCTTGTATCTTTGCCTATGCTTTTATTGGGTTGGTCTGTTTTTTCTGACGATCCAGAGATTCGTAATAAATTAGATTTATTTTTTGAGTATTTTAAAAACCTTCCCTATTGGTATCAAGCAATTTTTATAGGTGTCGTTAGTGCTATCTATGGTCTTAAAGGTGCTGACATTATGAGGAAGAAATGAAAATTTCTGATAATACTTCGGTATCAATGCCAGTTAAAAATATGATTGGTATAGTTATAGCAGTCGCTATGGGTGTATTTGCATATACAGAAGTTACAGCAAGACTTACATCATTAGAAACTTCTAGAGAATTATTTGAAAATGATTTGCTTAAAAAATCTGAGCAAGTACCTACTGACCAAGAGCAGCACTTTTTATTAGAAGATCTTTATAAGACTGTAGAGAAACTACAATCAACTCAAGAAATGAATATGACTAATAAAGTCAATATAGAATTTTTAAAATCACAACTTGAAAAAGCGTTAGCTGATATTGAACACTTAAAAGATAAGGTTAGAGCAAATGGAAAATCTTACTGAAGTAGTTATAGCTTTACTTATGATTGTTAATGGAGAAATCAAAGAACATAGAATCCAAGATAATATGTCTGATTGTTTAAAAGGTAAACGTATAGCTAGTAGAGAAATTAATAATAATGTTGAATATCAATGTATTAAATCTATGGCTGAAACAGAAATTTATATGGGATCTAAGTCTATTAAGAAACTTATATTAGAATAGTATGTGGTGTGTAATCTGGAAACAGAAAGATCTATATCAGATGTTTACAAATGTAATATTTGATTCTGAAAAGAAAGCTACTGAATTTAAGAATCAACAGAAGTCTATGCGAAAAGCTCATGATTGTAGAGCTGTACCCTATATGTATGATTATTTTAATGGAGTAGCTAATTTAGACCATTTAAATGGCTCTGAGAAGCCACAGGATAGCTAAATAGACTACATTCGGTATCAGTGGGTACATTAATAATGAAAGCTCTATACGTAGCTCTATGACAGTTTATTGCCTGTTTCAATAAAGTGTTCTGATTCTAGCTCAGCTAAAGCTCCACGCATTAGATCTATAGCAAATTTCTTATTATTATAGTTGGATGCTATCTGCATTACATTAGATACCAAAGCAACTTGAGCTGCATCTATATTATTACCTTTAAGTAAATCAATTGTTACAGTATCAGCAATATTATCAAACAGATTTATTACTTCTTTGTTAGATACTTTTCTTGATTTAAATATATCTTTTAAACATATTATTGTTTTCATAGGTAAATGTTATTATGAAATTCGGAAGCTCACACCTCACATAAAAAAAAGTAAACACCAAGTAGAGTAAACCATGACAGGTGTATATTACTATTTAACCTTACTGGACTACTTGATGTTCACTGAGGAGGCTTTGAGCAACTATAAGCTATGATCACTAACTTACACGCAGGTTCTACCTTACCTATTTGTTTTCACAAATTTTATATCTGTAGGCGTATTCTTTTCAAAGTATTTATACGCCTACAGTTCACAACAGATGTAGTTACATACTACAGTTGATAAACATTTATTTGGGTAAAACACTTTATGTGTACAAAGCCCCTATAGGTAGATTATCTTAACCTATTAAAACTGGTCATCAAAATCATCTGATGGTTTAGACGGCTGTGCTGTCTTTGTACCAGATGGTTTGTCGCCAACCATTCTAATGCTTCCTGTAAATCGAGGTACTACAACCTCAGTTACAATTCTGTTTTGATCGTTAGAATCTTTAAACTGTCTAGTTTCTAATTCACCTTCGACATATAATAAAGTTCCACTCTTAGCATATTTTTGCATAGTTTCTGCAAGTTTTGGATCCCATACAACAATCTTATGCCATACAGTTTTCTCTTGCCATTCACCATCTTTAGTCTTGTACTTTTTATTAGTAGCTAAAGACAGGTTAGCAAAAGAATCACCTTTTTTAGTTTGTTTTATTTCTGGGTCTGCTCCCAGTCTTCCTATCAACATTACTTTGTTTATCATTGTTCAACTCCTTTGTATTGATTACAGTTATGTTAGTTGGTTTAGCATCAAACTTAGCTTTCATTTCTTGTACATATTTGTTGTTATCAAACAAACCAAGAAACACATCAGCACTGATACCAAGATGACTAAAACCTTTG
>TARA_R110002049_G_scaffold202622_2_pt1 | contig 18414 bp, 20 predicted proteins | sample TARA_R110002049 | Tara Oceans TARA_R110002049 (sample SAMEA4396941) | marine metagenome | biome: Polar Biome; feature: [SRF] surface water layer (ENVO:00010504); material: water (ENVO:00002006), including particulate matter (ENVO:01000060) such as... | depth 5 m | reverse complement strand
AAACGGAATTTTGACCGCAAATAGAAATCTAATTTTAGGTTTGAATATCCCTGATTATGACTAAAAAAGGTAGGCGCTATAGGCTAACCTTTTATTACTCCAATTTGTTTATATTAATGCATTTCAACGTTAAAAAACTACACTTTATAGATTTTTTTCCCACTAGCTATACTTCTTACGGGAAACCGTAAGAAAATTCAAAATTTTACTGCTATTTTTAGAGAACACAAATAAGTACTTCCCCCCACTATTTATTGATATTTTAAAAAGAAATATTGAGACTGTGTTATATATATCCTGTATTAGAGGTATATAGAACATATGTTATATATACTATTGTTGGCGGTAATTCAAAAATTGAGATAAATAATAAAGATGATACGACAAAAGATTGAACATATCGCAGTTTCAGAATTAAAATTATGGTCGGAAAACCCAAGAGACCCAATAGAAATTGAAAGTTCAGATTTTGATATTATTTCCAAAGCAATTAGAGATGACAAGAAAAAATGGAATCTTCAGGATTTTATTTATAAAATGGGACTATATTATGATTTAAGCGAGTTGCCAACAGTAGTAATTGAAAATGGGAAAAACGTTGTTTATGATGGAAATAGACGAATTGCAATATTAAAATATCTTCAAGATAAAGACCTATATAATAAATTAGGAGGTGGACTTTTCTTTGATGAAGAGCCTATTGAGTTAAAAAATTTATCTCGAATTCCTTGTAATGTTTGTGACAAAGAGACTGCATTAAATAATGTTGAAAGAAAACATACAAATAGTGGAACTTGGGGAACTTTAGAACGCGATTATTTTCTATATCTACATAGGAATAAAGATAAAAGTTTATTCATTCAGCTTGACGAGCAGACTGGAATCATTAGTGATAATAAAAAAATGAATCAAAGGTTTGTTAAAGAAGAAATGTTAAATGAAAAAAACTTGGAAAGTATTGGTTTCAACTTTGATTCAGAAAATGGTATTAAATCAAATTATTCTAAAAATGAAACTGATTTAATATTAGAAAACATTGTTGAACTTGTAGAAAATGGTATTGTAAAAACTCGTGGTGCTTTTAGAGGTAAATTAAAAGAGCCTTTAATTCATAATAAGCCTGAATTAAAAAAAACGTTAAAAACATTCAACCCAACCAAGCCAAAATCAAGAGTAACGAAAGAGAAAACGAACAAAGCTGAACCAACACCACCTAGAAAAACACCTGTATCAAAGCCAAAAGAAGTAATTTTTGGTCGTTCTTTAGAATTACAAAATGGGAGAATAAATGACACGTATAGAGCAATTGACTCTATTTTTCAGTACGGAAAAAATGACAATTCTATTTTGAGCATTGTAGGAATGTCCTTAAGATTCTTAATGGATGTTGCCGCTAGAGAATACTACGCAGATGTTAATCCTGAAAAGCTAAATACTGATTCTTTGTATGCCGATTTTATTAAAGTAGCAAAGAAAGAAATGAAATTAAGCCAAAAAAGGATAAATTATTTAGCATTAACTAATGACTGGTTAGACAGTAAAAATAATTTAGATGGAGTTTTAGCTAAATTTGCACACGGTAGTATTCCAGTCGCTAAAGATGGAATTTTAGAAAAATCGTATATCGTTGGGGATATTGTGGAATACTACTTTAAAAAAGAAAACTAAATGAATTATTCACCATTAAGATATCCAGGTGGAAAAAATAAATTATCTGCGTTTGTAGCTAAAATATGTATTGACAATAAAGTTAATGGCCATTATGTTGAACCATATTGTGGAGGTTCAGCAGTTGCCCTTTTTTTACTTCTAGAAGGGTTTGTGAAAAAAATAAGTATTAACGATAAAGACCGTTCAATTTATGCTTTTTGGTATTCCGTTTTAAATAAAACAGAAGAACTTTGCGAATTAATTGAAAATGCAGAACTATCAATAACCGAATGGCAAAAGCAACGTGAAATTCAAAAAAACAAAGCCAAAGAAGACTTATTAAGTCTTGGATTTTCAACTTTCTATCTAAACAGAACCAATAGGTCTGGTATTATAAATGCAGGAGTTATTGGTGGAGTAAATCAAGATGGCAATTATTTAATGGATTGTCGATTCAATAAAAAAAACCTAATTGAAAGGGTTAATAATATCGCAAATAAAAAAAAACAAATAAAACTATATAATTTAGATGCTATCAAATTAATTAGTAAAATTCAAAAAAATAAACGAAAAGAGAATACTGTATTTTATTTCGACCCACCATATTATTTAAAAGCAAGTTCGCTATATATGAACCATTACGAAAGTTCGAATCATAAAAAAGTAAGCGATAAAATTAAATCAATTGATGGAATTAGATGGATTGTTTCGTATGACAACGTTCCCGAAATTCAAACTCTATATTCTGATTGTTTTAAAAAAGAATTTTCATTTAAACATACTGCCTACGAAATTAGAGAAGGTAAAGAAATTTTGTTTTTAAGTAACAATATTAAACAACCCGAAATAGAAGATTGGAATCCATTGAATTTTAAATTACGGAAAAGAAAAACTACCGCCAACATTGTGTATAAGTAATAGCGGTTTAAGTGCTTAAACAAAAGATAAGTATAAAATAAAGGTCAGTGCAAAACTGAAAGTTAAGTGAGTTAAAATCCTCTACTAAATCATACACAAGATCGTTCGTGCCAAAAATAAAAAACCAACACAACCAATGATGACAACAACTCTCCTCTATGTTAGTAATGCCATATTGGTTGTTTGGGTATTAACACTTAAGGTAAAGGGTTATTGGAAAGATCATTTGGCCATTACCCTAAACCTGAAACAAGAAATCATCATATGCCTGGTTTGTGTTGGTATAGCGTTCACCGCTATTGCACTACAAAAGGTAAAGAAAAATGCAAGCCATGCATTTGACATCGGAAGTTTAGATACTATTGCCCAGCAACACATTAATCCGCTAGACCAAAGCTTTGCAGGTAGCTGGGCTATTGAAGCTAAAGACAAGGGGAAATTCGTTAAAAACATGGCCAGCGGCAAAAACTAAAAAATTGGTTTCATAGCGACACCTCCGTAATTGTGCATTTCATCGCAGCAATACAGCACAGTTTACTCTTGTGGCGTATTACCTATAAATTTTCTAGTGAAGCCCTGTAAATTTAAAATTCCACGTCTATTTTCGATACCACTAAAAAGTACGTAGCGCACTATGTAATGCTTGTACTATCGACGGTATAGATCATACTATATAGAAATAATTGGAGTTATAAAGAATATATGTTCTATACCATATACGCAGCACCTCTTAAAACCAACCAAAAGAATGACAAAAGAACAATTCGAAAATTGCAAGCAATGTTTAAAGAGAAAAAAAGGAGTCATTGAAATAGCTAGTGTTTGCAATATAAAAGGAAAAAGTATGGTGTTCGAAAATACCTGTAATGACTTTGACATCGATAGCACTGTAGTTGTAGGAGCAAAAAATAAAATAGACGCTATTAGACCCAATGAGCAAAGAGCAAAACTTGCGCAATTATTTATTTGGTTGGTTATGGCTCTTGATATTATAGCTATATTTTCATCGTATATGCAATATAACTTACTGCAGTCCTTACAAAATGACGAATTTGTAACCGACGAAATGTTGAACTCCAATGATACCCGAGAACAAATTATAGGCGTGTTGTATTTAATAGTTTTTATTAGTTCTGCCGTAACTTTTATTCAATGGTTTAGAAGGGCGTATTACAACCTAAATATCAGAACCAATTGTAATCATTCTGAGGGTTGGGCAGCCGGAAGTTGGTTTGTGCCTATACTTTGCTTGTTTCGTCCCTATCAAATAATGAAAGAAATGTGGCAAAAAACTACGCTATTAGTTGCTTCGAAAACTGCTGATGCTACGGCGAATAGTACCCTGATAATTGGCCTGTGGTGGACTTTATGGATTGTATCGAATTATATTGGTAAATATGTTCTAAAAAGTGCGTTTAAAGCCGAAACCATAGAAAACTACATCAACAGTACTATTGGCGATATGACTATATCCATACTTGGAATTCCGTTAGCGATTGCAACAGTTATGATGATTAAAGCGTACGCATTTAAAGAAGAAAAAATTTCTGAATTAGAACAAAAAGAAAATTAGAACGGCTGCTATCTACCTGTAAAAAAAGCAGTTAACGGCAAAAACGAGATACTTTGGTTTCAGGGTAACACCTTCGCAATTGTGCATTTCATCGAAGAAATAGCACATTTTATAGTATTAGTACTAATTACCTACACTTCTTACGGGAAACTGTAAGAAAATTTAAAATATAACGCTTATTTTCGATACATCAACCAAGTACTCCCCCTATTATTTTTTTAGCATTTTTTAATAACGCATTGAGAATAGTAGATTTCACTATTATTAGCGTTATAAAACTTGTGTTATAGTATAGTTAGCAACAATTATGAAGAACCACGAAAATTTAATTTTTTATTCTATTAACTCAAAATTAGCACATCATATTAATACCAACTACTATAGTAATACACATTACGTTTGGGTAGCGCCATATTTTAATTGTGAAAAAACCAATCCGAGCTCATCAAATCCAAAAGACATATACAAAAACTTTAAAAAGGATTTAAAAAAAGGGAAAATAGATTATCACAGTCTGAATATAGCCAATAATAGAGTCGGTATAAAAAAAGGAGCAATCCTAATGTGTGAGTCTAAAAATATTGATGAAAACACCAAATCTTTAATAATTGCGTTATCCCAAAAAGCAGAGGCTGAACACTTTAGGCCAATTATTTACGTTATTCCAGCAGAAAAGGTTCTTAACAAAGTTGAGACACCCGATTTGACAATAAAAGCAAATTCATTATCTTTGGAGTACATTATTCCTTCATTGAAAAGTGAAGAATTCGATATAATTGAATTATAGCGTATGATTTTTGATTTTTTGAATACATTAAATGATAATAAATTCAATGAAGTTATTTTTTTTCTAAAAGACTTTATTTATCACTCTGCGCACGATAATTATTTAACTATTCCTAAATCAGTTTCTGAAGATTTATCACCTGAAAATTTAATTAAAATTGAAATTCTTCTTGCAGCAATTAGAAATGAGGATAGTAAACAATTACTACTTGAAGATATTAATTCTATAATTTATAAAAAAAATGAGCCTTCAAAAAACACAATTAAAAAAGCTTCCGAAATTTTAAAAGAACTATCTAGCTCAGAAATAAAAGAAACTACTGATAAAATAACAGTAGAATGGTCTGATTCAATAAAGGGTGTTACTGAACCTTTGTCATACCTCTCTAATCCCAAATATGGTAGACAGAAAAATATCAATATGAGGAAATTAATAAGAAGAAGAGATCTTTTAAAACTAAAAGGATTTAGACATCCATTTACAGTTAGAGCAAGTCAAGAAAATGATGTGATTTTAAGAGAAATAACATTAAATAATGGTGTAACAGTTAAAATTGTTGTTGATGAAAAGAATTTTGATAAATTTAATTATCAACAACCTATAGTAACAAATTCCATTTTAGACCTTCTTATTAAAGAGACTAGCGGATTGTAAGTATTGCTAACAATAGCTAGGAATAATTGCTTTTTCTCTCCTAATTCTGCATATTTCACTGGAATTTTAAGCTTAGTGTGTACGTGCAAAGTTAAGTGCTAACCCGCACAACTACTCATACGAGCTGAACCATCCGCTCCAATTACAAAAAATCAAAAAAAATAATCATGACGACAACCCTACCCTATGTTAGTATTGCTGTATTGGTTATTTTTGGTATTAACGCTTAAGGTAAACGATTATTGAAAAGATTATTTTGCAATTACGGTAAATTAAAACAAGAAATTATCATTTACCTCGTTTATGTTGGGCTAGCGGTCACCGCTATAAAACCACAAAAAGTAAAGAAAAACACAAATCATGAATTTGTTATCGGTAGTTTAGATGCTACTGCCCTGCAACACATAAATCCGATAGACAGCGGCTTTGCTGGTAACTGGGCTATTGAAGCTAAAGACAAGGGGGAATTCGTTAAAAAAATAGCCAAAGGCAACCAAAACCAAATGACTTTATGAGAACAAAAATTAAATGTAAGATCATTAAGAAGTATATGTATTTGCAATGAAATTAAATGTAATCGAAATTTTAGTTTTTGTTAGTTTGATTCAAGGATTCCTTTTTTCAATAGTCATCCTAACTCAAAATACGTTTAAAGTTAAAGCCAACAAATATTTAGCATATAGTACTTTTTTGTTGTCATATATTGGCGTAGTTGAACTTTTGGTAGCCAAAAACTTGGATAAAACATTTTACTTCATAGATTATTTTGGAGACGATATTCCTTGGTTATTACTATTTTATATTCCTATGCTTATTTATTTTTTAAAGTCAACAAAAAATAGATATGGTAACAGTAAAAAGTTACTCTTGCTTACTATCCCATTCTTTATCTTTTGGATTTTGTATTCTATTATAGATTTACAATTCGATTTTGAAATGATGAATTGGGAAATTGTCAAGAAATATTACAGACTTGTATATGAAATAGAATTCTATTTTTCTATAGCATTTAATGTATCATTAGCTGCACTTTCTTATTTCGTTATCAAGCGTAGTACCATAAGTTTTGATGAAAAAAAATGGTTAAAAAATATATGGCTTTTCAATGCCTTACTACTTTTTATTTGGGTAATTAACACTTTTATTCCAGATGAAATTTATCCTTTTGAGCATAAAGATATTACCTATCCAGTTTGGTTGGGGGTTTCTATTTATGTGTATTGGCTTATTTTTAGGGGCCTCATCCAATTAAAACTCTCTCAAGACAAATCAGAAATTCATAATTTATTAGCGATATCTAAAGATAAAAAAGTTCATTTAGAGGATCGTAAGACTTCCGAAAAAAACACAAAAACTGATGTTATTATTCAGACACCTACCAATAAAAACACCGATTTAGAAGTTCCTAAAACTTCTAACAAGAATTCCGAAACAAAGAATCAACACTTTCAAAACTTTTTACAATTATTGGATGAGGAAAAATTATATCGTAATCCAGAATTGAGTAGAGATATTGTTGCATATAAATTAAACATGAGTGCAGGTTATCTTTCTCAATTAATTAGTGCTTCGGTTAATTCAAATTTCACCTCATTAATTAATGATTATCGAATTAAAGATATTGAACAAATGTTATTAAATCCTGATTTTAACAAGTATAGTATTGTTGCTATTGGTTTAGAGGCTGGATTCCAATCAAAATCTACATTTTATAGCGAGTTTAAAAAGAAAACGGGCTACTCACCAAATCAGTTTAAGTTGATGCAAAATAAGTCCTGATTAGTCCACTTCTAACTTTTCAGGACTCGTGTTTTTTTAGTTGATGCTATTATTGCTGTATCAATTAAAATCTAAATGTCTAATGAAAGTATCGGTTTCAACAATCATTTTAATCTTCTGCATAAGAATTAGCGTATTTGCACAACAAAAAGCATCATTACCAATACATTATTTAGGAATTGGAGTTGGATATAGTTTTGATACTGTTAAAGACACAAATTTTTCACCACTCAATCAAAAAGGAAATTCATTATTTTATTCTATTTTCTATGAGCGACATGCAAAAAACATTATAAAATTAAATATTAAATACAACGGCGGAAATTTAAAATCTGGACGTTCAAATAGACTTGAAACGTCTTACTATAATGCAAATATTGGCATTAGCTATTTAAAGAATTTATCAGCAAATCAACAAGCGACAAACTTTTATATTGGTGGTACCTACACATTAGACGTTTTATATATGGATTGGTATAATCAAGATGCGTTTAGTTATATCGCTACCAACGGCTTGTCTATAAATGCAGCAATTTCAAAGCAATTATCCCCTAAGAATTATATCGAGAGTACTGTCTCTATTCCTGTAGTTCAATTTTTAAGCAGACCTCCATATAATAGTTTAGATGAGGATATTATTGAAAATCAGGATGAACCACTAAAAATTATTTTTGATGGTAAGTTAGGTTCATTTAAAGCATATAAAGCGATCAACTGGAATGTTAATTATAAACATGAAATTTCCAATCATTTTAATTGGAGAGTTGATTACGAAATCAATGCAAAAAAAGCAGAAAGAACCCATACGTTTACAAGTTTATCAAATAAAGTTTCAACAAGTATTTTATATAAATTTTAATATGAAAAAACTAATATTTTTATTCGCCCTAATATCATTTTCCTCTTGTGCTAACTTGATTATGGATAAAGAGGAACCATTGACTCAAAGAAATAATTTTGAAATATTTTGGAATGATTTTGACCAACATTATAGTTTGTTTACCATCAGAGATATTGATTGGAATAAATTATACGAAACTTATAGGTCTCAAGTAAATGATAATATCTCAGATGAGGAACTTTGGAATATATTGTCCAATTTAATAGCACATTTAGATGATAGTCATACCGTTTTATACGACGGAAACGGAAACAGTTATCGTTCAGGTTATGCATTAAATGAGCAATCTACAACTGAAATAAGTGAAGATCTTATAATTAAAAAATATTTAGATTTCATAACAAGAATTCCGTCTGAAGACAATCTTTCTTATGGAAAAATTAAAGGTAAAAATATCGGATATATTTATTTAGGAACTATGGATGGACAAAATCCTTCTATAATAAATGAGGTAATAAATGAATTGAATGACTATAGTGCTATAATTTTAGATGTGAGGCAAAACACAGGAGGTGATGATCGCTATTCAGCAAGAATAGCTCAAGTTTTTTCAGATGGAGCACATTTTATATATACCGTTCAAACACGAAATGGGATAGATCATGATGATTTTGATAAAAAAAAAGAATATCATACGTATTCAAATAAAGAAAGTTCATTTTTGAAACCAGTTATTGTTTTAACAGATAGAAAAACAATTAGTGCAGGAGAAATATTCTTATTACATATGAAATCATTCGAACATGTTGTTCAAATAGGAGATACAACAGCTGGAGATTTTTCAACAACAAGTAATATGCGATTTTTACCAAATGCTTGGCATTATAAATATTCTATTCAAAAAATTTTATTGCCAAATGGAGAAAGTTTAGATGGCATTGGTCATATCCCCGATGTATATATAAAAAATACGGAATCGGATATTCGCTCTTCAAATGATAAAGTTCTTGAAAAAGCAATTCAATATCTTTTTGATGAATCTCTAATTGATTAAAAAATAGAGCATAAAATTTATAAAGAACTGAACTCCGGATAGTTCTGTATTTTCAATAACTAAAAATACACTATACTAGAGATGTCATGCAGAACAACAATATTAAATTGAGAATAAGAAAAATGGAAAAGTCGAAAACCAAGTTGAGAGAGCACATACTTATGAAGTCATTCAAAAACACATCAATACTGATTTTTTTTAGCGCCCATCGGAAGAGCGTATTACAACCTAAATATCAAAACCAATTGTACGCATTCTGAGGGTTGGGCAGCAGGATGTTGGTTTGTACCCATCCTCTCTTGGTTTCATCCCTATCAAATAATAAAAGAAATGTGGCATAAAACTACCCTATTAATTTCTTCAAAAATTTCTGATTCCACCGACAATAGCAGCATGATGATTAAAGCGTACGCATTGAAAGAAGAAAAAATTTCTGAATTAGAACAAAAGGAAATCTAAAAACGGGTGCTATCCACCTGTATAAAAATAAGTTAGCGGCAACTACGAACAAATTGGCTTTATGGCAACATCGCCGTAATTGCGCATTTCATCGAAGAAATAGAACACTTTATAGTATTAGTAATGATTACCTACAATTCTTACATCAAATCGTAAGAAAAATCAAAATATTACGCTTATTTTCGATACTGCAATTGAGTACTCCCCCCACAAATTATTTATCCTTTACTAAGATATCTAGAACTTTTGTTCTTTATGCTATTGTTGTCACGTATTAAAAAACCTATAAAACGATGAGCTCTAAACTTAGTATTTTGGCCCTGTCTGTTGCAATGAGCTCAAGCTATACTGACCCTTGTGCTAAAGGGTATACGCAACAAACAGCCGCTGATGGCGCTACCTATTGCTTGCTTGATGATGATGATGGTATTATTTATAATTTTGAGCTTGGCGACACTTATCAGTATAAGGCGCATGGCATAATTACCAATAAAAAGGGGTTTGGAGGAATAACGATAATAAAACTATAGTCTTAGCATAACATTTAACTATTAGCATACGGACTACTCCTATTAAAAATGAAATTGTATGAGCATCATACGCATAGCAAAAAAACGTAACCAATGAAAATAGAACACCTTGCTATTTGGACACAAGATCTAGAAAAAATGAAGGCTTTTTATCTTCAGTTTTTTGCGGTTACGAGCAACGAGAAATACCACAATCCTACCAAACAATTTAGTTCTTACTTTTTAACCTTTGAATCTGGCGCTCGTATAGAATTAATGCACAAACCTGATATTGCCGAGCTATTACAGCGACAAGGAGAACACTTAGGGCTAGCCCATTTTGCGATTTCGCTCGGTGCGAAACAAAAGGTAGATGCACTAACCGCAGTACTACGTAAAAACGGCCATACGATCGTAGGAGCACCTAGAACTACGGGAGATGGGTATTATGAGAGTGTCATCGCTGACCCAGAAGGTAATTTAATAGAATTAACCATATAATTAATTTTTAATAATACCGTTTAAACATACTAGCTCAACAACCATGACCATTTATAAAAGAATCGATAAAATACTAGCTGCTTTTGGGAATATAAAAGCCCTGGAACGTACACATATAGACACCCATACCGAGGCGTTAATACAAAACATTCCAGGAGATAAAATTGCAGAATCTAAAGACGGACAGTTTTGGGGTAAGGTTCAAAATTTAGCGGGTTTCTATTTTTTAGAGACTATTATTTTAAGTCGTACGAATATCAAAACCGTTAAAGGCGGTAAGTTATACTTAAAAGGAAAAGATAATAGTTTGACGATAGACTCGGATACGAAAGAAATAGCATCGGATTATTCGAATATCTCTAAACGTTGGATGACCAGAGTAAGTTATATTGTTTCTAAAGAGGAGATAAAATACCTGAATGAGCATATTGCAGATGAAATAACATTTCAGTACAAACGAAAATCTATTTTATTTAAAGTCATCAAATAAAAATTCAACCAACCACATAACAAGTGAAACACCGAAATACTTTCAAAGGGTATAAATATGCCTTTAGAAAAATTACCAAAAAAGAGGTTTCGAAATTGAACAATTAGAAAATAGCTATATTTAAAGTTCACAACAACGATTAGAAGTCATTATGGCGAAACCTACCTATATCATTATATTTTATTTTTTAGCGCAACTAAGCTTTTCACAAGCAGATAAATGCACCCCTATTTTACAGAAAGATTTTGTAGCTAAAATACAAGGGTATAACCCAATGGATTTAGTGCCTTACAATGTGGTTAACGACGGTTGGGAAGAAAAATGGGGTTTAATGGATAAGAAAAGTAAAAAGAAACTCACCGCACCATTAATGAATTACGCCGCAACTTTTAACCCAGATGTTACTTTTTTTTATGAGGAGTGTGATGTAAGAATTTCGAATTCGTACCAATTGTATGTCAAAGATTTGATGATCTATTCTGAAGATTATGATGACTCCGCCGACCCAAAGATTCAACTCTTAGATTCTACAAACAACTTTAGAGGTTTTGAAGTAGATAGTATCGGTAATATAACAGGATACTCTAAAGTATATTTTAAAAGCCGTAATCATTATTGGAACATTTCTAAACCCTTTATACATCAAAATAACTATTACGCCGTAGTAAAAAACCCAAACGGACTACCAATAGTCATTAATACCAAAGGGGAATCTCAGCTAGAGCCAAAATACAAACAACTTCGGCACACTTCCTATCAAAAAAATAAGGAAGACCTACTCTATGTTGAAGATGTAACGGGTAATAAGGGATTTATAACCATGTCGGGCACAAAGGTCTTGTATGGTGAACTGTTGAAATATCCGTTTTATAGCAATGACATTTTTGGTTACAGTATTCAACATGATGGGATTAGAGGTTCAGGCGTTTATCGTGATTCCATTACAAAATCGGGCGTTTTAGACTTGACGAAAATGGAATGGCATATTAAACCTGTACAGCATCTGAAAATTGTAGATATGGTGTATACGTCTAATAAAAGCATTACAAGCGCTCCAGAAAATCGCCACTTGGCAAACATTTATTTTGTTATTTTGAACCGTAAATTTCAGTACCTAGTAGATGAAAAAAACATTAGATTTATTGCGGAATAAATCCGATATTAAAAAGGCGATCTTTTTAAGTTAAAAGGATGTAAACCATTCTAACTCTAATAGGTACTAACACTATGAAAACACTATTTAAATGTGTATTGCTAGCGGTTTGTCTAGCACCATTTTACAACTGCGCTTCTGATTCTGATACTGATGATTGCACAAAATTGACCTTGATTCCGCAAATTTATATGGTGAACAACCAAACCTATAGTTATGATGTTGAACAAGAAGTGCCTTGTGACTTTCCGGATCCCAAAGAAATTAGCCAAATTCAACCTCCGGTATTAGAAAATTTCACCTATGAAGTGATCAGTTTTAATTTTACCCCTGATACTGGAAATAATACCAATAGATGGCAATTTGAAATTAAACTTAACAATCCAAATAATTATGCTGTTGTAGGATTTCCACTGGTCTCCATAGAAGTAGACGGTACCGCATATGCTGGAAGCTATACTGCCAATTGCAAGTCAATTGCTGCAAATTCTAGTTGTATCCTATCGTATGACGAAGAATCTTCATTAGATCTAGGGATTATAAATACGATTGAATTGGTTAACGTTGCCTATTATCTTACGAATTAGTAGACGATTAGTTTGCCATAGTTTCAATAGTATTTGAGATTACGCTCTTACGTGCTCAATACTGCTCTACTTAGCCTGCATCCTACCACAAAAATAGTACTGAAGTGATTTCTATTTTAGGTAGCTTGATGTGTTGCTTTCTGTGCTAATCACATATTATTGTGGAGATTGTAGCCCATTTTGATAATTAATTTATAAATTGATTTATCAGTTTGGATTACCAATGATTAGTCTATTATCTAACATGCTAGTTTTAGGTTCATCATTACAATTTCTACGTATGAAAAAAAGAGATAAAAACGGAATTCAGCCTTCAAATACCTATTCAAGATCAGCTTTTGTTCGCTTAACTGCTTTAGGGGTAGCAGCTTTACCCCTACTTAGTTTTGATTCTATTACACAACGAACAAACACAACAGTCACGCAGCCCTTAAATGTTCATCTTTTTTCAAAACACCTACAGTTTTTGAACTATAAAGATATGGCGGAAGCAGCCGCTGAAATGGGTTTTAACGGGTTGGACATAACCGTTAGAGAAAAAGGTCATGTGCTTCCAAAAAACGTGAAGCAACACTTACCCGAAGTGGCCGCTGCGCTAGCATCTTTCGGACTTTCCACAGAGATGATTACCACCAATATACTAGATCCAGAAGACCCAAACAGTAGCGCTATTTTAAATACGGCAAGCAAATTGGGGTTCAAAAATTACCGAATGGGATGGCTTACATATCCTGAAAATAGTACCATCCTCGAAAGTATAGACAAGTACAAATTGCTTTTTAGGAGCTTAGAAGCCATAAATAAAAAAGTAGGAATCACTGGAGTTTATCAAAACCATGCAGGACTTCATGTAGGTGCTCCCATTTGGGATTTACAACTCTTACTTGCAGCTGCTGACCCCAATTATTTAGGCTGCCAATATGATATACGCCATGCGGTAGTAGAAGGTGGTACATGCTGGGAGTTAGGATTAAATCTTATTCAGTCACATATAAAAACCATTGTTATTAAAGATTTTAAATGGGGACAAGAAAATGGGCAATGGAAACCGATCAACGTACCTCTAGGAGAAGGAATGGTCGATTTTAAAAAGTACTTTACCCTTCTTAAAAAAATGGGGATTCACCATCCGCCAATATCGTTACATTGCGAACATGACTTGGGTGGTGCCGAACTTGGAAATACGACCATAAGTATCTCTCAAAAAGAAGTATTACAACGTATTAAAAAAGATCTTGACTTTCTCCAAACCGCTTGGCTACAAGCAGAACAACCTTAAAAAACGTAGTAATGACCAAATTATCAGAAGCAACTAGAGCAAAATTAAAAGCCGTGAGTACGGCAACCGTTGCCACCATATTATTCAAACGAGGGTTGAAAAATCAGTTTATACAAGGCGTAAAACCTTTGGAAAAAGGCAAACCAACTATGGTAGGCGAAGCATATACCTTACGTTATATCCCGGCACGGGAAGATTTAAACCCGATTACCGTTTTCCAAAACCCAAAACACCTACAACGTGTAGCAGTGGAAGAATGTCCAAAAGGGAGTGTCTTAGTTATTGATAGTCGCAAAGATGCGCGTGCCGCCTCTGCAGGTTCTATTCTGGCCACGCGATTAATGATTCGAGGTGCTGCAGGCTTAGTTACCGATGGTGGCTTTCGTGATGCTGCCGAAATAGCGGAATTAACAATGCCATCATATCATCAAACTCCGTCTGCACCCACCAATTTAACCCTTCATCAAGCCATAGCTATAAATGATCCCATTGGCTGTGGTGATGTTGCTGTTTTTCCCGGTGATGTTTTATTAGGCGATGATGATGGTGTAATGGTTATTCCAGCAGCAATAGCCGAGTCGGTGGCCGAAGAAGCTACCCAAATGACCTTATTTGAAAATTTTGTTTTAGAAAAAGTAACTGCTGGGCACACTATAATTGGTTTGTATCCCCTTACTAATGATACCTTGCGCGCAGAATTTGAAGCCTGGAAAAAGGCCTAAAGTTTTTCACCATAAGATAAATCGCCAGCATCCCCTAAGCCTGGAACGATATACCCTTTTGCATTTAGCTCATCATCAATAGCGGCAATCCATAAATGGGTATTTTCAGGAAATACATTTTTCACATAGTCCACACCTTGCTGTGAGCCGATAACCGAAACAATATGAATTTGTTTTGGTGTACCGTGATCTTTGAGTCCCTTTAAAACATTTTCTAGTGTTCTACCCGTTGCTAACATTGGATCTACGAGCACTAAAATTTTACTGTCCAAGTTAGGTGCTGCAAAATATTTTACGATGATTTCAAAATCATCTTCATCGCCTTCATGATGGCGATAGGCAGAGATGAATCCGTTTTCTGCGGTATCAAAATAATTTAGCAGCCCTTGATGAAAAGGGAGTCCAGCACGTAATATAGAACAGAGTACTAGCGCATCAGAAGCTAAGGGAATTTCTTTAGTACCTAATGGCGTTTGTACGGTTTGCGATTGGTAGTTTAATGTTTTACTTAATTCATACCCTAAAACCTCACCGATACGTTCTATGTTTTTGCGAAAACGCATACTATCTTTTTGAATAGCTACATTTCTAAGCTCTGCAATAAATTGATTTAAGATTGAATTTTCCTTCTCAAAATTATGAACCGTCATAAAAGTAAATTTGTTTAAAAGTACATTTTTTATAACGAGTTACATATACCCCATCAAACACATTAATGCCTTCCTTTTTTTATTTTGCATTTTAAAAGGATCTATTTATTAACTTAAAGAGAATTTTAAGTTAATCTGTCGCTATAACTTAACTCCTATTTTTACGTAAATTTTTGATATGAAAAATATAGTTGCCTTCTCCTGTACCTTATTGCTAGCTTTTTGCTTAAACGCACAATCGCACACCCATACAGCAAAAAAACTTTCTTATCCTGATATTACAGGATTTGTAACGCTAAAAACAGATCTTCATCAACATACCGTTTTTTCTGATGGAAATGTATGGCCTACCATTCGGGTAATGGAAGCCCTTAGAGATAATTTAGATGTCATATCATTAACAGAGCATTTAGAATACCAGCCCCATAAAGCTGATATTCCGCATCCCGATCGCAACCGCTCTTTTGAATTAGCCTTGAACGAAGCTAAAGATCATGATCTAATCATTATCAATGGTTCAGAGATTACAAGAAGTGCACCTATTGGACATAACAATGCCATTTTTATTACTGATGCTAATAAAATTCTGGCTAAAGACGCAACAGACGCTTTTAAAGAAGCAAAAAAACAAGAAGCCTTTGTTTTTTGGAACCACCCAGCTTGGTATGCACAATCACCAAAAGGGACTCCTATTTTAAGTGATTTTCAAAAAGAAAGGATTCAAAAAGGCGAACTGCAAGGTATTGAGGTTATCAATTCTATTGATTATTCGGAAGAAGCCTTAGCCTTAGCTTTAGCGCATAATTTAACCATTATGGGTACAAGTGATATTCATGGTCTTATTGACTGGGATTATACCGAAAAAGGAAATAGCAGGCCTATTACTTTAGTTTTTGCAGAAACAAGAGATGCTAAAAGCATAAAGGCTGCCCTTTTTGCTGGTAGAACAGTTGCGGTATATAACGCATTACTTGTAGGGAAACCCGAATATGTAGTACCCCTGATCCATGAAAGTATTGTTATCAATACTGCTTCTTACCTAGATAATACAGCTGTATTAGAAGTTGAATTGGAGAATATTTCTAGTAGCGATTTACTATTTGAAAATGAGATGCCATATACGTTTTACAATAGCGCTCCCGTATTCACTGTCCCAGCCGGTGGAAAATACGTACTGCAAATAAAAACTTTAGAAAAATTAAGCAATGTAAATTTAAAACTAAAGGCTTTAGGCGCTTATGTTGCTCCTAAACAGCATCCTATTATTGATTGGAAAATAATGGCGGAGTAATCTACCATTGAATATATATAACTAAAGCATTAAATGACTTACCCGTTATTTAATGCTTTTTTTATTCAATTTAAAAACTACCAAAAACCCTAAAACACCAATCAGTAGCCACAGGAAATCAACAAAAAATAGTTGCGTATGGCCTGCTAAGTAACTTTTCCAAATCCAATTACCGGTTACAATACCATTGCTAATCGGTACTAGTAATCCAAATAAACTCCCTAATAGCAAGCACCATTTATTGGTAAATGCATTGTCTTTTTTAAGAATAAAGATAAGAGTCAAGAGTAACCAACCAATAAAGTAAAAGCTATAGATAAAAGATTGGTCTACAGCACCGAATATTTTTACTGCGACAAACGACAGTGCCGTAATTGGAAACATACTTAGGCAAATGGCTAAATACATACGCACTACCCTTTCATTAAAACGGCGTTTTTTTTCTGGTACATTCTTTTTGTCACGTGCTACCAACCAAATCATCACTCCCGATATAATTACAAAACAAGTAATTAAACCCAATAAAAAACTGAGCATTTTTAAGGCGTAGCCTCCATAATCACCATAGTGAATTCTATATAAAACATTTTTAACGGTATCTAAATACGTGTTATTGATAATAGGACTCTTCTGTGAGACTATTTCTCCTGTCTTTGCTTTATAAATAACTTCACCACCGCCATTAAAACTTTCGGTATATGATAAGTGTCCGCCTACTAAAACATGCATATTTTCATCACCATAATTAAAAACATGTGTCTCAGTTACTTTAAAATCGCTCCATATCCTTTGGGTATCATCAACAAATTTATTCACACTAACTGGTGTTGAATTCTCTTTATGTTGAAATTCATAGGTAGGGTGACTATAGCCCAATTCTTCATACAATTTTGCCTGATCACCTTCATATATTACCATCACATTAGGTGCAACCAATAGTAACTTAATCATAAAAAATGCTCCTGTAACAGCATAGACAAATTGGAAAGGCAAGCCCAACATTCCAAGGGTTGTATGGGCATCAGTCCACATGGTTTTTAGTTTTCCTAAAGGCCTGAATAAATAAAAATTGGTAACTATTTTTTTCCAATGTACCAGCACGCCTGTTACAATTGCAAACAAGAAAAATAAAGCCACAAACCCCGATAAATAATAACCTATAGGATAGGGCACTTGGGCCAAAAAGTGTAATCGATATAAAAATTCTCCTAAAGTATAGGAGTTGATATAGCTATGTTCAGAATAGTCTTTGGTATCTAGATAAAAAAATTGTGCTGTCTTTGCGTCTTCGGGAGCCAATGAATCTTTTGAAGCAGAAATAGAGACTCCTACCCGCTGTTCAATAAAGTATTTTTTAAGCTCAATATCTCTCCCATACAAGCTATAGTTATGACTGAGGGAATCCAAAACCTTATCTAAATTTATTTGAATATCATCGGTAACCTCAACAGTTTGGTTGCGTTCCCAATTCACAATTTCATCTCTAAAAAAAGAAAAAGAACCTGCGAAGAAAATCA
>TARA_R110002049_G_scaffold26207_3_pt1 | contig 18417 bp, 15 predicted proteins | sample TARA_R110002049 | Tara Oceans TARA_R110002049 (sample SAMEA4396941) | marine metagenome | biome: Polar Biome; feature: [SRF] surface water layer (ENVO:00010504); material: water (ENVO:00002006), including particulate matter (ENVO:01000060) such as... | depth 5 m | reverse complement strand
TGTGGTAAACGATTTGTAATACGCATTATAGTCATTGGCTTTGCAACGTTCTTCAAATTCGTTTCTTAAATCTAATTGATGGTCTTCTGGGAACATATTAAACGAAATCTCTTTAGCTAAAACATCTAATCCTTTTGTTTTTAAAAATGCTGTTCTGTTATTTAAAAGGTCTTCGCCAATTTTACCCATATTATTAAAATCAGGACCAGAATTTACAATCACTAAATTTTCTAAGTATTCAGAATGTTGAGCTGCCGTTTCAAAGGCTACTGCGCCACCCATTGAAAACCCAACAATCGTAGCTTTTTTAATGTTTAGTTGATCCAGAAGTTGTTTTACATCTTCGGTCATTAGTTCTACACCATATGCATCTTGTGGTTTTGTAGATGCGCCATGTCCACGCAAATCAACAGCAATAACACGATGTGTTTTAGAAAAGAAAGGGACTTGTGCGTCCCAATCTTTTTTAGTGGATCCTAAGCCATGAAGTAGCATAAGGACTTTGCCTTTACCATGATCTTCATAATCTAGCTCTATGTCGTTAACTTTTATTTTCACAATGAATGAGATTAGTTAACGGTTGCTGTTTTTTGCTTTAAGCTAAATTTGTATTTAAGCTCTAATGAAACTAAAGTTTCTATAGCTGGTGAAGCCACAAACTCTCTAATTTCAGCATTCAATAGGTTAGTAATACTTAAACCCATTGATAATTGATCAGAGACGTTATAACCTGCATTGGCATCAATTGTAAATCCGCCTAATTGTCCGTAATTCCAAGTTCTTCCTACTTGTGCATTTTCTACAATTTCATTAATGCCATCACCATCTTGATCTTGTGTTTTTGCAGCGACGTTAATACCAGAAAAGAAATCATATTTTTCTACATATCTACCGAAAACAGCACCATAGAATTTTCCTTTGTTGTAATGCATTCCAACACTAAACTTATGGTTTGGTGTGTTAATAGGTAATTCGTTTTCTAAAACTTGTCCGTCTAAATTACCATCATTAGCAAGGTCATTTGTATCTAAATCACGATCAAAATAAGAGTAGTTAAAAGAGGCTCTAAAATTGTCAGTAAAGTAATAGTTTAATCCAATATCTGCGCCATAGGTATCTACATGTCCAAAGTTAGAGTACGTTAAAATAAAAGCACCAGTATTACCTTCGCTAACTTCTCCAATAGGCTTGTCACCAACATGTGTTACAAAATTACCGTTTGCAGCATCTGCAATATTACGTAATGGACTAATAAAGTTGTCAGACTGGTTGTAGTATGCGTTAACATCAATAAATAATTTTTCTGATAATTGACCTTTATAACCTATCTCGTAAGAATTGATGGTTTCTACATCTAATTTATCAATTTTAGTACCATCAGTTAATGTAAACCCTTCACCATTTCCTAATACTAAACCTCCAAATAAGTTTCCTTTAAGGTTTAAAATAGAAGGTACAGCGATTCCTTTTCCGTAAGTAACTCTAAATGTTCCGTTGTTTAATTTTTTGGTCACTGCTAATTTCGGAATAAAGTTAGAACCGTATAACTCGTGGTTATCAATTCGTCCTCCAAACAAAAATCCCCAACCTGAATCTGCTAATTTGTATTCTAACTGTGTATAAATTCCGGTTTGATCTAAATCAATTCCACCTTCATCTAAAAGGTAAGTGCCTTTAGAGTCTGCCATGTCTAATTGGTATTGAGCACCTAAAGTAACATGAAGATCGTTCCAGCTATTGTTGTATTGCGCTTCTGCATTAAAACGTTCAGAGGCATCTTTAAAAAGTGCACCACGTTGAAGCGGAACACCAACACCTGGTCCTAATGGAAACCATTGTTCTGTGAACGAACGTTCGCGAGCTTCAGCTTCAGAAAAACCATTTTCTATAAACGACACATAGTTTTGTGTTCTTTGGTTCATAGCATAGGTTTTATCTGTTTTACTCCACGTATAATAGGTGTTTGCAAAAAAGTGTTTAGACACAAACTTTAATTGAGCAACATCAATGGTCCAGTCTTTAATTTGGTTACGACCAGCGCTTGTAATACCAATATTACTGTTATTACTGTGTCCGTAATATCCGATTACTTCAGAGCCTTTAGTTGGCTTGTAGTATAGTGAAGCACCATATTTTTTAGAATCGAATTTGCGATCTAAATCTAGTTCTTGGTAAGCTTTTGTGCCAACATAGACACTATCTGCATAGTTGAATTCTTTACCTTGAGATCTTTCAAAATGAAATTTATAAGCAAATTTTTCATTAATCGCTTCTGCATGTCTCAATCGCGTTGTTAAAACACTTTGGTTACCAAAACCTAAAGCAACTATTGTGCCTTCAGATTTTCTAGGGTCTTTAGTAATTGTACTTACTAAACCATTGTGTGCATTTGGTCCATAAAGAGTTCCGTTAGGTCCTAATAAAATTTCAACTCTAGAAATATCATCTTTTGTTACGGTAGAAAATGAACCCATTGGTAAGCCTGTAGCAATTAAAGTCGATAATCTATCATCTGTTACTTGTAAGTTTTTAGAGTTAAAGGCTGAGTTAAATCCTCTAATATTAATACCTGTTCCTAAAACACCACTTCTTACAAAGTCAACACCTTTTTGTCTTGCTGCTAATTCACCAATATTAAAACTTGGGAATTCTTCAATGTCTTTAGATGTAATAACGTTAACCGTTGCTGGTACATCTGTGATTTTTTGTGGTTGCTTATTTGCTGTAATTACAACTTCATTTAAAATACTGTCAGATTCTTTTAGAGACGTAGTGAATTTTGTTGCTTTGCCTGCAGTAACCGAAACGCTTTGCGTCGTCGTTGCAAAACCAACATAAGAAACAGAAACTTCATAAGTGCCATCTGCTAAATTATCTAAAATAAATTTTCCGTCGTAATCTGTTACTGTGCCTTTGTCTATAGACTTAATATGTACAGTTGCTCCAGATAGAGGAGTGCCACTTGCTTCTGTAATAATTCCCTCTATACTACCATTATTTTGAGCAGCCATAGTAAAAGTACTAATGAGGGTTAGTAATAAAAGTAGTTTTTTCATAATATAGAGAATTGTTTAGAATTAGTTTATAGGGCAATCTATTATGAAATTGAAAATAAACACCTTCAAAAGATTAAGAATTTATGTGTGACTTTTTATAAAGAAACAGAAATAATTACTTATTAACCTCTTGTAAGTGTTGTTTTTTATGTGAATTTTTAGATGTGAGACTTTAGTTGAGAAAAAGCATCTGGTAAGTTGTTTGAAAGCGTATCTATCACTTTAATCATCAATTGTTTTTGATTTTTTGTAGGTTGAATTGCTTTGAGAGGTGCTTTTATTTCGGCTAACAAACGATTAGAATTTATACGACCTTCCATGTACCTCGATAATGAAATACTCCACGAAATATTTGGCACATAATTACTCTGTTTTTGGCGTTCAGTCTCTTTTTCAATAAGGTTGAATTTTGAAGCTAACTTTAAAACATCATCATATTTTTCTAGAATAATTAATACATTAATATACGATGTAAAAAAGTGATGCCAACGATGGTTTAAGACTTCATTTTTATATTGTCTCAAAAAAGTTTTGGCTGTAGCTTCTGCCACTTTATTCTTATTAAGCTCAGATAACACTCTAATTTGGTAAGAGCAATAGCCAATCTTTTGATGGTAATTATGGGTTTCCTTATATAAATCCTGATGCAGTTCTAAAAGTGAAAAAGCATCTTTAGGTTTATGGTTTCTTAGTAAAATAGCAACTAAATTATTAAGATACATTAAAGCATCATTATTGTTTTGTCTAATGGATAAATAGCCGTAAAATTCGGCTTTTTCAAATTCATCTTGTTTAGAATGTAGTAGAACTCTACTCGCATAATAATTAGAAAGAATCCGTCTAGAGTACATATCACCTTGATTAAAATAGTAATCAATCTGGTCAAAGACCATTTTTAATTTACCATTTTCGTTGTAGTTTATGTACATAAAAGCAAGTAGAACAAAAGCCTGATATCTGTTTTTGCCATCTATGTTTTTGTCATTAAAAACAGCCAATAACCAATTTTCTAGATGTTTAGTGTCGTTATTGTTTAGCGTGTATTGGTTGGTGATTTCTGTAGTTGCTTCGTACAGATTGTCTTTAATATTTATGGCTTCGTCATAATGCGTTTTATAAGATTCTATAAAATCGGCTACGGTTTTATTGTCCTTGTAACGCATTCTTACTAAGAGGTACGATTTGTACTCTTTGGCAAGCTCATATAAATTTTGGAAATTGTATTCAATAGCCTTGTAAGCCGAAATGTAATGTAGAAATTCTTTTTCTTCGTTTGAAGTTATAGCGTCAGTTAAGATTTTTTTATTCAAAGACATTATCCATGCAATAGTCATGTCTACATCTATATTGGCTAATTTTTTTTCTACCCAAACTTTTATGTAAGAATATTTTCGCTTGTCAATGGTAGCATCAAAATCTACTCGGTTATTTTGAGACAAGGCATTTGTGATAACGAGCGAAATAATATTGCGCTTTTCAATATCTGTAAACTGAAATCGCTCCTCGAGATATTTAGCTTCATTAGGTAAAATGGTTTTACTAAACGCTGTGAATTTTTTAAGCTTTGTTTTCATTCTTCATTTACAAATTTCTCAATAAGTGTATTAATTTCTGCAGGCTTTTCATATTGAACAAAATGACCAGCGTCTTTAATATAGTTTACTTTTACAGTTTTTATGTGTTCTGAAGCAATGTTACCAACATCCTCTACGGTTAATTTTGGATTAAAATAACGATTAGGAATCAGTGCATCCTTATCTCCAAAAATCACTAAAGTTGAACTTTTTATGGATTCTAAATCTTTAAAAACAGGTTCGTCTAACATGCCATAAATACTATTAACAATGGCTTGGCAATGTGCTTCAAAATCAGATGCGTCTTTAATCATCTTTCGGTCTTTAACCATTTTAGAAACATCTTCTGGTTGCTTGTAAAAATTAAGTGCGTAATTCTTTTCTATTTGCGTATCTAGCGTATTTGCTACTGATTCTGGTGTGAAATACGATTTCATGAAAGTCGCATTAACTTCAGAAAATTGTTCTAAACCAGCAGGTGCGACTAATATTAGTTTTTCAATAACATCAGGATATTTTGAAGCAAATTTAATGCTTGCTTGTCCACCCATTGAGTGGCCAATAAGTGTAATGTTCTTTAATTCTAATTTTTCAATAAATTGATGTATCGCTTCAGTAAAAAAACTAGGTGTGTAATCGGCTTCTGGCTTAGATGATTTTCCGTAACCAGGTAAGTCTAAAGCAATACAGGTATAAGTTTTACTTAGTGTTTCTATGTTTTTAGACCAAGCATCAGAGTTACTGCTTAAGCCATGTATAAACAATAGTGTTTTTTCGCCATTTCCTTCTTTTACATAACTAATTTCTAAACTATCTAAGCTTATTGTGTGCGTTTTAAAATTATATGCTGAAAGTATATCTTTCATTGGTTTTTTAGTGTTTTGCGAAAATAAAGTCGTGTTAAAAAGGATAATTGTTAATACTATTCCGAGTCTTTTCATTCTTGGGATTTTATAACGTTAAAATATTTATTTAATTTTTTTCTTGATACTTTCCCTAAGCTAGTAAGCGGAATTTCATCTAAAATAAAAATGTACTTAGGATATTTAAAAGCGACCAAATTTGTTTTTAATTCTTCGCGGATTTCCGTAGCAGAAAGGTCTTTGTTTGTTGAGGTTACAAAGGCTATGCCACATTCGCCCCATTTCTCGTCTTTTACGCTTAAAACAACGGCTTTTTTAATGTCTTTTATTTGTTCTAGATGTGCTTCAATTTCTTGAGGATAGATGTTTTCGCCACCAGAAATATACATATCGTTTTTTCTGCCTTTCATGTATAAAAAGCCTTCTTCGTCACAGTAAGCAAAATCACCTGTAAATAGCCAACCTTTCTTTATTTTATTACTTGTTTTGACTGAGTTGTTCCAATAGCCAGGTGTTACAATATCTCCTTTTATACATAGCTCGCCAATCTCGTTTGGTTTTACGATGTCACCATCTTTATTCACGATTTTTATGTCTAAATAAAAGTTAGGTTTACCAATAGAATTTGGTTTTAGCTCTGCCATTTTGTGGTGCAAGGACGTAATACTTGGTCCTGCTTCAGTAAGTCCATAACCTGGTCTTATATAGATGTTTTTTTCGTTTTTCCAGAAGCTTACCAATTCTGACGGTACTTTTTCTCCACCTGAAATAATGTATCTTAATTTTTTAAGGTTAACATCTTTAAAAACTGGCGTTTTTTGCATCATTAATAACATGGTTGGTAATGCCATGAATAATGTTGTTTTGTTCAGTTCTAGGAGGCAAAGTATTTTTTCGGAATCAAATTTTTCTAACATACCAATATGTGCGCCTTTATGGAGTAATGGTGTTACAAAAACATTCCAGCCAGAGGTGTGATAAGGTGGCAACGTATTTATAGTCGAATCTCTAAAGGTGATGCCAAGTTGCATGGACGTGTTTAAGCTGTTCCAAAACAACATTTTGTTAGTGTAAATAACGCCTTTTGGTGTGCCAGTTGTTCCAGAAGTATAAAAAATAAATAAAGGATTGTCTTCTTTAATTTGAAAGGTTTTTACTGATGGGTTTTCCGAATTCTGATAGTAATCGGCTAATATTTCAAATGTTAAGACTTTTAAATCTTGAATTGGTAATTGTAAAGCTTTGTCTTTGTGGTTACTATTATAAATGAATAAACTAGGCGTGCAATCTATAACCAATTTAGAAATTTCGTTTACGGATTGTCTATAATTTAATGGTACAATAACTAATCCCATACGCTGGCAAGCCACAAATAGTACCATGTAGTCTAAGCCATGGTCTGCTAAAACGGCAATTCTATCACCTTCCTCAAGATGAAGTGCTGTGAATTTTTGGATTAAGCGATTGGCATAATTATGTAGGTCACTGTACGTATAGCTTTTGTTGGCATCATACGAAGTAAGTGCAATTTTATCTGGCGTGTAATCTGCCCATTTAGCTGTCCAATCTAATCTGTCCAAATTCTACTTTTTTATAATCTATTTTATATATAATGTAACCTACAACAAGCGATGTTATGATACCGATGGCTGCCGAAACACCAGGATTATTTACAGGTTCTTGCATATATGGTGTAAGTCTTCCGTAATAAATGCCGAAATGAACGACAATAGCAGTAATGCTTGCTATAAATACAGCTCTTGTGGAAACATGTTTTAAAAAAGTTCCGAATAATACAGGAACAAAAGCTGCTGCAAAGTAGGCGTAAACACCATTTTGGGCAAAAATGGCAACACTCACATCTGGATTTTTAATCTGTTCCCAACTTAATAAAAAGCTCACAATTCCTAAAGCTACAATAACAAATTTATTGATTGTAATCGTCTTTTCTGTAAACTTGTCTTTAAATAATGGATTGATAATATCTGAGGTTATAGTTATAGATAGGGATTGTATTAAACTCTCTAAAGTGGATAAACCAGCAGAGATTAAACCAACGACAATAACTAAACCAACACCTACTGAAAACTTAGTAACGACGTAGGTTGGTATAATTTCATCCATTCTTAATTTTTCGCCATTGACCATAAAATCCGGAAAACTGATACGTGCATACAAACCAACTACAACGACTAAGAAGAAAACAATCATAAACGCAATTCCGCTAAACAGATAAGTGTTTATTTTACTTGAATCTTTTAATAAGAGCGATTTTGTAATGATATGTGGTTGGCAAACAACTGCAACGCCTATGACGATTTGCGTAAAGATAATTTCAAAATAATCTCTAAATAAAAAGCTTGAAGGATTTGTTGGCTTGGTTAAATTTGGATCTATAGTATTTAATTTGTCAAAGAAACCAGAAATGCCATCTGTAAAATATTCTGATCCAGAACTTATTAAAATAATAGCAACAATGCACATTATTACGGCTTGAATGGTATTGGTATAGACCATGGAGTTTGCGCCACCAAACATCATATAACCAAACACAAATACTGTGATTCCCATAAGGACATAGAATGGGTCTGCATTAAGTGATTTAGAGATGACTTGTGTTAAGCCTACATTGATAAGAACTATAAATGTGATGAGTAGAAGTGCAATAAAGCCAAAGAAAAAGGCATACTTTTTACTGTTGTAACGTTTACCAATCCATTGTGCCATGGTTGTAGCTTTTACGGCATTTCCTTGTTTTACAAAGCCTTTTGTAAATACAATTAACGAAATGAAAGCTGCAATTGGTAAAACAATAGCAAATGAAATAACGCCAGAAATTCCGTAGAGTGCAATAAAACCAGGATTAATGATAAATGTGGCTGCACTCGTCATGGAAGCAGCTAAAGACAACCCAACAACCCAAGATGGGAAGCCAATATTACCAACGGCATAATCTTTAATACTCGTGTTTTTGCGAGCGCCTCTAATGACGAAAAATAGGATTACGGCAGCATATACTGCTAATAAAATCCACATATAGGTAACTAACTTATCTGATGCTAACATTTGAAATAAAGTCTTTAAATACCAAATGATTTCTAAAATTTACTTGGTATAAAACAAATAACAATCTTTATATTATATATGGTGTTGTTATTTTAGTTTTTTTTGATGTGACTTATTAGTTTTTTTTGATAAAACTTATTTTTTTTCAAATATATATACTGGTGTCTTAAGTGTGACTATTTTTATTAAAGATGTGTTTTTAAGATTTGGTAAAGTTACTTCTTTACAAGTTCGAACTCAAAAGCCACAGAAACTTCATCAGATAATTTGTTCTTTACAATTTTAGGAATCTCAATTTTAAAGTCCGAAACCATTACTTTAAAACTACCAGATAAAGTAATAGTGTTGTCCACTAACTTTAGAGTTAAAGTAATAGATTTTAAATCCTTAGTAACGCCATGAAACGTAAGAGATCCATAAATAAGCATTTCTGTGTTTAACTCATTTAATTTTGCGATATCGAAATCATCTATTTTTCCTTTAAATATTGCTTTAGGATAATCATCAGATTCAGCATAGTTTTCATTAAAATGCTCTTCCATCAAAGCATTTTTAAATCGAAATGCTTTAACTAAAGCTAGCGCTGCAAATTCACCCGTTTCAGTGTTTAAAATTGCGGTTACTACATTGTTTTTTGCTGCGACTTCTTCAAAAGAAGGTACGGAAGCTTCAAATGATAGTGAACCAGTTTTGGTTAAATACCTATTTTGGGCAGTGGTACTCAATCCAATTAATACTAATATTATAAATGTGAACGTTTTCATATAGCTGTTTTTTTAATTTTCAATTAACCCTTCTGCTTCCCATAAAAGAAGGAGGTCTATTAAGTTTTGAGGTAATCTTGGCCCACCAAATGGCATCGAAAATCCTAAATCTGTAGACGAAATACGGTTAATCAAGCTCCTATTTTCAATAGCATCTTTGACATTAGAATAAGTGGTTAATGACATTGGAGCTCCGTTTACAGGCGGATTGTTGTGGCAGGCAATACAGTTATTATCAATGATGGTTTTTATATTATCTTCGTAATTAACCAGGTCTTCACTGAGATTTTCAGTTAAATCATCTTCATTGACGTAAGAACAATTGTAAAATGAAATGACTAATAAAAGGTATAATAAGTTTTTAATTTTCATAATTTATTTTTTTAGAACACTCTACTTAAATTAAACCCAAAATAAATATTCCCATCACTCCAATCTCCCGTGGCTTGCCCTAAAAACCCGTTTGTATTCATGGCCTGCGCATTAGAGAAATGCATTTGAAAAACATGACCTCCAGTTTCTAAATCGAAACCAATGGATAATGGGTTTTTAAAAGGCGAGTTTTCTGCTCTGTTTAAATGCCAGCCGTAATCTACATTTATAGACCAACGTTTTGCTAGTTTATGTCGTCCACCAAAACCAAGGGCATATTGTGAGTTGTGTTGATCATTATAAGCCACAAAATTGTCGTGAAAAAACGTAGGCGCTAATTCTAACGACAATTTTGAATTTATTTTTTTAGAGATTAACAGTTGTACTGTGTAACCTAAGCGATCTTTAAATTCTAACTTCGGTAAATTTTCTTTTTCTAATGCGGAATTTATAAGTATTGAATTATAGCCAACAATGGTAAACGGAAACCCGTTTTCTTTCTGTCTTACTAATCTATATTTTGCTGATGCCTCATAAATTTTCTGAAACGAACTTCTAGAAACACTTACATTAAAAGCGTCTGTAAGTCCGTAAACAAAATTAAGTCTTGTAACAGCATCATCTAACCCAAAGAAACTATCAAAACCATTTTCTATGCTTCCAAAGCGATGTGAGACAACCATGGTTAACTCTTCTTTTGCGACTAGTTTTGTAGATTCAAAGTTTACAATTTTTAACCCTTTAAAAGCTGCGGTTACAAAATTATCTGTAACAGAATCTGTATCTATTTCACTTAATAAATCTTCTTCTTGAGCACCTAAAAACAAGCATGCAAATAGCAGTGAGCATAAAAAAGTATATTTCATAGTTGAGTTATTAAATTTAGTAAATCGAGTTTTTAAAGAACTTTATTTTTTAATAAAAGCTCCGTTTCTGTACCGTTTTCAGAATTAATAGAAACGAGATATAGTCCTTTCTTCAGTGAGGAAACATCAAAAGAGATATCGCCTGTATTACTGATGGTTGTCGTTAAAAATTGTTTTCCTAACAAATCGTAAATGACAACATTACCTTCTAAAATAGATTGCCCCAAAGTGATATTTAAGTTAGAATCTACAGGCTTTTTTTCAATCTTAAAAGTATTTATTGTTTCATCATCGATTCCTAAACTTTCTTCAACAGTAATAGTTCCAGACATGCAATTAGCTCCATGGACACCACAGAAGTAGTCATTATCGCCAACTACGGTAAAGGTTTAGGAGAACGTAGAGCCATTTGGGCCAAGAAAGCCACTATTAAAAGTTTCAACAGAACTTCCATCGATATTTTCAACGGTATGAGTTGGGCTGATCCATGTCCAAATAACCGTGTCGCCTGCAGTTATTGTTAAGTCTACATTTGATCCAATACCTGCAAACCAGTCAAGGTTATGTTGTTTGTGCGTTAACGCTAAAAAAGCCAATAAGTGCTAAAATGAGTAATCTTGTTTTCATAATTATTAAATTTAAATGGTTATTGTTAATTATTATTAATGGTGCATTGGTCTAATTTTACTTGTTCTAATAAGTCGTCGTAACCAATAACACGTCCTTTTATTTTTAAGGCTGAATTGTTTTTTATTGAAGCTTCAATAGTTTCCGAAAACTGACAAAACACCTTATCATCTAAAGTGATATCTTTTGCGTTTATTTCTGAAACCAAGCCAGAAACTTCTATCGTTTTGTTTAAATAATTTGTTTCAGCAGTTTTTATCTCTTTAGAAAATTGACTTTTAATTTCTTGTGAAGTCATAACAAATTCTGTCGTTTCATTTTCAATGGTTCTGTGGTCTTGATAAATGTAATTGTAGCTAACAATTGCAGCAATTATTAAACCGAGTACTATAATTATCCACTTTCGCATTTTATATGTTTTTAATTACAATTATTATAGTATTGCAATCTATCATCATTGCCAACTCTTAAATCAATTTCAGTATCAAGACTACAGTTTCTCACTTCTTGTAAAATCCAATTATTATTACATAAAGGGAGTTGTGGTACATTAATTACAACCTCTAAATCATTACCGATTCCACTAGTTGTGTAAGTTCCATAGGCTGTGATGCCAGACCAATACACAGATAATGTTCCGTCCGTAAAAAAATTGAAGGTATAACCATCGTAAACCGTATCGTAATCTGTACTATTTCGTTTTAATCTATTCACTTGCCAATCAGAACAGCTAGTTAGTAGGTCTTTTATTTCATTAGGAAAACAATCATCGCAATCATCATCATTATAATCGTAATCATCATCTTCGTCGCAACTGTTAATTGCGTTTACAATTGTGGTTTCTAATTCGTTAAAGTCAGCAATGCTAATTTCTGAACCATCACTAAGCATTACCATGATTGGAAATGTAAAAGAGACTATATCATTAGTGTTTATATTTGAAACAAATCCATAAAGTTGGTTATCACTTTCTAAATTAATAGTTTCTAATAATTCATTATTAGTATTGAAGATTGATACTTCAATTGGGTATTGAAAGTCTATACATTCAATATCATCGTCTACTTCATTTTCGCCATTGCACGTATCGTTATAAGAAGTGAGTTCTGTAGAGTTACTAATTATAATTTCTGTGAAATTTGCTAAAACTATAGTAATAGGAAATTGAATAGTTAATGTATCTACATCAGTATCCGAAGCGTCAAAAATACATTCTACAGTTACAAAATCTGATATAGAATTCATTGTTATAGGCTGGCTATTGGCATTTACAGCATAAGGAAAAGCAATATTATAACAGTTGGCTTTATCAATAATATTATTTTTAGAACCATCATTTGTAGTAGTGCGTTGTATTAATAGTGCTATGCTAGAATTAGCAAGAAGTGTTTCTTCTTCTGGAGCTTCAATAAATTCCGTTTCCTCTTTTCGGCACGATGTAAACAGCAAAACCGCAGAAAATAATAATAAAATATAAACCTTTGTTTTCATGATGGCTATAATTAGTTGCCATTTAATATATAACAATTGAGTTGTAAAAACTACTGAACATTTTTTAAAAAAATATTTCAATACCTTTAACGCAAACTAAAATAAGTTGCCAAAAGACCTAAACGAAAATATTTGCAAAGCATCTACATTTGAGCGTGTTTACAATAAGTACGCAGATGATTTGCATGATTTTTTGTACTATAAATATGGAGCGCATTTTAACCCAAAAGACAAGGCTCAGGATGCCTTTATGAAACTATGGGACAATTGTAAAAAAGTCACTTTTGCTAAAGCGAAATCCTTTTTGTTCACAGTTGCAAATAATATGATGCTCAACGAGTATAAGCATCAAAAAGTAGTTTTAAATTACCAAAAGATTAAACCTAAGGCTTATAATAATGAAACGCCAGAGTTTATTTTAGAGCAACAAGAATACTTAGAAAAATATAATAAGGTGCTTTCTAGTTTAAAGGAAGAACATCGAGTTGCATTCTTATTAAGTAAAGTTGAAGGAAAAAAACATAGTGAAATTGCTGAATTTTTAGGTGTAAGTCAAAAAGTAGTCGAGTACAGAATTTACAGTGCATTTAATACTTTGAAAAAAGAACTTGAAGGATTTAAGATAAAATAATAAGGAGAAATAAGACCAAACTTGTTATATAGATAAGGAGGAGAAATGACAGAAGACGATTTATTAAAAAAATGGTTAAACAACGAACTTACAGATGCTGAAAAAAAAGCATTTAGTGAGCGCAATGATTATGGAATAAATCAAGAAATAATAAATAAGGCGCAATATTTTAAAGCATCAAATTTTTCGAAAGTGGATACCTTTAAAACCTTTAAAGACGCTTACGAAAACAAACCTAAAGCAAACCGCTTAAACTGGTTAAAACCTTTGCTTCGTATTGCTTCTGTTTTTCTTATTGGCTTTGGACTGTATTTTACAGTTTTTAATTCTGATGTCGTTGAAATTCAAACTTTGGCTAGCCAACATTCTACGACAAACTTACCCGATTTATCTCTGGTGTTAGTGAATGCTGAATCTGAACTATCTTATAACAAAGATAATTGGGAATCCAAACGAAGCGTAAACCTAGAAGGCGAAGCTTATTTTAAAGTTGCTAAAGGCAAAACCTTCGATGTGATTACAGACAATGGAACTGTAACCGTTGTTGGTACAGAATTCAATGTAAAAACTAGACTAAATTATTTTGAAGTAAAGTGTTACGAAGGTGTTGTAAAAGTAGTGTCAGATACCATTGTTAGACAATTGAAAGTTGGAGAAACCTTTAGAATACTTAACAACACATTTACCGAATATAAAACGACAGATACAGAGCCACAATGGACAAACGATAGAAGTAGCTTTAAAGGCATTCCGCTTACAGAAGTTTTTGAAGAGTTAGAACGTCAATATAATGTTGATGTAACCTTTAAAAACACAAATAAAACCAGATTGTTTACAGGTAGTTTTGTTCATAAAAATCTTAAAAACGCACTCATATCCATCACAAAACCTATGGGTTTAATGTTTGAAATTAGTTCATCCAATCAAGTTCTAATTTATGACAAAACAAACTAGGCTTTATATTTTAATCCTATTTTTAAGCTTTATGTTTTCTCTTAAAACTAAAGCGCAAAGTTCTAACGAAAAATTACCACTTACTCAAATAATAGAAACTTTAGAGACCCAATTTAATATTCAATTTAATTATGCTGAAGATGCCATTTCTGAAGTTAAAATTATTGCACCTTCAAAAGATTTATCGCTAAGTATGGTTTTGATTTATTTAGGAGAAAAAACCAATTTCACTTATACATTAACCAATGATAATATGGTTTTATTGATTGCTAAAACAACAAGGCAAAAGCTTCAGGAACTATCTGAAGTTATGGTTTCTGGTTATATTGTAAAAGGGATTAATAAGTTGAAAAATGGTACTTTTGAGATTGATATTTCAGATTTTGATATTCTTCCAGGTTTAATAGATACAGATGTTTTACAAGCTGTACAAGCATTTCCTGGTATTCAGAGTAGTAACGAAACCGTTTCTAATATAAATATAAGAGGTGGAACTCACGACCAAACTTTAATCCTTTGGGATGATATTAAAATGTACCAATCTGGTCATTTTTTCGGATTGATTTCTATGTTCAATCCTCAAATCACACAACGTGTATCGCTTACAAAAAATGGTTCTGCGACTGAGTTTACAGATGGTATTTCTGGAACTATTGCTATGCAAACTGACAGAGAAGTTTCCAAAAAAATTAAAGGTAATTTAGGGATTAATTTTATAGATGCTAATGGTTTTGCGGATGTACCAATAAGTAAGAAATCATCGCTTCAAGTCGCTGCACGTAAATCTATAAGTGATTTTACAGAAACGCCAACCTACATTAATTTTTTTGAGCGTATTTCTCAAGATACTGAAGTTGAAAATAATGCCATGGATATTATAAATTCAGATAAAACATTCGATTTTTATGATGTGTCTTTTCGTTGGCTTTATAATATTAGCTCCAAAGAAAAACTAAGAGTAAACTTTATCAATGTTGCCAATCAATTGGTATTTAATGAAAACACAATGGTTAATTCGGTTGAAGATTCTCGAGAAAGTAGTTTAACTCAAAATAGTATTGCTGGTGCAATTGCATATTCAAGAATTTGGAATAGTAAATGGCAAACGACTATTGAAGCTTATGAAACCGATTATAAATTAAAATCAATTAACGCTAATGTTTTAGACGAACAACGTTTTCTTCAAGAGAATATAGTATCTGAAACGAGTATAAAACTAAAACTAAAAAATAAAATTACTGATGGCTTACAATGGCAAAATGGGTATCATTTTGTAGAAACTAAAATTACCAATTTAGATGATGTAAATAATCCTGTTTTTAGAAATTTAGTGTCTGAAGTTGTTAGAACGCATGGTGTTTTCTCTGAAGTCTCTTGTAAATCAAAAGACAGAAACACTAATCTTATTACTGGTTTAAGGTATAATTATATTAATAAGTTTCGCAAACATCTATTAGAACCAAGATTAAGCTTTTTTCATAAATTTTTAGATAATTTTTCTGTTGAATTCTTGGGAGAGTTTAAGCATCAAAATACATCACAGGTTATTAATTTTCAGAATGATTTTTTGGGTGTGGAAAAACGACGTTGGCAATTGTCTGATGAAAATGAAATTCCTGTTATAAAGAGTAAGCAGGTTTCTTTAGGCCTTTCATTTAATAAAAGTGATTGGTTGATTAGTGCAGAAGGCTATTATAAAAAAGTTAAAGGAATTACGACTCAAAGTCAAGGTTTTCAAAATCAATATGAGTTTGTAAAAACTTCAGGGAATTATGAAGTAAAAGGTATTGACTTTATAGTAAGAAAACAGTTTGATAAGTTTAATTCATGGTTGAGTTATGCCTATATGGATAATGATTATACGTTTAATTCATTACCAGAAAATAGCTTTCCTAATAATTTTGATGTGACACATGCCGTTACTTTTGGAACCAATTATACTGCAGATCATCTTAAAATTTCTGCAGGCTTCAACTGGAATTCTGGACGACCGAAAACAAATCCTGTAACTGGAAATGAAATCATAGATAACGCGATTAATTACGAAGCCACAAATACGAGTCAGTTACAAGAGTATTTCAGAGTTGATGTTTCTGCTTTGTACGACTTCAAATTAATAAAAACGATTACTGCTAATATTGGTTTATCCATTTGGAATCTGTTAGACAAAAAGAACACTATCAATTCTTTTTATAGACTTAATAATAGTGTTATTGAAGAGGTTAATCAACATTCGTTAGGACGCACTCCAAATGTGGTTTTTAGAGTTAATTTTTAACGTCTATTTACTGATATGGTTTTCTTTTCAATAATAAATGAACCGTCATTTGCAATACCTTCTATATATAAAGTGATAGGTATTTTTGGCTTGGCTATTTTTACCATTACATTACCGTTTTCATCAACCTTTAAATTAGCTTTCCAAGCTATTACACCTTAGGATTTATAAAAATCATCAGTATAATATTTATATTTAGGTGAGTAAAATGTTTTCTTAGGACTAAACAATAATGAGAATTTATAAGCTTTTGAAGCCTTTTCATTTGATCTTTTAGTATGAATTTTATAGCACCATTTGGATTTTTAAAACCATCACTAATACCAAATCTACTAGAACTCAATTCGTTTTTTCTTTCTAAATCTAAATTTAATTTAGATTTTACAACGACTTCATCTAGTTCTTGAATGTTATTATTTTCACTTAAAATAGTATTACTGTTATAAGTATTTACATCTTTTAATGATATGTTCTTAAGTGATGCTGTATTGTAATCCGTTAATAAAGGTTTGACTTTTATCTCTGTGAGTGAGGAATTTCTACAACGTAAAAATCTGAAGTTTTAATTTTTAAAACTTCAGATTTTATAATATAATTTTAAGCTAGATACTCTTTAAAGATTTAATTTTTTTGATTCTAACTCATTGTTAAAATCAAAATTTCAATTTCAATCAATTTATGTTATTAAAATGTTTGAGCCTTAAATATATTACGAAGCTAATTAGCTGCTTATGCTACTTTCTTTAATAAATCAAAGCAAGGACATTTTTTACAACGCTTACTTTCAGATTTTTTAAATTTTTTGCAGCATTTAGACTTAACGTTTCCAAGAGATGCTATACCAGAAGTTTCTAGAACTTTAATACGTTCCTTCTTTAGCTTTTTGTTTTTCTTTTTTTTGCCCATTGAGAAATGATATCAATATAACAAAAATAATTATTTATATTTAATCTAAATAATTTTTAACATTTTAAGCACCAGGTGTTTCTGCTGCAGAGCTGATAGTAAGTTGTTGTATGTCTCTATCAAATAAATATAAACCACCTTTATCGTCACCAATCATTTTTACTTTATCAAGTATGGTTCTTGCCATAGCTTCTTCTTCAATTTGTTCTGCAACATACCATTGCAAGAAGTTATGAGTAGCGTAATCCTTTTCTTGTAATGAGATATGTACCAGTTCATTGATGCTTTCTGAAACAAAAATTTCGTGCTCTAAGAGTTTTTCAAAAAGTTCTTTATAAGATTTAAAGGTAACACTAGGTGCTTTTAATTCTGATATATGTGCATGTCCACCACGTTCGTTAACAAATTTTACCAATTTTAGCATGTGCTCACGTTCTTCATTAGATTGGTCGTACATAAAACTAGAAACACCCTCTAATCCTTTTACTTCTGCCCAAACTGCCATGGCCAAATAAGCTTGAGACGATTCTGCTTCTATTTTTATTTGACTATTTAAAGCTGCTTCTATAGATTTTGATAACATAGTTTCCGTGTTTTATACAAATATAAGGATAGTGAATTTACTATATAATTTTGTGTGATTTTTTTAAGTATTACTTATGCAACTTCAACTGAATCCGTTTCCGAGCCACATCAACTTCTAAGACCTTTACAATTATCTGTTGGTGTAAACTAACATGTTCGTTAACGTCTTTTACAAAACTATCGCTAAGATTTGAAACATGAATAAGTCCACTTTCTTTAATACCAACATCTACAAAACAGCCAAAATTGGTAATATTATTAACGATGCCTGGTAATAATTGCCCTTCGTGTAAATCTGTTATTGTTTTTATGTTTTGGTTAAAAGTAAATACTTTGGCTGTTTCTCTAATGTCTAAACCTGGTTTTTCGAGCTCTTTTATGATA